>ERZ773359.4313-NODE-4313-length-15056-cov-20.195654_pt1 | contig 15056 bp, 12 predicted proteins | sample MGYA00374955_ERZ773359 | MGnify/ENA primary metagenome ERZ773359 (study PRJEB29098, sample SAMN04486028) | biogas fermenter metagenome | study: EMG produced TPA metagenomics assembly of the Biogas fermentation microbial communities from Germany - Plant 4 DNA1... | reverse complement strand
AACACTAGGGGAATACATTCAGAGATTTGCTGATGTGTTAGAAGAAGAAATATTAAAAGTGAAGGTATATAATATTAGAAGGGCCAGGAAGGAAGACTCTGAAGCTTTGGCACATATTATTGTGGAAAGCTGGAAGTCAGCCTATAGTAATATAATCCCCTTAGATGAGATGGCTAGGTTTCTTGATAAAAAAAGAAGGCAAGGGCAATTTGAGAAATTCATTGAAGATGGAGAAATAGTCTTAATAGGTTTTTATGAAGAAAAACCCTTTGGCTTAGCGTTTGCAAACAAGGATAATGATGAGCAGTTAAAAGACTGTGGTTCTATTTATTCCATCTACCTCCTAGAGGAATACTGGGGAAAGGGTTTAGCTAGCAAGTTAATGGATGAAGTAATAAACATATTGAAAGAGGAAGGATGTAAGCAGGTTTCTCTATGGGTTTATGAAGCAAATAAGAGGGCAAGAAAGTTCTATGAAAAATGTGGCTTTGTATTTGATGGAAATAAGAAACACAGCCGCTTTTCTAATAAGCCCCTTGAATTAAGGTATATAAAACAAATATAGAATCACTCATTATGGGAAAGAAAGACATGAAATCCAAGGGATAACAGGGGGAAGAGATGAAAAAATCCATATAATGACCTTGAAAAAAGCATATGAGGCTTAAGGGATTCAAAAACTATGTTATAATATTACCATAAATATACAGGATTTCAACAAAATAACATTGGCCTAAGGGGGAAAATTATGGAAAAGAAAAAACAATTTGTCTATGTACTTAACCTTATACCTCGACTTCATGATGACGACAGTTGGACCCAGGAGGATGAGGATATAGTAACTAGGCATTTTTTAAGGCTTAAGAGATATACCTAGGAAGGGAAGGTAATCCTTGCTGGAAGGACTCTAAATGAGGCTTCTAATAGTTTTGGATTGGTAATCTTTGACGCCCAATCAGAGGAAGAAGCAATTGAGTTTATGAAGGAAGACCCTACAGTGGCAGAAGGGATTATGACTGCAAAACTTTATCCCTATAGAGTTGCACTAATGAGAAAAGGTGAGTAGGTCTAGCCCACCTCGAAAAAATCGACTTATATTTATCATCAAAACTGGGAGGACAAGCTTATGCATATTTTACTAATAATTGTTTTGGTCTTGCTTGCTATTGGTATAGTTGGAAACATATTAAAATTCTTATGGAAGGCTATGAAGTTTCTCTTAAAAGTAGGGCTAGTGTTAGGGATAATTGGATTGGCCTTAACTTTTTACAAGCTAACATTATTTATTATTGCAATAGGAGTATTAGTACATATATACAATAAAAGTAAGCTTAGGTCAGAAATTAAGGAATGGTATAACCAGCCAAGGGACCCAATTTCTTTAGAAGAGCTTGACGACATTATGGTTAAATTAGTGGCAGATATTTCACAACATGATGACAACCTTGAAGATTACAAGTTTGATGCATATAACCTACCCTATGGTAGAATCAATGCTTTTCTTAACTACTTTGGAGATTCAATATATGACAACGAAATCTATTATTATTCAGCTGTAAAGAGTATGGATGATAATGAAATAAGGGAGTATGGTACTGCAATAACAAGTAAAGGCATATATATTTCTAAACAAAATTGGATAGGTGGTACTGAAGAACCTTATGTTATTGATAACAAGGTTATACCATTTAACAGTTTATATAGTTTCCATAGTGATGATACAGACTTTAAATTCTCACTTGTAAACTATGAAAAGAAATCAATTAATGAAGAAAAAATGAGTAGTGATATAACTACAATTTCTAGTCAAAGAATTTTACAAATATGCAATGATATTATTGAGTTAAAATTACCGCAGCTCTATGCAAAGAATAATTTCATTGATGAAAGTGATGTAAATTCTGCTATTGATAAGGCAGAGAAGAATATGGAAGAAAAATCTGCCTTGAAGAATATTGAGAATATAGGAAGCGTCGCTGGTGTAATGGGTGCCCAAAGAAATATACACCAGGCCTATGATGAAAATAAGAACTATATGAATGGGGCAAGGGGAGGGGGTTATGCTGCTGAATATGGCAACAATACCCTAGATAGGTTTTTAGGTAAGTCTGTAGAAAATGCAGCACAAGATTTAGACCCTCTAACAGGAAGACAAGTAAAGCATGGTGCTGACAGAATAGTTGATGGTGTAAAGATTCAAACAAAGTATTATCAGTCAGCATCTGAAAGTATTGGATCAGCATTTAAACATAATAAGTCTATTTATGTTGACAATGGGGAAATGATGCAAATAGAAGTGCCAAGAGACCAATACCAGGAAGCATTGAGGTTAATGCAGAAGAGAATTAATAGCGGCCAGGTAGAAGGAGCAAAACCAGGAGATGATCCTAAAAAGTATGTTAAGAAGGGACATTTTACATATAAACAAGCAAATAATATTGCAATTGCAGGATCTGTAGAATCTTTAACTGTGGATGTAATGAATGGTGCTGTTGTTTGTACTAAAGCAGGAGGAGTTTCAGCAATAATTGCCTTTTCTAAGGCTATTTGGGAGGGGCATTCAGTTGAGGATGCTGCAAAAGTTGGTATTTCTGTAGGTATGAGGGTATTGGGGAAGGGTACTTTTGTCTATGCTCTTACAATGCAATTGTCAAGGGATAAGCTAATAAATCCATTTGCTTCAAATATTTTGACTAGCCAAGGAACTGTAAAAAGTGTAGCATATATAGCAAATCCAATATCTACAGCAAGCGAAAAGTTAGCTTCATCAATTAGCAAATCAGCAATAGCAAACTCTAGAGCGGGACAGGCTATGGGATTAAACAATATTACAGGAAAACATGTTGTTTCTAGCGGAATTACAGCTGCAGTTGTATTTGGACCTGATATTTGTAGGGCCTTGTCTGGCAGGATATCAGCTAAGCAGTTATTCAAAAATTCAGCAGTAGGTGCCTCCGGAATCGGTGGTAGCCTTATTGGACAGGCACTGATTCCTATTCCTATTGTTGGAGCTGTAGTAGGCGGCATGATTGGGGGATTTGTTGCCAAATCTTCCCTAGATGCCTATATTGAAGATGATGCAAAGTTAATGTTCCAGATATTAAAGGAAGAATTCTTAGATGTGGTAATGGTCAGTGATTTAAATGAAGAAGAATTTAATGAGGTCGTTTCATTAACCATTGCCCATCCTAAGCTTTTGTAATATATAAAATTTTTGAATTTATTGCAGGAATTAACGAAAACTTAGCGAATATAAATAATAATAATTATAGGGCTAAAAACCGGTGCAGATTAATAAATATCTGTACCGTTTTTTTCATAGATGAAAATTATAATTGAAAGGAGTAAATATCATGAGGAAAGCAGTAGATGTAGATTTTACCGTATTTGGCGATGACATGCAATTTGTAGAAATCCAATTGGACCCATCAGAGAGCCTTATAGCAGAAGCCGGGGCAATGATGTATATGGATGAAGATATTAAGATGGAGGCTATATTTGGAGATGGGTCAGGAAGGGATCAAGGCAAAGGACTAATGGGCAAGATGCTTGGAGCGGGAAAAAGGGTTCTAACAGGTGAAAGCTTGTTTATGACTGAATTCACAAATGTTGGAAGTGAGAGAAAATCTGTAGCCTTTGCAGGCCCTTATCCTGGAAAGATTATACCTGTTGACATTGGTGACTATAATGGGGAGCTTATCTGCCAAAGGGATTCATTCTTATGTGCTGCTAAGGGGATAGCAATTGAAATTGCCTTCCAAAAGAACATTGGAGTAGGCTTGTTCGGTGGAGAAGGCTTTATTATGCAGAGATTAATAGGTGACGGTTTAGGATTTTTACATGCTGGAGGAACTATCATTGAAAAGCAGTTAAAACCAGGGGAAACTCTAAAACTAGACACAGGTTGCCTAGTAGCTATGACTAATACTGTGAACTACAATATAGAGATGGTAGGAGATATTAAATCTGCCCTATTTGGTGGAGAAGGGTTATTCTTAGCAACCTTGAGGGGGCCAGGAACAGTATGGCTACAATCCCTACCATTTAGCAGACTAGCTAATAGGATATTTGCAGCAGGTAAAAAAGGAAAATCCAGTGGGAAAGGCGAGGGAAGTCTTTTAGGTAATATAGGTATAGGAGATTTGTTTGGTGGGGACTAAAAGTGGAGGTTTTCAATATATTAAGCTAGATAATATGTGAAGAAATCAAGCCTTGATTATTTATTAATCAGGGCTTTTTTATGTAAATTAATTTATTTAGTTAAAAAATTATTTTGGTATTATTCTATTACCTCCATCATATATAGTAAAATAATAAAATTTTGGAGGTAAGCAAAGTGGCAAAATTCCTATCAGTACAAAGGCGTGAGCTAAAATACCCAATAAACTTCTTACAGTATACAAAACTTTCTAATACCTTGAAAGATGTATTGTTGGAAGATAAGCATAATGGAACTATTGGCTATCCAGTTCGGTCTGTATATTTCGATAGTTATGCTGATGCTGATTTTTACGATAAATTACATGGTCTAGAGTATAGAAAAAAGGTTAGGCTTAGAACCTATTCACCAGATTCACCTACAGTCAAATTAGAGATAAAAAGAAAGGTAGGAGATAGTCAAGAGAAGAAATCTCTGATCATTTCAAAAGAAGATGCTAAGGAGCTAATAAATTTAAATTACCATGTATTGAAAAAATATGAATCAGAAACTGCATCTATGTTTTATAACATTATGAGGTTTAATGGCTTAAGGCCTGTTGTTCATGTGGAATATAGGAGAAAAGCATTTATACACCCAATGAATAATATTAGGATTACACTGGACAGCGATATTAGGTCTAGTGAAACAGATTTTAATATGTTTAATGAATTGCCAATATTAGTACCTGTAGAGGATTACTATTTTGCCTTATTAGAAGTCAAATATAATGCTTTCATATTTAAGTGGATTACAGATTTAATTGGGTTTCATGATCTTACCAGACTATCCTATAGTAAATACATGGTATCGCGGGGGATCTTTGAAAGGTATATGGCTTAAAAGGGGGGAGACTATGAAAGAACTATTATACAATATGCTACATGACAGCTCATCTATTGTAACCCCAATGGATGCACTACAAAACATGGTTATTGCTTTAATCCTTGGGGCCATAGTTTGTATCTCATATAAGATCAGCTATAGTGGAGTGGCCTATAGTAGAAAGTTTAATACATCTTTAATGATGCTATCCTTAATTACTACTATGATCATGAATATCCTTGGAACCAGCTTAGCCTTATCCTTAGGTATGGTTGGAGCCTTGTCTATTATTAGGTTTAGAACTGCTATCAAGGATCCAAGGGATGCAACCTATATATTCTGGGCTATTTCCATAGGAATGGGAGCAGGTTCATCTAATTACTATATAGTAGTTATCGGAACCATATTTGTGGCAGCAATTAGTATTTTGGCAGGTTTTAGTTTCAAAAACGATAATACTTACCTTGTTATTGTTAGAGGTACTAGTGAGAGTACAGAGGCGGTAAGAGCTGCATTATTCTCTGCCTATAGGCATGTAAACTTAGAGCAGAAACTGTAACAGATGAGTATACGGAAATAGTATATCAAGTAAAGCTAAAGAATAAAAACCAAGTAGTTGATTATGAAAACATAAAAAACATAGAAGGAGTTTCCTTTGTCAACATGGTAGCTAGGGATGGAGAGACCTTAGGATGAAGAAGTGGAAAATATCTATTTATTTATCAATATTAAGTGTTATGCTAATATTTTTTGTAAAAATTAATTCAAAACATGAACCAAATGAAGACCTAAAGCATAAATCAATAAGAAAGGCAAATTGCAGTTGTCCTATTGATAACAATCTACCAATAATCGTTATAGATACTAAGGGCCAGAAAATAGTAGCAAATCAAGATTATGTTGAAACCACAATCAATGATAGGTTTATGCAACTTCATGATAAATCACCTAAATATTCAGCCACTTTGAAGCTTTATGAACCCATAGCTGGCTATACCAGTATATGTAAGGAGGCAACCCCCACTTTAGAAACAGATATACTAATCAACGTAAGAGGCCAATCATCCCTATTGAATCCTAAGAAGCAATATACCATTAGCTTTAGGGATGAAAATGGAGAAGAAAACCACCTAGAAATCTTGGGGCTGCCAAAACATGATAAGTGGGTATTAAATGGTTCCTATGGCGATAGAAGTTTAATCAGAAATTATTTGGCATATAAGATGGCAGGCCAAGTAATGGAATATGCACCTAGGACCCGGTTTGTGGAAGTGTATTTAAACGATAATTCAAGTGAAGAAATATCCTACGAAGATCATTATTTAGGAGTATATATCCTAACAGAAAAAATTGAGAGAAGCCAAGACAGGGTCAATATTAAAAAGAACGATAATAAATACAATGATATTAGCTTTATCATAGCTAGGGACAAAATAAAGGTTGGAGATCCAATACTAAAAACCCATTGGAGTCAATTGGAAGATGACTATATAATCGATGAGTATGGAAAGGTTCGCATGAGGACAGTTATTACAGTTTCCTATCCAGGACCTTCATCATTGACTCCGGACTTTGAAAAAAGGATCACCGATTATCTAAACGATTTTGAATATGTCCTAAAATCAAACTACTTCAATGATAGGCGGAAAGGCTATAGAAAATATATTGATGTTGATTCCTTTGTAAATTTTGCTATGATAAATGAGATTTTCAAGAATCTTGATGGTGGTGATGTAAGCACATATTTTTACAAGGATATTGGTGGCTTGATGAAGGCTGGGCCAGTATGGGACTTTGACCTAACCCTTGGCAATACAGCCTATGAAGATGCTAACGAACCAACAGGCTTTCGCATGATAAATACCTTATGGTTCGATAGGTTGTTCCAAGATAAATACTTTGCTGATAGGTATAGAAAAGCCCTTTATCCCTATTATAGAAAGACCATATGGACTACTGAGAACATAAATAAAATGATAGATGAAGCAGTTGAGGAATTAGGTCCTGCAATTAATAGAAATATCGATAGATGGTATATAGACTACACTATAGAAGATTACTTTAAAGAGATAGATGATATAAAGGAATTCCTTGAAAAACGACTTACTTGGATGGATGAAAATATTCATCTAGTTAAGAGGATCTTGGAAAACCCAGCAAAGTAGGAGTGGAACCCATGTATATTCGAAGATTTTTAATATATTTGTCTTTGGCACTGTTAATCATAGGCTTTTCTTCTATTATCGTATATAGAAATGTTTCAAGAAATATGGTTGGAAAAATAATGGATTATGATCATAATCAAATAGGCAGCACTGCAAGGATAAAGGATGGCAAGATTCAAATATATAGGGGAAATAAGTGGGAAGACTTGCTTATAAAAGGGGTTCAAGTCAATTCCTTCACTCTAGGTTATGCTAGAAACAAAAGCAGTGTAGATAAGTCGGATGTTATGACCTGGTTGGAACAGATCTCTGGCATGAATGCCAATGTAATTACAATTCCAAGCATTCAACCCCCTTCATTTTATAATGCAATTTATGATTATAATTTAAATGCTGAAAGGCCCCTTTATATAATCCATGAAATACCTATTGATGAAAAGGCCCTACTTAAACATTTCGATGCTTATAATAAGGAGATCTATAGCTCATTGAAAAAGGATATTGCCAGAACTATAGATGTAGTTCATGGCAATAGGGTCATCTTTGACAATTCAAGGCACCATGCTGGTTTATATCTTAAGGATATATCTGCCTATGTTTTAGGATATATTATAGGGACTAATACAAATGCAGAATTTGTAACCCTCACCAATTTAAGACATCCTCATATAACCAGTTATGACGGTAAGTTTTTTAGTGTTAATGGGGGCAAACCCTTTGAGGTATTCATAGCAGAATTATTGGATTTTGCTGCAGAATATGAAATAGACAAATATGAGCAATTTAGCCTACTATCCTATGTATGTACCATGGAAACAGACCCAATAGAGCATAAAAACGAAAGCAATAGCACCAAAAATGCAAACATAGACTTAGAAAATATTATAGACAAATCTAAATCTAAGATATTTGCAAGCTATGCTGTTCATCCTAATACCTATGACTTCTTTGATTTTGGAGAAAGAAAGGAGCTAGCGTTCTACAACTACTTAATAGATATCAACACCCATCATTCCATTCCAGTTATAGTCTCCGATATAGGTATCCCTTCTTCTAGGGGTATGTCTAAGGTAGATATAGATGAGGGTTTTAATAGGGGAAATGTTACAGAAATCCAACAGGGGGAACAAATAGTCCAACTGTTAGACTATATCTATAAATCTGGCTGTATCGGTGGGGTAATCTATAGTTGGCAGGATGACTGGAGTAAAACAACAGCCTTTAACCTAATGGAAGACTATTCAGACCAAAGCTCTTCTACATACTGGTATGATGCTCAAGCCAGCGATGAAAGTTTTGGACTGATGGCCTTTAGACCTAAGGGAAAGGAGTATAGGTTTAGATATTACTCCCTTAAGTGGATCCAAAAACTGGGAAGATAAGGTAGACTTTCCCATGCCAGTAGATTTTATCTTAGAATTCCAAGGATATAATGAAGCCCGGATAGTGGTCCATGAACGTTACAACTTATTTAATTATCTTTATAAGTATTATTCTAACATAATTGAAAAACAAGTAAGGCCTCCAGATCCAAATAGCAAGATATTCTCAGCCATATATTTGCTAAATAGGAAGCATTTCTATTTTAGAGAAACTAATACAGTAGAACATCCAGTATACTATGAAACTGGCAGACTAGTATATGGCAATTCCGACCAAAATAGTAGGGATTATAATTCCTTAGCTGATTTCAACAAAGAGGGAGACGCCATTGAGATTAGAATACCTTGGATGTTAATAAACGTAAAAAACCCATTAAAAAAGCAAGCACAGGGTGATTTCTATAGTAAAGGCCTAGATAGCTATGTTTATATTAAGAATATTGGCATATCACTCTATTATGAAGGAGAAAATGAAAGATTTACTACTGAAAAGCTTATTTATAAAATACCCAGCTACAAGCATATGGAATATGACCAGGTATTAAAAAGGTCTTATTATATCGTTAGAGACTATTGGAAGGATATTTAGACTTTGAGGGGTGTGTTTGATGACTGTTTATGTAATATATATTACCTTTATTATCTTCGTAATCCTACTGATACTAGTTGGCATATATTTTTTAACCTTGCTTAGGTTTAATAAAGTTCAAAATAAAAAGGTAGCTGAAATGGTTGAGGAAATAAAGGACATTGTGGAAAGCCATCTTAGCTATGATAATTTAAAAGATATACCAAAGAAAGAGATAGAAAACCTAAGAAAATTAACATCTAATAAAATTGGCTTACAAGGATTTCTAATCTGCTATAAAAACTATATAGAGGAAAATGGTTTCCATGAAAAGGCTAGGAAATACGCAAATCAAATAGTAAGCTATAAAACATTGCTAAACAATAGGATTGTCCGCAACAAATATAGGCAAAGCTATATACTTTATTTACTAGCTGAATTTGGAATAGATACAGAAGAAGTAAAGGAATTTGCCATCAATTCTTTAAATAAAAAATCCATTTATGTTAGGAGCAATGCCCTTAGGGTAATACAAAATACCAGCGATGTATTTTTAGTATTGGAAGCCTTAGATGTAATAGATAGCAGTGAGCATTACTTTAATGGCAAGATCCTAGTAGATTTCCTAGACAACTTTATGGGAGATAAGGCTTTATTAAATGAACATCTACTAAACAATATGGATAGATATAGCAATAGGATGAAGAGCATAATCATAGAATATTTCATCAATAATCTTGTTGACTATGAGGAAGTAAAACTAAAATTACTCTACTATCTCTCAACTTCAGAGGACAAAGAATTATTGATTTCCTCTACTAAGTATTTTGGAAAAGTTTTTGATGATTTAGAGCCCTCACATGAAGAGCCTATAGTGGTCTTGGAGCCTTTAGAAGGGGAGGTAGCCCATAATGACAATTAACTATATCATATATTATATAAATGTATTCTTCTTCTTTTATATGTTCCTATATGCCGTTGTGTTCTTTTTGACAACCATATTGGCCTCTCTAAACTTGGATGACTTCTTTGTAAGGAAAAAGCATTTAAGTTACTCTATATTAAAGAATGAGGCAAACTATATTCCAGTTTCAATACTGGTTCCTGCCTATAATGAAGAGGTTACCATAATAGACACTATAAATTCACTATTAAATCTAGACTATCCTGAGTATGAAATAATAGTCATAAATGATGGTTCAACGGATAATACAGCAAAGCTTATTATAGATAATTTCAATTTAAAACAAGTAGCCAGACCCATTGAAAAATTAGTACCATGTAAGGCCGAGAAAGAGGTTTATGAGAATAATGAGGGAATAAAAATTGTATTGGTTAACAAGGAAAATGGTGGTAAGTCAGATGCTTTGAATATGGGCATCAATGTAAGTAGATTTCCCTTATTTGTATGTGTAGATGCCGATTCTCTGTTGCAATATGACTCATTGAAAAAGATCGTTGAGCCATTCTTAGAAAGTGATGATACTATTGCTGTAGGTGGTAATATAAAGGTTTCTAACCAAGTGGTACTTGATAAGGGTAGGGTTGTGGAAGTAACTGTTCCAAAGAAAAAAATGGTAATATTCCAAATGATTGAATATCTGAGAGTATTTCTTAACTCTAGGGTTTCCTTCAATGGATTAAACGCTAACATGATCATATCTGGAGCCTTTGGCATATACAATAAGCAGGCTGTAATCAATGTAGGAGGCTACTCATTGGAGGTAATAGGAGAAGATATGGAAATCGTGGTAAAGATGCACGCATTTTATAGGAAAAATAAATTGCCATATAAAATAGCCTATGTGCCAGATGCCATTTGCTGGACCCAAGTACCTGAAAGCTATAGGGTGTTGAAAAATCAAAGAAGACGTTGGCATACAGGATTAAGTGAAAGTCTAAAAAATCATTGGTTTGTAAACTTCAACCCCCGATATGGTACAGTTGGCTTTGTTGCCTACCCATATTTTCTACTATTTGAATATATAACCCCCATATTAGAAGTCCTAGGGATTACAACCATAATACTTTCCTTCATTTTAAAGATTATCAATACCAGGTTTTTTATCTTCTATTTACTGGTGTATATGGGATACAATATGGTTGTATCCATGATTGCAGTACTCTTGGATAAATGCTTATTTGGCAAGGATTTGCCAAATAACATATTCTATAAACAATTTTTATACTGCATAATCGAATCCTTTGGATATAGGCAGCTTTGTTCCTTATATAGGTTAGGAGCCTTTAACCCATTTAAGAAAAAAGTCTGGGGTAATATGGTAAGAACAAAACAGCAGGTAGTTGAGTAATGAAATAGATAAAGGAACATTCATGGATTTTCCGTGTTTGTTCCTTTTTTATAAAAAATAAAGAATATAAAAAATATATGGAAGAGTGAGAAAACAAAGGATAATGGGTATTATATATAAAACCTAAACTTCTTGTACCATATAAGGGGGTTTTGAGATGTCTACAAATACTAAGGATATCCACATAACAAGGGAGTTTGACTTAATATATAGACATTCGTTAAATGTGGGAGATATAGGGATTTGCAAATGGAATATGGACAAAGAGGAATTGTATATAGATGAAAAAATGACAGGCTATGAATTAAAAAATCTTAAGAATATGTTCGAATTTATAAATGCCATTGTTTATCATAAAGATAAGGAGCTGGCAATACAGGATCTAGAAGACTATTTAAATGGTACTAACCTATATTATCTAAGTACCTTTAGGATAAAGACCAAAGCTGGAGATATAAAATGGGTCTTAGTTAAGGGAAAAATATTAAAAGATGAAGATATAAGGGATAAGGTCTTACATGTATTAATCTTCAATGTTACAGGCAGCAAGCTCCATGAAGGTCATGATATTATGACTAATTTAATTAACGATAGGTTTTTCCTTAGAAAACTTAAAAATGCCATACAAGTGGCAAAGGCCCAAAATAAGCAGGGGGCATTAATATATATTGATATAGATAACTTCATAACCATAAATAATAATTATGGTTTCCAGTTTGGAAATTTAGTTATAAGGGAAATTGCCAAACAGCTTAATTCTTTAATTAGCCAATCTTGTGAACTAGCTAAGTTTCCAGGTGACAAGTTTATGATATTGGTAAATGATTTTGATTATATAAAGGAAGTAGAAGAAATATGCAACAATATATATGAGTATTTTAAAAGGCCAATTGAAATTTTGGGCAACCAAATCTATATAAATTTAAGTTTAGGCCTAACTGTTTTCCCAAATGATAGCTCAGATGTAAATGAATTAATAAAATTTTGCGATTTTGCAGTAAGCCAATCGAAGGCATCTGGGAAAAATGTTTGTACAATATTCAACAAGGAAGTAGAAAAATCCTACCATAGGAGAAGCCTTATAGAAAGTGAAATATTGAATGCAATCGACAACAATGAATTTTATCTTCACTACCAGCCAAAGATTGATATCTCAAGTAATAGGATTACCAGCTTAGAGGCCTTGATAAGGTGGAATAATAATAAACTTGGCTTTATATCTCCTGGAGAGTTTATTCCTATTGCAGAAGGAAAAGGGTATATTGTCCAAATTGGCAACTGGGTATTGGAAGAAGCCATAAAAACTGCTTCTCAATGGATGGAAAAGGGCTATAGTTTTGAAAACATTTCTGTAAACATATCACCAACTCAATTGAAGAGAAAGGAATTTAAACCTACTCTCATAAAACTATGCAAAAAATATAATATTCCCCATTCCCTACTGGAAATAGAGATAACAGAAAGTACATTAATGGGAACTTGTGAAGAGAATATTGGAATATTAAAAGAGCTTATCGATAGTGGATTTAAAATAGCTATAGACGACTTTGGAACTGGTTATTCTAATCTGATCTCTCTTATTGAATTTCCAATAAGTACATTAAAAATAGATAAATCCATAGTGGACAACATAGAGTGTGAAAAAAACAAGCTTGTATTTAAGAGCATTGTAACCTTGGGGAGAAACTTAAAGTTTGAAATAATTGCTGAAGGAGTAGAAACAAAGAAGCAGCTAGATATCCTAGCTAAACTAGGCTGCGATGGGATTCAAGGCTACTATTTCTGCAAACCCCTTCCTAAAGAAGAGATAGAAAAGTTGTTGGAAAAGGAAAATTTGACTTGCGAAATCAATAAAAAATGTAGCCTCTAATTGATTAGAAGCTACATTTTTATTATATTTGTCTTTTCAACCTACTTTGCAGTGTAATAGCATCTTTTAGGTGATTCGATTAATTCTTCCTTTTTCAAAGCCTTAATTGCCTTGTCTACTTCTTTCTTATCTATGTTGGCTTTTTCAGCAATTTCCCCTGCTTTTAATGGTTCAGGACTTTCTTTCAATATGTTTAGTACTAATTCCTTACTATCCATCATCTTTCCTCCTTCGCATGTATTGTTAATAAATGTAAATTAATAATGATTACATTTATTGTAATATAAAACAACAAATTGTCAACTTTGATTCTTATGTATATTTAGACAAGACTATGGGATTATAGTAAAATAATAGTGAAAAAAGGACTGATAATATTAAGAAATAAATTTAAAATACTAATGGTGAGGTTTTTGTATGGAATACAAATATGGAAAAAATCAAAACTATGAAGACTTTTCAAGTGGTCGTGTTTTATACCAGGTAGAGGGTATGACAAACTTTCCAGTAAGGCTAGCCCAAGAGATATATGGAAGGTGCTTAGAGCATTCTCCTAAAAAGACCAATATTACCCTATATGACTGCTGCTGTGGAGGAGCCTATTTACTTACAGTTTTAGGATTTTTAAATCAAGATACAATCGGGAAAATATTTGGCAGCGACATAAATGAGGAAATACTTCACATTGCAGAAAAGAATTTGTCACTACTTACTAGAGAGGGGATTGATCAGCGAATAAAAGAGATAGAAGAAATGATTTCAAATTATGAAAAACAGTCCCATATTGATGCTAAAAATAGTGCAATAAAGCTTAAAGCCTTGATTAAGGCTGACATCCAATTTAAAGTCTTTCAAGGAGATGCCATAAAGGATATTAATCTTCAAGAAAAGCCAGATATCATCATGACCGATGTACCCTATGGGAATATTGTTAGCTGGAGTGGAAATGAGGGAAATTTTATTGACAGGCTGTTAGATTCCCTATATGAAATTTCAACGTCAGATACTATAATAGGCCTTTGTATGGATAAAAAACAGAAGGCAAAAAATCATAAGTTTAAAAGATTGGAAAAACAACAAATTGGGAAAAGGAGATTTGAGATATTAAGAAAAATATAAGCTATATAGATTGGAGCTTTCAAGCAAATGAAAGCTCCAAATTTTATTCCTCAATTTTCCCCTCATAAGGTTCAACATGTACTATAACATGGGAATTCTTATTAAAATTTTCCCGGATAGCATCTTCAATATCGTGGACTAATTCATGGGACCTTTCAACATCTAATTTAGGATCAACCTCTATGTGTAAGTCTATGTGGAGATTACTTATACTGCCCCTACTCCTAATCTTGTGAACATCCATAACCTCTTCAAAGTTCTTTACTATAGTTTTAATCACATCAGAATCAACTGCTGCACCATCTACAAGGACATCTGAATTCTCTCTGAAGATTTCATAACCTGCATGGATAATAAAGCCTGCCACCACCAAAGAAACCATAGGGTCGATTATAGGTGGTAAGCCTAGCTTAATACCTATAAGGGTTGCCAAGACTCCTAAGGATATATAGATATCTGACCTTGTGTGCATTGAATCTGATATAAGTATTTGGCTATTAAGCTCTTTTCCTTTTCTATATTCTACAAGAGAAACCACTATATTAACGATTAAGGTAAAGATTAAGACCAAAAGGCTTTCTATAGTTACTTCAGGAATTATTGGATTATTAATTCTT
>ERZ773359.4312-NODE-4312-length-15057-cov-5.432542_pt1 | contig 15057 bp, 12 predicted proteins | sample MGYA00374955_ERZ773359 | MGnify/ENA primary metagenome ERZ773359 (study PRJEB29098, sample SAMN04486028) | biogas fermenter metagenome | study: EMG produced TPA metagenomics assembly of the Biogas fermentation microbial communities from Germany - Plant 4 DNA1... | reverse complement strand
GATTGTACTATCTTCAAAGTTGCAATCCTATGTGACAGTGTCTTTGACGCTTACGAAATAATACTTTATTACTCAACTAAAGACCGGGCATGCCCACACAAAAAAAGCACTGAACTGTGCTCGTTCAGTGCTCATTTGTCTCCTCTTAAGCAAACACCACTTGTATTGCTTCCAAGGAATGCAGGATATCCTCTCGATTTTCAGCTAACACGGCTTGGATAGAAGTTCCAAGCATGGCGCCCAACATAATCCTGGATACTGCCGTAGGATATTTTTTCAACTTTCCTTTGTGCCATACGTCCTCAAGGATATGCTTTTCAATAAGTTTCGCTACATCATGGAAAAAGTTGCTAAGAAGTTCCCGTAAAGAATCTGACCACAAAGCCATACTGCTTAAGTCAAAAAGAAGCGTGAGCAGCTCAGAATCTTCCTTAAGCATACGTTGAAAGTACCGGGTCAAAGCAGCTGTCTTTTCTTTTTCTGTTTCCCCAGATTTTAAGATATTCTCAATCTCGTTTAAATATTGTTGAGATAGCATTTTAACTACTTCAATAAATAAGCCTTCTTTATTTTTATAGTAATAATTTAACTGGCTTAACACAACACCTGCTTCGCCGGCAATGTCCCGCAAGGAAGCATTGGCATAACCTTTTTTAGCAATACATTTTATTGCTGCATCCAATATCCTTTGGGATTGACTGGTTGTATTGGTTTTGGCACTCATTTGCTATTCTCCTAAGAAGTAATTGAAATCTATCTGGACTCTTAAGCTTAAACGGCTTTAGTTTTAGGGGTTAAGCGTTTAAAAAGTATTCCTAAAGTATTCGGACCACAATGACTGGAAATAGTACAGCCGGCGTCAGTTTCAATTATTTCTTTAAAATCCCCGTAACGCTGAATGGCCTCTTTTACTTTTTGTACTGTAGCAGGATTGCACGGCGAATGGGTAATAAAAATCCTGCTATAATCGATATCCTGCTGGCGGTCTGATAATTTATCTTTTACGTAGTTTTCCAAGCAACGTTCAAAACTTCCTCTGTACTTTTTGCCAACCTTCATTTGGCCATTAATAACTTCTATGCTCGGTTTTATGTTCAGTAATTTCGCTCCTAGGGCTTCAAGCCCGGAACAGCGGCCGCCCTTGTGTAAATATTCCAAGCGGTCAATGACAAAGCTGGCGTCGACTTTAGGAGTGGATTCCGTCAATTTGCTTAAAATTTCCGGTACTTCCATATTATCTTTAGCCATTAAAGCGGCATCAAGGACAAGGTGACCGCTTCCGCTGGATAGATTGCTTGAGTCGACGACATAAACATTGGAAAAGCTCTGCGCGGCTAAAGATGCATTTTGATAACAGGAAGAAAATCTCGAGCCAATACAGACATGAATAACTGCCGAAAATTGGGGTGAAAATTTCGCAAAAAATCGCTCGTATTCATAATGATTTACTGCCGCGGTTTTACATGTTTTCTTGTCTTCATCTACGTAGCGGAAAATGTCTGCTGGCGTAATATCCACACCATCTCGAAATTCCTGATCCTCTACAAGTATGATGAGAGGCATTAAGGAAATGTTCAATTCGCTTAAAATAGCAGGAGAAAGATCGCAAGTACTATCTGCAGTTATTTTGATCATTTTTTGATATACCTCTTTTCTTAATAAGTAGACACATTCATATTTAATTCGGACGTTTGTATTAAACTTATAATACATTGCTTTTTCTTGCCATGTCAAGACCGTTCAGTTAGTTGGAGACCATCCATAATTGGAATGACCCGACTCCCACACCTATTATAAGTAAAGTATTTATGAATCCCTTTAAAAAATGCAATGATGCAACCCTATTCGGATCACCATCAAACCTTTTTAATTTGCGGAATAATAAGCGTGAGAACGTAAAAACCGGCCATAATTATTTTTGGCCGGCCTTAATAATTCTTAATCTTTTACTAATTTTCGGTCCTTTCTCAATTCCCACTTCAGTCTTCGGTCTCTTCATTTCCGGCATGAAGGTTAACATGCCTTAAGGGCATAACAGTGGAGATAGCATGTTTATATACCATTTGCTGTTTTCCTTCGAAATCAAGTAAAACCGTGAAGTTATCAAATCCCTTTACGGTACCTTTGAGTTGAAAACCATTTATAAGATAAATTGTAACCGGTATGTTCTCCTTACGGGTTTGGTTCAAGAATAAGTCCTGCAAATTAATCGGTGATTTATTCATTTAAATACCTCCATCACCATTTTTTGTTTATTCTACGATTGTACACGATATCATGACACTATGCAAGCTTTGTTATAGTCCTGTAATATTTTGTCAACAATTATGTCTAAATCATTTTGAGTGATATCATACCATTTTATTCTTGGATCCCTCCTAAACCAGGTAAGCTGCCTTTTGGCAAATCGTCTGGTATCTCGTTTAAATAAGCGCAGCATTTCATCCCAAGTTAACAGCCCCTTTAAATATAAAATCACATGCCTATACCCTATACTCTGCAGGGATTTTAGTTTAGGAGAATACCCTTCTTTTAATAAGGCTGAAACTTCTTGTACTATACCATATTTTACCATATCGTCGCAGCGCTGGTCAATTCTTTGGTAAATAATTTCCCTTGGAGCGGTCAGGCCAATATATAGTATAGATTTATCTAAAGCAGGATATTTACGTTCTTCATAAAAGCGCTGGGCGGATAAGGGTTTTCCTGTAATCTCAAAAACTTCCAGCGCCCGAATAATTCTGGCCTTATCATTAGGATGTAATTTTCGGGCTGAGAGAGGATCGCATTCTTTAAGCTTATCATACAAGGCAACTTGGCCATTAACCCTGGCAAATTCAAGCCATTTCTGTTTAATTGCTGTAGAGCCCTCTTCCGGGAAGGTAAACCCATCCAGGAGAGCACGGATGTATAGACCGGTTCCGCCAACAATAATGGGCACGTGGCCCCGGGCTTGAATCTCACTAATCAAAGCCCTGGCTTTGGCCTGAAAATCAGCTGCCGTAAAATTTTCGTCCGGTTCAAGCACATCTATCAAGTGATGCCGAACCCCTTTTTGTTCGGCAGGCGTAGGTTTGGCTGATCCTATATTAAGCTTGCGATAAACTTGGACGGAATCACCGGAGATAATTTCTCCCTTTAGCTTTAAAGCCAACTCCACACCTAAGGAACTTTTTCCTACTGCCGTAGGACCTATAATCACAATTATGGATTTCATCAGGAATTTCCTCCTGGCCATGTATCAATAACACCAAAACTAACACTACTGTACTTTCCGCCGTCAAGGAGTCTAAAGCCCAAGCGTTTAAACTCTCCACTCCCATTTCTTTCTTTCAAAACCACCCGGCGACGGGCTACCCTGCAGGCCTCCTTCACAGTTTCAACTTTCAAAGGTTCAGGTACGGACAAATTCTGGAGAGGTTTGATGGAAGGAGATGTGTCGGCCAAGGTATCCCTAAACATAGGGTCAAAATATATTACATCGACCGAACAAGCAGGCAGCTTCCGTAGGAAAGCATAATGATCAGTACAGACGGTTTCTATCCTGTCAGCCGCCTCGGCAAGTTCCTCCCAGGCGGCTAACTTGTCGGTTCCCTTTATTTTGGCCGGCTTAAGTTCCTTAAAAGAAGCCAAACCCTCACTTACTAAGAAGTGAAGCAGTACGGAAGCCTCCAGGGCAATAACCTTGCCCTCCTGACCTACTGACCAGGCTGCGATTAATGCGTCTGAAGCCAATCCCATAGTGGCATCGAGAAAAATATCGCCGGATCTTAAGCCGGTCGCTTGCAGAAACCTGTCTTTGATTCCTCGTTTAAGATTGATCATCCGTAAAAGAGCCATGCTCGGGTGGAAAAAAAGATTATCCCTTTGGTGTTCTAATATTAAGTTCTGTTTAGTAACTCTTAATAAAGGCCAATTTGCTTGCGCCGACACGGAATTAGCAGGAACAAGATTGAGCCCGTACTTATCCTGAAAGTAATCAATCTTGTGGTTTAGACTGTTATCGGTCAGCCTATAGTTTATTGTTATCTGTTTATTCCGGTTAATCATATTTGTTTCCCTTAAAGCTGTATTTATAGTATTGACATTAGCCCCTTTTGAAAACACAAAAAGAGGAGAGATAATTATGAAAAACAATATTGTCCAAATTACAACCGCCTATGATCATAAAACCATGCTCAAAGATCTCAGCAATTTGAAAAGTACATATCCTCAGATAGAAATTCTTAATATCGGCAAAAGCGTTCTCGGTCGTTCTATCCCCGCTGTACGGCTGGGAAGCGGCAAACGGCTAATTCACTATAACGGAGCCTTCCACGCTAACGAATGGATTACTTCCCTACTCTTAATGGTCTTTATAGAAAAGTGTCTTGAGGCTGCTCATTCAGGCCAAAGCCTAGAAGGATTCGAGATTTCCAAGCTATTAAAAGAAAAAACTTTATGGATCGTGCCCATGGTTAACCCGGACGGGGTTGATTTAGTGTTGAATGGGTTTATTACCGATAACAATCCTTACTACCGCAAGGTAATGCAGGCCAATAAAGGATCAAGCAATTTTAAAGGTTGGAAAGCCAATATTAGGGGCGTGGATCTAAACGATCAATTTCCTGCTTACTGGGAAAATGAGAATGCCCGCCGAGAAACCTCCGGACCGGCACCCATGAATTATCCAGGGCCTTTTCCCTTATCCGAACCGGAAGCGAGAGCAATAGCCGATTTTACCCGGGAAAATGATTTTCAAATTGTAATGGCTTTTCATACCCAGGGAGAAGAGATATATTGGGGGTACAGAAAATTCGAACCTTCCCAAGCAGAGATTATGGTTCAACAATTAGCTAAAGTAAGCGGTTATAAAGCAGTACGTTATGTTGACAGTGACGCCGGCTATAAGGACTGGTTTATTTATAAATGGCGCAAACCTGGCTTTACCATAGAATGCGGCTCCGGACAAAACCCTTTGCCCCTTGAGCAGTTCCCTTCTATTTGGGCCAAAGCCGGAAAAATAATGTTAACTGGGTTGCAATTAGCGTAGATATCTCCTAAGCCGTCATTCAAGTCCGATTAAATTTGTTTTCCAATTCTTTCTTGGAAATACTTATCATGGTGGGTCGACCATGGGGACAGGACAATGGATTGGGTCTGTTGCCTAATTCTTGAATCAACTGATCCATATCTTGAAGGGATAATTTGGCGTTACCTTTAAGCGCTGACCGACAAGCAATCATATCAAGCCAGCTTTCCATTAATCCCTCCTGGGTTGGCGGGATAGATTTACTCAGGACTTCATCTAGAAACTTAATTAAAAGTTTTCCCGGCTCAGATAAATTCTGGGCAATGGGAACTGCTCGCAAAAAATAAGTCCTATCCCCAAAATTTTCGATAATAAAACCCAACTGGTTTAGTTGTTCAAAATACTCGAGCATTATTTGCTCTTCCTGAATTGTAAGTTCAACGGTCTCAGGAATAAGAAGCATCTGGGAGTGTACTCCCTTTTCGTTAAGCTGCTGCCGTAAATCATCGTAGCGAATACGCTCGTGAGCTGCATGCTGATCTATGATATATAAATCTTGATCATCCGTACAAAGAATATAGGTATTGAACAACTGACCCAGGGCCCTTAATTCTTCAAAATCAACCTGTTCACGTTTCTTATCTTGATTTTGTTCTTGATTTTGTTCCTGATTTTCAATATATAGTTCTCTATTTATTTTAACATCTTCGTTCCTTGCTATGCCGGGTGCAGGTTTATACAATAATTTCAGCTGTTCCCAGCTGTTGGTTGCCGTTGGACTAGAATCATAGAACTTATTGGGTTCGCCTATTTTCCGACTCCTTGGGCTTAAAAGCTTGGTTGTATTTTGGGAGTTTTGAGACTTTTGATAATCATGAAAAACCTGGGGGTTATACTCTGTTTGGTTATCCTGTAACGATCTTACGGGCCTGGCTTTCAGTAAGGCGTTGCGGACTGAGTTGCTGACTAGAGTGAATATTGCTTTTTCATCTTTAAATTTTATCTCCAGCTTGGAAGGATGAACGTTGACGTCATAAAATGCAGGGGGCATGGTTAAGGTCACAACAGCATAGGGGTATGTTCCTGCCGGAATTAAGGTATGATAACCTTCTTTAAGAGACTGATACAAAAGCTGAGAACGAATAAACCGGCCATTGACAATAAAAGTTACCCCGTTGCGCGATTTTCTAACCAGTTCGGGACTGCCGATATACCCGGCTACTTTTATGCCCCGGTCCTCAACTTCAAAAGGCAGCATTTTCCGAGCTATTTCGTTCCCCAAGACTACTGCTATAGTATCCAGTAAATTACCCCTGCCCGAGGTATTTAAGACCAGAGTTCCGGAGTGGCGGAGGGAAAAAGAAATACTCGGGTTTGCTAAAGCCAACCTGCTAACCATATCCGATATCACCCCGAACTCAGTATTAGCCGAACGCAAGAATTTCCGGCGAGCGGGTGTATTGTAAAATAGGTCCGAAACTGTAACATCTGTCCCCGGCGCACAACCGGTTTCAGTAAAAGAAACTACCTGGCCCCCTTCAACCCGGATTTCCCATCCTACGGCGTCTTCCTTGCGGCGAGATACAATACTCAATTTAGATATGGCGGCAATACTGGGTAAAGCCTCCCCCCTAAAACCCAAGGTGGCCAAATTATTTAGGTCGTCAATCTTAGCGATTTTACTGGTAGCATGGGGCAATACTGCCAGTTGCAAATCCTCGGGGGCCATACCCCAACCGTCGTCCCTGACTCTGATCTGAGATTGTCCCCCACGATCCACACTAATTTCTATTTTGTTAGCACCGGCATCAATGGCATTTTCTATAAGTTCTTTAACCACAGAAAGAGGTCTTTCCACGACCTCCCCGGCGGCTATCTGATTAATGCAGTGCTGGTCAAGAAGCTTAATTTTCGGAGGCAAACAAGTTCACTTCCTTACTCTTTTCCCAGAATAACACTTGATTATGAAGCTGGTTTTGCAGCAGAAGAGTTTGAGCAGACTTTTTGTAATGCTCGACCAGGTCATAGCCTGCTTGCTCACAGGCCGGACAGGCCTCAAAAGGTATTTTTACCAGCATGGCTTTCTCCATTGTGGCCTGGTTGCGGGTGTTTATAAACACAGTCCCGCCGCAATGCTGACATTCCCGGATAAGATCCTGACGTTGTTCTCTAAACATTTCCGTATCATAAAAGATTTCTTTCTCCACACTTACCCATTTCCCCGCCGGTAGATGCTTGCTTTGTCCTTGAACATAGCGCCAATTGGGCTTAATTTGCTGGAAGTACTTGTGCAGATTATCTATATAAGAACGGACCGGTTCTCCGTGCAAAACCCGACGGCTTATTTTTTGCGGTTCTTTTACTCTGGAATAATCCTCTCCGGCTAAGGCCAACAAAATAGCCAGGTTAACGTAAGGAAGGGCTCCCTGGATGGAATACCCTCCTTCCAGGACGGCTAAATCGGGACGAATCATTTCCGTGATTTTCCCGTAACCCCTTGCTGTGACGTTCATGGAAGCCAAAGGATCAGTAAAATGGTTATCCTGGCCTGCAGAATTGATAATAATATCGGGTTTAAATTCTTCGACCGCCGGCAAAGCCCATTTTTCTAAAGCATAAAGAAAACCTTCATCCCCAGTACCGGGGGAAAGCGGGATATTTACTATAGTTCCCCAGGAATTTGGTCCTCCTTTTTCTTCGCAGAAGCCGGTTCCCGGATAAAGGGTCCTACCATCCTGGTGAATGGAAATGCATAACACGTTGGGATCGTAATAAAAAATATCTTGGGTCCCGTCACCATGATGGACATCGGTATCGATAATGGCTATTTTCTTTACGCCATAATAAGTTCTTAAATAATTAGCCAAAATAGCTTCATTATTTAGGGTGCAAAATCCTCTGTTGCCCCAAACAACGGTAGCTGAATGATGACCGGGCGGACGAACAAGCACAAAGCCGTTCGTGATTTCTTGAACCATCAAGGCTTTCCCCAAAACCAGGGAACATCCTACGGCAATCAGATGGGCATCCAGTTCATGATGCTTCGGACTAGGAAAAACAGCTTGGGTCCTTAAGACATCTTGCATGTTTGCCACGGCAGGAGAATACTGTTTTATTTGAGGAAGATCCATGACTCCCTCTTCAAATATTTGTTCTTGAGTATAGAGTAAGCGTTCCTCCCTCTCCGGGTGGGTTTCCCCCAGTGACCAATCAAAAGCCGGGAAAAACACGATTCCTGTTTTCTTCATAATATAACCCCTTTCCCTAGGCCTGTTAGGAAGATGGCCCATAATCCTGCAACTGAAACGCACCCGGGGGCAAATGTACCCGCCCTCTGACTATTTGCCCCACAGTTCGGTAACCTTCAATTAAAGGAAAATAATCGAAGGGTTCCATTTCCAAACGGTATTCATCTAGACCCATATCCTTAGCCTGTTTCGAAGCTAGGGTCTTTAAGAATTGTTCCACTTCCCGATGGGGTCTCAAGGAACCACGCCATTCCCCTTGCTCACCTGTTTCTTCAATTCTGTATCTTTTAAGACTGGTATCCAGGTTAAGAGTCCAGGAAAAGGTCGGTTTCGCCATAGCGGCGCCCACAGCATTAACCACCATGGCATGGTCTGTCAGGGTAACCGTGGCGTTCATTCTTTGAGCCAAGGCTGCGGCTAGGCCATAAGCTCCTCCTCCACTGAGCTTAATAGGAAATTTATAATCAGCCCGAGGATTAAGCACCTGCCATACTTTATAGGCCGGTTCATCCCGCCATTGTTTAACCAGTATCCCAATGGCTTCAGCAATTTTTTCAACCATGAGATCTAAAATATTTTGAGCAATTTCTCTAAAATAAGGTGTTTCCCTTTTCCCCTCCGGCAAAAGCAAAGACATGGCTTCTTCCGCCCGGGCATAGTCTCCAAAATCCACCAAGCCAAGATAGCGCAGGGCATCGGTAGTTGTAGGTTTACTGCCACCCAGACAATAAGCAGGCCCTAGACGGTAGCTGGCCAAGCTAAAGTTTTTATTCTCCTTGCCTTCGACAGCTGCTTGTTCCCCTTCCGTAGGCAGAACAACAGAATCGCCGCCTACAGCAATAGATTGAACCGCCAGAGAATGAACATTAGTTAAAAAGTCCCCTATGTGAGCACCTCGGGATGATAATAATGGTTTTCCCGATAGAACAAGCCCAATATCGGTGGTCGTACCCCCGATATCGACAACAATATAGGTATGCTCAGGGTTACTTTGAGCCAAGGTTCCCAACAAACTTGCCGCCGGACCGGAATAAATAGATTCCACAGGTCTGATATTCTCTGCCGGTTGCATGCCCCCATTGGCTTTTAAAATCTTAACAGGAGCCTGTAGCCCCCGGGCACGGACCGCTTTGATTAAACCGTCGCGAAAATCGGTAAACAAATCCTGGGCAGCAAGATTAAGGTAAGCCGTTAGAGAGCGCCGGTAGAAATTGCTTTGCCCCCACTCACTTCCTAGGGCCATAGAAAGCTCCGAGATTTTCTTTTGCAGATATGCCGCTAACTGCTGCTCCAAAATATAATTGCGGTGGGAGAACTTGCCGGAGACAACAGCTAAGGTCTTTTCGTTTTTTTGCTTATTTTCCAGATGCTTATTGATTATTGTTTCAGTCAAATCTTGCAGTTCTTGTTTATCCAGGGCAGCGATCTGCCGGCCACGATAATCCAGTTCTCCGCTCAACACATGGTAGGGAACAGGCCAAGACAGGGAAGTCAGTTTCATGCCTGATCCTGGGAGAAGAATTAATTCTACCTCCGGCAGCTGCTTTTGCAGAATGGCATTGGTTACTAAAGTGGTACTTACCGTAATACTCTCAACTTCATGCTTGGGGGAAATTTCTGACGCTATGTTGAGAGAATCTAAAGCCTCCAGCACCGTATCCAATAGTTGATCCGGCTTGGTTAGCACTTTGCCTGTTTGTCTAACCTGACCTGATCTGATTAATACCGCATCAGTATAAGTTCCACCTACATCAATACCAATTCTTATACTCATATACCCTCCACATAAATACAAAATTTAAAAGACCTATCAGAAACCAAACAATACTCTGTAATTCAGATAATCTTTGAGGAGCGGACCCGGTTAACAATATCGTATAGATACTCTAGAGCCTGACGGGGTGTAAGATTATCGACGTCCAATTCCTCCAATTCCTCCAGCAACGGATGGGTCTGAGGCAGCTCAAACAAGGAAGGCTGCAAGGCATTGGTGTCCACAGCCTTGACCAATTTGCGGGGAGTCGAAGAACTCTCCAGTTCCCGCAAAATCACCGCCGCTCTTTTTAACAGTGGCTTAGGTAAACCGGCTATCTTGGCAACCTGAATACCATAGCTGCGGTCAGCTTTACCAGGAAGTATTTTATAGAGGAAAACCACATCGTCCCCTTTTTCCTTAACCGCTACATGAAGATTAAAGATTTGAGGAAATTTCTCTTCCAGTTGGGTTAATTCATGATAATGAGTGGCAAAAAGGGTTTTGGTCTTTAGAGAATTGGTCTCAACCAAATATTCCGCTATAGACCAAGCTAAACTGAGGCCGTCAAAAGTGGCCGTGCCCCTCCCCACTTCGTCCAAAATAATTAGGCTCTTAGAGGTAGCGTTTCTCAGAATATGGGCTACTTCGTTCATTTCTACCATAAAGGTACTCTGGCCGGCAGCCAAATGGTCGGCAGCCCCTACCCGGGTAAAGATACAATCAGTTAAAGAAATCGAAGCTTTTTGAGCCGGGACAAAGGATCCGATTTGAGCCATTAAAACAATTAAGGCCACTTGCCGCATATAGGTGGATTTACCGGCCATATTGGGGCCGGTAATCAAGGCCAAGTGCTTATTACTCGTGAGATAAGTGTCATTGGGCACGAAATGATCTGTAAGGCGTTCTACCACCGGATGCCTGCCTTCCAAAATATTAATGGTGCCGTCCTTTCTAATCTCCGGTTTATGATAATCATAGCGAACCGCAACCTCCGCCAGGGAAACAAAAACATCCATTTCCGCTAAGGCCTGAGCGGCTTTAATTATGTGAGCTGAATGTTTTAAAACCTGATCTTTAAGATCCAAAAAAATTTCATATTCTAAACTAACAAGTCTCTCCTGGGCCGTAAGTACTTGTTGCTCATACTCTTTTAACTCAGGAGTGATAAAACGTTCGGCATTAACCAAGGTTTGTTTACGGATATAATCTTCCGGCACCAGATGGGAATTGGCGTTGGTAACCTCAATATAGTAACCGAAAACCTTATTGTAACCTATTTTAAGAGAACGGATTTTAGTCCGTTCCCTTTCCTGATTTTCCAAGCGGGCAATCCATTCTTTGCCTCCGGAAGAAATAGCCCTTAACTTATCCACTTCCTCCGAAAAACCGTTTTTAATAATGTTTCCTTCTCGAATGCTGACGGGGGCTTCGGGATTGAGAGCGTCCCTTAGCGTTGCTGCCAATTCATCCAAGGTGGAAAGGGCCGGTACATAACTTTTAAGCTCTTGGGAATTGTTTTCGATAATAATATTTCTTACCCGGGGCAATAAAGAAAGAGTGCTGCCCAAAGCCAGCATATCTCTGGCATTGGCCCGGCCAAGGGCCAGCTTTCCCAAGAGACGTTCCAGATCATAGACAGCTTCAAATAGCTTATGCAAATCACGGCGTAAAAAAGTATTGTTTGCCAGTACTTCCACTTTGGCCAACCGCTCTTCAATTTTGCCAATATCCAAAAGGGGCTGCTGAATCCAATTGCGCAGGAGACGGGCTCCAAAAGCAGTTTTAGTAAGGTTAAGAACCGAATAGAGCGTATGTTTTTCCCCATCCCCTCTTAAGGAATCAACCAGCTCCAGATTACGACGCGTCCACTTGTCTAGAATCATGGTAGCGTTTTGCTCTACCGTGGAGATTTCAAGAATATGGCTTTGCTCGGAATTAGGGATATTCTCCAAGACATATTGCCACAAGCCGGCGGCAGCTTTAGCTGCGGCGTTCATTTCGTCCAGAAGTCCGGCTTGTTCCGGAAATCTGATCTTTAATTCTTCAGTCTTGCTAAACCAATTCTTGTCTACAACACTCTGATAGTATTCCTGAAAAAAATCAGGCGCTACTCCCTGTCCCCTGGGCAAGACCAATTCAGCGGGCTCAATTCTGTGCAGTTCAGCCAGGACAATCTGTAGTGAGGCACTCTGTAATATACAGAAACTTCCCGTAGTAATATCCAGGTAAGCCAAACCCCACTCTTTTGCTTTATAAACACTGGCCAAAAAGTTATTCTTAGTTTCTGAGCCGATAATATCTGTTGTACCCGGAGTTACGATACGTACAACTTCCCTTTTGACAATGCCCTTGGCAGTTTGGGGATCTTCTACTTGCTCGCAAATAGCCACTTTATAACCGGCAAACACCAGTTTACTTAAATAGCTGTCCGCTGCATGGTAAGGCACCCCGCACATGGGAATTTTTTCACCTTTCCCTGCTTCCCGAGCCGTGAGGGCTATTTCCAGGATTGGAGCAGCCAGTTGGGCATCTTCGCCAAACATCTCATAAAAATCACCCAATCTGAAGAAAACAATAGCGTCACCGGTTTGGGACTTAATCTCCTTATATTGCCTTAACATCGGTGTAGTCATAATATCCCCCTACTTCTGCCTACTGACTACTAAGCTCTCCAAACAAGGTCCAGGAATTGGCCGAAGTTATCTTAACTGTGAGTAGTTTTCCGACCATACTATCCGTCCCTTTAAAAACAACAATTTCATTGCCTCTGGTTCTGCCTGTCAGCTGTTCAGGATCCGATTTACTCGGGCCCTCAACCAGTATTTCATACTCTTGGCCCAGCATATTCTTTCTCCATGCTAAACTGCGGGCATTCTGCAACTCCATAAGCTTTTGCAGACGCAATTTCTTAACATCCAAAGGCACCTGATCCGGCATAGTGGCCGCAGCGGTGCCGGATCGTGGCGAGTACATAAAAGTAAAAGCCTGGGAATAGTGTACCTTACGCACCATATCAAGAGTTAATTCAAAATCTTCTTCTGTTTCCCCGGGGAAGCCGACAATCAGATCAGTAGTCAGCCTGGCTTGAGGTATTTCTTGCAAAATCCTCTCTACCCGCTCAAGATAATATTCCCGGGTATACTTTCTGTTCATAGCTTCTAAAATTCTGTTACTACCTGCCTGTAAGGGTAAATGGAAATGCTCGCATAAATGCTTTCCCTGGGCCACGGTAGTAATGAGCTTATCACTTAAATCCTTGGGATGGGAAGTCGTAAAACGTACTCGATAAAGGCCCTCTAGGTCATCAATTTCCTGCAACAAATCGGAAAAATCATAAGCAAATCCGTCTTTTAGGCCATAAGAGTTAACATTTTGCCCAAGAAGGGTTACCTCCCGGCATCCCGTTTGTACTAATTCCTTAATTTCCTCCAGAATTACTTCCTTCGGTCGGCTGCGTTCTCGCCCCCTTACATAAGGCACTATACAGTAAGCGCAATAATTTTCACAGCCGTACATGATATTGACAAAAGCGCTAAGTTTCCCTTTCTCAGCTAAAGGGGCAACTTCATTGCATTCATAGGCTTCGGGAGAAACCAAAGAGGCCTTCTGACCATTTAAAGTACGTTTTAATAATTGGTCGAATTTGGAATGGTCAAAGGTACCGGTCCAAATATCCACATGGGGTGCTTTTTTCTGCAACTTTTCCAGAATTCCGGGCTGCTGAACCATGCAGCCGGCTACCGCAATTATTAGTGAAGGTTTTTGTTCTTTGAGTTTTTTAAGCTGCCCTATATTGCCGATAATCTTATTTTCGGCACTTTCCCGGACACAACAAGTGTTGACGATAATTAAGTCTGCCTCCTCCGGCAGATCCGTTTTCACATAATCATTTTGAAGGGCAACAGCAGTAAGGGTCTCGGCATCTCTGACCGACATTTGGCAACCATAAGATATAGCACAAACTTTTTTAGTATTTGTGGTCATTCATTTCAGTCCTTAATTTTAATACATCCCTTATACTTAATATCAAGGTGTTTTAATATCTATCAAATCTTAATTGTTTATCCTACAACTTAACCCTTAGGTTGGCCCTGATAAAACAAAGCGATAGTTCCGGGACCCACATGGCTCCCGATAACACAACCAATATCGGAAATAATGATGTCTTTTACCTTAATTCTCTTTTTTATATCTTCGGCTAAAGATGCAGCTTCAGCAGGGCTGTTGGCGTGAGAAATTCCGATAGTCTGCCCTTCTCCATCAACAATGTCTTGCTCCATAATGTCAAGGAGCTTACGCAAAGCGGCCTTTTTAGATCTGACTTTGCCGAAGACGTCAATTTTGCCTTGAGGATTGATATGTAAAATCGGCTTAAGGTCCAGCAAGCCGGCAACAAAACCTGCGGTTTTGCTCACCCTGCCGCCCTTAACCAGATATTCAAGGGTATCAATAGTAAAGATATATCTCATTTTGTCTCTTACGGCCATAATCTTTTTTATCACTTCATCCCGGCTTTCGGTAGAAAAATCTTTATTTTCCCCGTTTTCTTTAAGAATTTCATAGCCCAGTATTGCTTGCAAACCAAAACCAAAAGAAGCACCTAAACTATCAATAACATGGATTTTTTGGGGTTCGCTGCACATATCCCGAGCCATTAGCGCTGTCTGATAAGTTGAACTAAGGCCGGAAGACAGATGAATGCCAATAACTTCGTCTCCTTCAGCCAAAACTTTTTCATAAGCTTCTTTTAAAACGTTCAAATTAGGCTGAGATGTTTTGGGAAGATCCTTATAATTTTTAAATTGGGCATAAAATTCCTTGGGGAAAAGGTCTACCCCTTCCTGGTAGCTATTCCCATCAATATATACAGGCATAGGTACGGTTACAATACCCAGTTGGGCAGACAGTTCCTGCGGAATATCGGAAGAGCTGTCAACAACTATTCTAATTGCCATAATAAACCTCCCATTATACTATTATATATAATTCTTGCTAAATAAATACTGTTTGTCAACTACAAGTAGTTAAAAAAAAAGCGCTAT
>ERZ773359.4308-NODE-4308-length-15076-cov-4.809200_pt1 | contig 15076 bp, 12 predicted proteins | sample MGYA00374955_ERZ773359 | MGnify/ENA primary metagenome ERZ773359 (study PRJEB29098, sample SAMN04486028) | biogas fermenter metagenome | study: EMG produced TPA metagenomics assembly of the Biogas fermentation microbial communities from Germany - Plant 4 DNA1... | reverse complement strand
GCGCCGCCGCCACCGATGGGGAATCCGCCGCCGCCACCGCCGCCGGTGCCGGGCGTTGTGCCCTGTTCAACCTTAGCCGTTTCGCCGGGCTTAACTTCCTTGTCGCCGGCCTTGACGCCCGAGACGCCCGGGGCCGCCGTGACGTTCGTCCCGACCGTGCTGACATTCACATTGTTCGCCGCGGCGTTGACCGAACCGACGCTGCCGTCGCCGCTCACGCTCGTGCCCGCGGCGTTGGCGTTGACCGTGTCAATGCTCCCGCCTTCGCTCACGACAACCGCCGTGTTCGTAGCGCTCGACGTCGTCGTCAGCGTCCCGACTTCGCCGTCAACCGTAATCGTCGCCTTCGCGCCGGAGACGGTCACTTCGTCGACCGTGCCCTTAATGGTGACCGGCACGTCGGAAGCGCTCACGACGAGCTTGTCCACTTCGCCTTCGACGATGACGTCGTCCTTACCGTCGTCTATGTACACGACTTCAACGTCGGCGCCGTCCTCAACGAAGACACGCACATTGCCGTCTACCTTCGAGACGATGACCGTGCCAACAGAGCTGCTCCCGCGGATGATGATGGAGCTTAAGCCGCCACCGCGGACGACCATACGCCCGGTAATCGTGACGTTCTCTAAAATCACGTCGCCGTCGCCGACGCCGTCGCCGATGATGAGGTCGCCCTTGACCGTCACGTTCTTGAGCGTGACGCCCGGGACGTTAATCAGGACGCAGCCTTCGGGCAGCTCCGTGACGGTGCCGGGCTGGGTGATGTACTTCTTGAAGATATTGTGCATCACGACCGCGAAATCCTTGCGGAGGATGTTCGCCGTCGGATTGAGCTTCCCGTCCGAGCCGTGGATGAAGCCGGCTTTGACCAGCGCCGCCGTCGGCCCGACCGCCCACGGCGCAACGCTGGACGCGTCGGAAAACGCGGCAAGGTCAGCGAGCGTGCCGTCTTCCAGCTTCAGAGCGCGGGCCAAAATCGTGAAAACCTGCTGGCGCGTGATGGGATCGGTCGGCATGAGCCTTGTCCCGTCGCCCTGCAGCACTTTCATATAGACGGCCTTTGCCAGGTAGGGGGCGTACCATTCTTCCCCGGTTACATCCGAGAAGCCGGCAAGAGACGCCTCATTTGTCGCACCAAACGCGCGCACAATGATGGTCGCCATCTGCGCGCGGGTGAGGTAATCGTTGGGGAGTATCTTGCCGTCTGAGCCGTTGAGCAATCCGTTGTCAATCGCAGCCTGAAGCGCGACCGTCGAATAGTCGTTCGGCATATCGGAAAACGATAATGCAGCAACAGCCGGCACAAGCGTCGACAACATGCACAAGGCCAGCAATACTGAGAGTAACCGTTTTCTTTTCATGTACTCTTTCCTCCTGTTTTGTTTTTGCAAGTAAACTCCCGCGTGGAGCGCTAAGAAATGACTCCGTTGGGTACTAATGATATTCTTATGATATTCTTAATTTTACCACAAGCTTTTCCATTTTCAATAGATTTCATCAAAATTCTCTTGCCGGAGGTAGATAATTGTCACAAATTTATTACAAAAATTGAGACAGCACGCCGCCGCAAACCGCCCGAATAGTACCTTTTTGTTGAGAATTCGTTGAAAAAAGTTATAATTTTCCCAGTTTTGAGACAGTCCGGCGGCCGTGTGTGAAAAATGTTACGCGTGATGCAATCGCGCGGCTTTTCCGAAGCGAAAACGGCCTCAAAAGCAAGCGAGGGTGTTTTGCATAGAGATCAGGCGATACAAAAATGAGGACGAGGCGCGCCTTTTTGAGATGCTCGCCGAGGAGGGCGACGCGTGGGGCGACTACCACAGGGGCGAAAACCGCGCGCGGTACAGGAAGGCGCTCCAGTCGAGCATCGTCTACGTCGCCATTGAAAGCGGCACGCTCTGCGGGTTTGCCCGCTGCCGCGAGGACGACGGATACGGCGTCTACATCTACGATTTGCTCGTCAGAAGGTTATGCAGGGGGCGGCATATCGGCAGGCGGCTGATGGAGCGGGTGTGCCGGGACTTTCCGGACCAGCCCGTCTATGTGATGAGCGACGTCGACGCGTATTACGTTAAGCTCGGGTATAAAAAAGAAGGGTCCATATATATCGTCCGGCCGGAGCCGTAAGACGGCGCAGGCGCGCCGCGCACGTTTCCCGTCGCAAATGGACGCGCTCAAACACGTTTTTGGGCGCAATCCAATTTTTTGTTAGCAAAAAATGAGAATTTCCTGTTGACCTTATCCGCGCTATTTGCTATACTCCTGACCTGTGAAGTCAATACTCGTTGAAGCATCCAGAATCGGCGCGAAAGCGGTCGAAACCGGATGTGGAGAGCGCTTTGGAGAATCCCATTAAATTGGGTGCCGAAGGTGTAAGGCGCGCTCTTTGGCGCGCTGAATCTCTCAGGCAAAAGAACAAAGCTGTTTTGGACTGTCACACGCATTCCCATGGGTGAGTGCCATCTCATGCCTTTTCAGGCGTTGAGCCGTATTGGCGTCACTTAGGGGATAGGTGTGCATCCTTTTCAGTTTGTCCAGAGTCGCTATCGTACACGTGGCGGCTCTTTCTTTTTGTCCAAAGCGACATTTTATAAAGGAGGAGCCCCCATGCTATCCGTCGTGCAAACCATCAACACCTACCTCTCCGACTACATACTTATCTTTCTTCTCGTCGCGGTCGGCCTGTGGTACTCCATTAAGACGCGCTTCGTCCAGATCCGCTGCTTTAAGGAAGGGTTTAAGAGAACCTTCGGCGGCCTGACACTCTTCGGAAAGAAGCACGAGTCCGGCATGAGCTCGTTCCAGGCGCTGGCGACGGCCGTCGCCGCGCAGGTCGGCACGGGCAACATCGTCGGCGCCAGCGGCGCGATCTTAACGGGCGGCCCGGGCGCCATCTTCTGGATGTGGATTATCGCGTTCCTCGGCATGGCGACGATCTACGCCGAAGCCGTCCTCGCGCAGGAAACGCGGCGCAAGGGCCCCGACGGCGCCATCCTCGGCGGGCCCGTCTACTACATCACGACCGCGTTTAAAGGGCGCTTCGGCAAATTCCTCGCCGGGTTCTTCGCTATCGCCATCACGCTCGCGCTCGGCTTCTTCGGCTGCATGGTCCAGTCCAACTCCATCAGCTCGACCATCAACAACGCCTTCGGCATCCCGACGTGGGTCGTGGGCATCGTCCTCGTCGTCATCTCCGCCCTCATCTTCCTCGGCGGCATCAAGCGCCTCGCCTCCGTCACGGAGAAGCTGGTGCCCGTCATGGCGGTCATCTTCATGCTGGGCGCGGTCGTCGTCCTCATCGCGCGCATCCGCTATGTCCCGGAGGCGATCGGCCTGATCTTCAAGTACGCATTCCAGCCGCAGGCCATCATCGGCGGCAGCATCGGCTATGCGCTCAAGCAGGCCATCAGCCAGGGCGCCAAGCGCGGACTCTTCTCCAACGAAGCCGGCATGGGCTCCACCCCGCACGCCCACGCGCAGGCCAACGTCGACAAGCCGCACGACCAGGGCGTCGTCGCGATAACGGGCCTCTTTATCGACACGTTCGTCGTCCTCACGATCAACGCCCTCGTCATCATCACGACGCTTTACGCTGGCGGCGGCCTTCTCTCCGGCGGCGCAGCCGACGGCATCAACAAGACGAACCTCGCGCAGACGGCCTTCGGCACCATCTTCGGTTCAACCGGCGGCAGCATCTTCGTGGCGGTCTGCCTGTTCTTCTTCGCCTTTTCCACTATCCTCAGCTGGAACCTGTTCGGCAAAATTAACACCATCTATCTCTTCGGCAGCAAGAGCACAACCGTCTACACCATTTTCGCACTCGTGTTCATTTTCATCGGCACGGTTGTCTCCAACGACCTCGTCTGGGAACTGACCGACATGTTCAACCAGCTGATGGTCATCCCCAACGCCATCGCCCTCTTCGCACTCACGTCCGTCGTCGTCAAAAGCGCCCTTGACGCGCGCAAAAAGAGCCAGTAATTTTCCCTGAGCAGATACAAAAATGCGCGCCGGCTTACCGCCGGCGCGCATTTTTTGACGCACTCCCTTGACGGATTAGGACGAATGGGCTATTATTCATCTCATGAAAAATATCTCGAGCCTTCGTGCGTTTTAAGGAGGAATCCTTTTGGAAACCGTTGCTGCAAATCCGCTTGGCACAAAGCCAATTACGGGGCTGATCTGGAAGTTTGCCATTCCGGGGATTATTACGCAGCTTGTCAGCTCCATCCACAACATCGCCGACCAGGTCTTTATCGGGCAGAAGATGGGCGATTTCGGCGTCGCCGCGACGAATGTTTCCTTCCCCTTCTTTACCATTACAAACGCCGTGGCCGCCCTTATCGGCATGGGCGCCGCATCGCGCTACAGCATCTTCCTCGGGCAGAAAGACTACGAGAGAGCCAGCAAAGTCCTCGGCAACGCCGTGTCTCTCCTGGTGATCCTCGGCGTCCTGCTCTCCACTGTGGCGTCCATTTTCCTTAAGCCGCTTCTCTACGTCTTCGGCGCTACGGAACTGATTATGCCCTACGCCGCCTCGTACTCGCGGATCATCAGCCTCGGCATTGTCCTCGGCGTCTTATCGACGGGGCTTGCGTACCTGATCCGTGCCGACGGCAGCCCCAACTACTCCAGCGTCGTCCTGCTCTCCGGCGCGATCTTCAACATCATCTTTGACCCCATCTTCCTGTTCGGGTTTGACATGGGCATCCCGGGCATCGCACTCGCCACCGTGCTCGGGCAGCTTCTGTCCACCATTCTCGCCGTCATCTACCTGTGCAAACGCCTCAAGTGCGTCAAGCTCACCCTAAGGAGCCTTGTGCCCGACTGGGACGCCATCCGCGCCATCGCGTCCCTGGGCTTTTCCGCCTTCGCGACCCACATCCTGATGACCTCCGTGCAGATCGTTCTGATGAACGCCCTGCGCCATTACGGCGGCCTCTCCCACTACGGAAGCGAAACCGCCATCGCCGCAGCCGGCGCCGTGGGCAAAGTGTCGATTGTGTTCTTCTCGGGAATTATCGGAATCGGCCAGGGCTGCCAGCCGATTTACGGGTACAACATGGGCAGCCGCCAGTACGACCGCGTCAAGGAGACGTTCCTCAAGGCGCTGCGCTACACGCTGACGATTGCCGCGTGCACCTTTGTCGTCTTCCAGCTCTTCCCGAACCAGATCATGAGCCTGTTCGGTTCGGATAACCCCCTGTTTTACGAGTTTGCCGCGCGCTACATGCGCACATACCTTTTCATGATGTTCCTGCACCCCCTGCAGCCGGTCGTCTCCATGTTCTGCACCTCCATCGGCAAAGCCACCCTCGGGTTCTGGATGGCCATCATCCGGCAGGGCCTCCTCCTCATTCCCCTTCTCATTGTTTTGCCGATGATTTGGGGGCTTGACGGGCTCCTCTTCTCCGCCCCGATCGCCGACGCCATCGCCTCCATCGTCTTCGCCTACGTGAGCTTCAGGCAGGTGAAGATGCTCAACAGGCTCCAGAAGGAGAAGGAAAGCGAAGCGGCGCCGCCCGCTCAGGACGACGCGGCGGCCGCAGCGGAAAACGGCGCCGGCAGCGCGATGTAAGGGTACGCCATGAAAAAGGATACACGGCAGGAGATATTGGAAGCGGCGCGGACGCTGTTTAACCAGTACGGGTATAACGGCGTTTCGCTGCGGGATATTGCCGACGCCGTCGGCATCAGCAAAGGAAACCTCACCTACCACTTCAGCAAAAAGGAAGACATCATCGAAGGCCTTCTGAATGCTGAAAAAATGACGCTCCCGCCGGCCGCGCCGGGCACCATCGCGGAGCTTGACGCCATGTTCATCGACATGCAGAAAGCGGTGGAATCCCACTCGTACTTTTTCCTGCACCATGCCCAGCTGGCGCAGGTGTCCGAGAGCATACGCCAGAAGCAAAGCCGGCGGTACAAGATTATATGGCCCCATTTTTATAAGTCCTTTGCCAGCCTCCGCGACAACGGCTTTTTCCGCCCGGAGCTCTTCCCCGGCGAGTACGACCGGCTTGTCGACATGCTGTACATGACGATGATCTACTGGGCCCCCTTTTCCAGGCTGCAGCAGGCGGCCGCGGGGCGCGGCATGGATTTCCGCCGCCATATCTGGGGCGCCCTCTACCACCTCCTGACCGAACAGGGCCGCGCGGAGCTTGCCAAAATCCTGACGCTGTGACTTCGCATCCAAAAACAAAACGCCCATGCAAGGCGTCTTGCATGGGCGTTTTTGCTGGCAAGCAGCCAGGGCGCAACTGAAAGTGCGTCTCGATTTTATGTTAACCTGCATAAGCTCTGCCCGCGCGGGCTCGTTCCCGCCCGTTGCTTCCATACCTTTCAGCGGGTTAAAAAGGAGAAAACTATGATTAAAAAGCTTCAGCCCGAAATGATAGACAGCGTGATGGATCTATGGCTTCGCGCCAACCTGCGCGCGCACGACTTCATCGGCGCGGCGTACTGGCACAGCCATTACGACATGGTGAGAGGGATGCTCCCGGACGCCGAAGTGTACGTTTTTGAAGAAGGAGGCGCGGTACGCGGCTTTATCGGTTTGACGGGGGACTTTATCGAGGGGATTTTCGTGGACGCGCCGTATCAGTCAAAAGGCATCGGAAAGGCGCTGCTGGATTATGCCAAACAAAACAGGAATGCGCTCTCCCTGCGCGTTTACAAAAAGAACGTTCGCGCCGCCACGTTTTACCTGCGGGAAGGCTTTGCGGCGGTAAGGGAGCAGGTTGACGAAAACACGGGCGAGGAAGAGCTCGTCATGCGCTGGACAAACGATGAGGTGGAGATATGAAAATCAGAATTGAAAACTGGATAAAGGAATACTTAGCCGCGCTTGAGGCCCTTTTCCCCGGGCGGCTTGTTTTCGTCGGCCTGCAGGGCAGTTACGGCCGCGGGGAAGCGACGGACAGCAGCGACATCGACATGGTGGTGATACTGGACGAGGCAAAACCGGAGGATTTGCGCGCTTACGCCGGAATGCTTGATACGCTCCCGAACCGGGATAAAGCCTGCGGTTTTATCTCCGGCATCCGGGAACTTGAAAACTGGGAACGCTCCGACTTATTCCAATTTTACTATGACACGACGCCGGTTTTCGGCAGCCTCGATTTTCTGAGAGACAAAATTAAGCCCGAGGATATACGGCGCGCCGTCAGAATGGGGGCCTGTAATCTCTATCACGCCTGCGGGCACATAATGGTACACGAAAGAAGCTGCGGGATACTCAAAGGCCTGTACAAATCGGCGGTATTTACCGTCCAGGCAATCGCTTATCTTCAAACGGGTGCTTATTATAGAAGAAAAGCCGATCTGCTCGAAGTTCTTCAGCCGCCGGAGCGCGCCATCCTTGAAACGGCGATGGCGCTGCTAGGCCAAGAGGCGGATATCGCCCCGCAGGACTTTGACAGGCTCTCCGATCAGCTTTTTAACTGGGCATCCCGCGTCATCCATGCGTACGCATTATGAGTAAGCATAGTATAAAAGCAAGGCGCTGATTAAGGCGCCTTGCTTTTGTTTTTGCTGCGGTTTAAAGAGAGTGTTATACGCGGCGGCTTACTTTCGCCACTCTTTCCCCGTCTCGAGGCCCCATTTTTCAAACATGTCGTTGTAGAACTTCGGGCGCGGGAAGTCGTACGCCATCTCCATGGACAGCTCCTTGTACCCGAAGCCCGTCCGGCAGAGGAACTCGATGCCGTCGACGATTTCGGGCAGCTTTTCCGCGCGCATGGTAAACATCACCTCGTCCTCATCCGCCAGCGCCCGCTCGTACTCGCCGGGGTCAGGGAAGGTGATGTTGTAATCCTGCCCGTTGAGGACGGGTATCGTAGAGTGCACGCAGGAGTCGACGGGGTCGAGCCGCAGCTCGAGCATCCTGCCGGACTGGAACTTCGCCGCCATCTGGAAGCTGCGGATTTGCGCCGGGCGGCAGTATGTGCACACAAGGTCGGGGACAAACGTGCAGCTGCGAAGGGGCGCGATGGAAAAGCCAATGACGTTGGAGTCATTCAGGCGCGGGTAGTCGTTGCGGAAGTACTCGACGCCCCATTTCGGGTCCTTGACGAAGAATTTTGACCCCAGATTCTCGTAGTCCTCCTCTTCAACCGGGACGAGGCCGTAGGAGATGAGCGGCCAGACGCACCAGTGGTCCTCCTTGAGCATGGTAATCGCCGCGCGGTCGCGCCGCACCTTGGCGAAGGCCTGGCACATCGCAAGGTGCTCTCCCCTGTCCCGCTTGGGGCGGATTGTCCCCTCCGGAATCGCGTCCCCCTCGTGCAGGACTTTCAGGGCTATGGGCGAATACCGAAGGAGCAAAAGCCGCTCGAGTTTTTCCCCCATCTCGTTAAAGTCCGCGACGGTCAGCGCCGTTTTGCCTTTCTCCATTACCGCTCGCCCACCTTCCACTCCTGGCCGGTGGGAAGCCCCCACTTTTCAAACATCTCGTTGTAGAATTTCGCCCGCGGGTACTCAAGGTTCATGTCGTATGTAAGCTGCTTAAAGCCAAAACCCATCTTCGTGATGGAACGGACGGCGTCCATGAGCGTGCCGAACTTTTCGCCCGAGACGGAGAAAATCATCTCGTCGTCCCACGCGAGGCTCCGCTCAAACTCACCGGGGTCGGGGATGGCCGTGTTGTAGTGGGTCTTTCCGTTGAGGATGGGCAAAACGGCCGCGCCGCAGGAGTTGACGGTCTGCAGGCACGCGTCGGGAACGATCGCGTCGTGGTATTTGGCCGCCATGAGCAGGTGCCGCAGCTGCGCGGGGATGCAGTAGACGACAACAACGTCCGGCACGAAGGTGCAGCTCTCCAGCGGGGCGATGGCGATGCCGGGGCGGGCTTTGTCCGGGTCGATCATGGGGAAATGGGCCTTGTAAAACTCAAGGCTCTTTTGCGGGTCCTTGATAAACTGCTTGGAGCCGAGGTATTCGACATCCCCCTCGTCGAGCTCCACGTTGCGGAAGCTGATAAGCGGCCACAGGCACCAGTGGTCCTCCTTAAACAGCGCGAAGGCGCGGCGGTTGCGCCGCACGGCCGCAAACGCCTGGCAGAGCGCGTAGTGCGTCCCCTGCTCGGACGGGCGGGCGCACCCTTCCGGCACCTCATCTTCGCCGATGAGCCTGAGCGCGATGGGAGCCGAGCGAAGGTGCAAAATGTCCTCCAGCTCGCGTCCGGCCTTGCTGAACTCTTCCACAGTATACATGCGCTTTTCTCCCCTTTATATTACTCTTTAAGCCATTATAACGCCTTTTTCGCAAGTTTTCCAATTAGCCGGCGCGCTATTCCCAGAAGCGTTGTGGCGGCTGAGTTTTTTCCCAACATAACGCCGTCCTAACAAATACCGCCGAAACCGCCGGCGCATGTTCCGTGAGCGGAGCAAAACGCGCAGCACGGCATGGGCAAGCGTCGTACGGCGTGCGCGCGCATCAGAGCGCGTCGCGCATCACGCGCAGGACGTTCAGGCGGGCAACCTTTTCAATCTGCCGCTCCGTGAGCCCGCGCGCCCTGAGTGCGTCGAAGAGCCGGTCCATCTCCGCGGGGCTTCCGATTTCAAGCTTCCCGCCCATGCCGTCAAAGTCGCTCCCCAGAGCGGCGCAGTCCTCCCCGCCCACATCGACAAGGTGCAAAACGTGGCGGCAGATATCCTCGACGCGGCTTTGGCGCTCACCGTCTTCCGTGAGAAACTCCGGCACGAAGTTGACGCCGACGGCGCCGCCTTTATCGGCGAGCGCGCGTATCTGCTCGTCCGTGAGGTTGCGCGGGTGGCGGCAAAGCGCCCGGCAGTTAGAGTGCGAGGCGATGAAAGGCTTTTGCGAGAGCGCGATAATATCCCAAAAGCCGCCGTCGGAGAGATGGGAGACGTCGACGAGCATCCCGAGGCGGTTCATCTCCAGCACGGCCTGCCTGCCAAACTCGGTCAGCCCCCGGTTCATCTCGTCCGGGTCGGGCGAGTTGGGGTGCCCGAAGCAGTTGGCGCTGTTCCACGTGAGCGCGATGGCGCGCACGCCGGCGTCGTAAAACGCGCGGAGCTTATCCAGATCGCCCGCGACGGCGCGTCCGTCCTCCACCGTCAAAACGGCCGAGCACAGCCCCTCCTTGAAGTTTCGCTCGATGTCCTCGGCGCTCAGCGCCAGGCGGATGACGTCCGGGTGGCGCGCGACGGTGTCCAGCAGCAGCGCGCGGGCTTTCTCAAACAGCTCGTCGTCCGAAAGGGGCGGCGGGAGCGGAATACCTGTCCGCCTGGCAACGTCCTCCGGTATCTTTGGCGGGAAGAACACCGCGAAAAACTGCGCGCACTGGCCGGCCTCAGCCATCCGCCTTATGTCGACCATGTTTTCCGGATTGTCGTACAAACGCCCGCCCTCGATTTCCTTGAGCAGCGTGTCGCAGTGCATGTCTATGTAAGCGCAGGCCATGTCTCTCTCCATCTCTCTTTTATACTTATACCGTTATATCACATATACATATACATTGTTAAGTGCATTAAAAGCAAAAGAACCGCTTCAGGCACGGCGCCCAAACCGTACCGGCGGTTCCTCCGCTATGGAGAACTTCAGTGAATGGAAGAAGAATATGGTAAACGGCCTTAAGCCCGTTTACTTCCGTGTTGGAAAAGGCGCGCGCTTTACTGCTCAACGCGCGCGCTGATGATTGAGATGCGCTCACGGATGTGCCGCATCTCGCGCAGTTTCTCCTGATTCGTCGTAAAGGCGATGAACACCAGGAGGAACAGGCCGATGCCCACGTTCTGCAGCGCGGCCGGGATACCGAGCGCGAGCATGCCGGCGGTGAGCAGCTTCATGGAGAAGGCGCCCACGAACACGCCGACGGTGAGATTGGTGTACTGCGAGAGGTAAAACCCGATGAAGACGGGCGGGAACGCCTCGAACATCATGCTCATGGCGCCGTTAAACTTCACGTCCGCGAGCACCGAGCCGTTGAGAGAGAGGTTAATCGTCCCCGCGACGCCGACCATGAGGCCGCACAGGAGGTAACAGCCCATGACGTTGCGCTTTTCGTTAATGCCCGTGCTGACGGCAAGCGCCTGATTGCTCGCAAGAGAGCGCACGTTGTAGCCGAAGACGGTGTGCGTATAGAGCACATAAAAGACAACGCCCGCCGCGATGCCAAGGATAAACACGTACGGCGAACGCCCGAACGCGAGCATGGTGAAATCGGAGATGCGCGCGCCGCCGCCCTTGTTGAACACGAGGTTGACGCTCTCGTAGACGAGCATCGCGCCGATGCTGATGACAAGGGTGGGTACTTTCATGAAAATATAGAGGAGGCCGTTAATCGCCGACGCGATGACGCCGACAATCACGCAGCCGATTAATATCCCCATCGGACCGATTTTGAGCGCCTGGGCGATTGCGCCGCCGATAATCGAGGACGTGATCGTCATCATGCCGATGGAGAAGTCCCAGCGGCCGTTTTTCATGTTGCACGTCATCGCCAGCGCAATGGCCGCGCCCATCATCGTCTGCTGGGCGACAATACGCAGGCTTGAGAACGATCCGAACTGACCCGTTCCGAAAGCCTTCGAAAGGATGAAGAGCACGACAAACATGATAACGGGAAGCGCAAGCGTCCGCGCCGCGTTTCCTGCCATTCGCCCTACTCTCTTCATGGAACAACCCCTTTCGGGGGCCCGAAGGGAAAAATCCCTTCGGGCCGCCTTATTCTGTTACTTCGAGAAAGACTGGGCCAGCTTGATCATTTCGTCAAGGCTCGCGTCAGGATTAATCAGCTTGATGAACCCTTTCAGCTCGTCCCAGCTGTACAGGCCGCCCTCGGAGCGCTGCAGGAAGGCGTTGTACTCATCCGCGTTCGTCAGGAGCAGGTACGGCATCAGGATGTCCGGCTTCGAGCCGTCGCTCATGGTCATCGTGTTGCCGGTGAGGGCATTGTACAGAAGGATGAAAGCAAACTGCGCCTGGGCGTTGACGCCTTCCACGACGTGCGTCACGACGCCCTGGTTGAAGGCGGCGGCGACGTCGCCGTCGTCGTCAAAGAGGCTGAGCATAATCTTGCCGCCGTAACCGCCGGAGATGAGCGGCTGGACGAGGTAGTTGGAGGCGTTGACGGCACTAAAGATCGCTTCGACGTCCGGATACTGCGTGAGAAGGTTCTGCGCCGCTTCCGGCATGACGAACGAACGCGCTTCCGTCAGCGGCTGCATGCCGGCTTCCTCAAGAGCCTGGTAAGCGCCGGCAAAGCGGCTGTCAAAGGCGGCGGAGATTCCGGGAGGCAGGCCGAACAGGGCGATTTTCGTCGCACCCTTGGCGATATAGTCCTTCACGATGTCATAGCTGATCGCCTTGTCGTCCGCGTAGACGCTGCCGACATAGTACGGGTTCTTTCTGAACTCCTCGTAGCCCGGCTCGTTGATGAGGTTGTTGTTGGCCGCGACGAAGTAGACGCCGTACTCCTGGCAGATCTGGAGGAGTCTTGCGCTCACACCGCCCGTGGCGAGGTCCACGATGCCGTCCACGCCGGCGGCGCAGAGGTTCTCGACGGCCGCAACGGCTTCGTCAGGCGTCGCGCCGTCTGCAAGAGTAATGGTGCAGCCCGTTTCTTTTGCAAGCGCGTCGACGCCGGCTTTGATTCTGTCAAACCACGCGCCGGAGTTGGTGTAGACCATCAGGCCGATGTGGAAGCCGGGGAGCTCCACTTCTTCCTCTGCCGGTGCGCCGGTATCAGTAGGGCTCTGCGAGGCCGGCGGGGTTCCCGTCGTTGTAGGGGTCGCGGGTGCGGGCTCTTTGGGTCCGCATGCTGCCAGGACCATGGTAAGCGCCAGGATGAGACCGAGTACCGAAAACAGTTTCTTTTTCATATTATCCTCCTAATTCGTCATTTTTTGATGGCGAAATTAACGCGGAAGCAGTGTTGTGTGCAAATCCCTGCGGTACGTGCTCAGTATGACCAGCAGGAATATAATGCCCTGTATGATGCCGATATATGATATGGGGACGCCTACGACGGTCAGCCCGTTTGTCATGATGATGATGAGAAGGCTGCCCAGGATGGCCGACCGGATCGACGTCGTGTACCCGCCGGAGAGCGACAGACCGCCGAGAACAACGGCCGTAATCACGTTCATCTCAAGGCCGTACCCGACGTTCGTGCTCATCACCCCGTTGCGCAGCAGGTCGAAGTACGCCGCGATGCCGACGGTCACGCCGCTGATGAGGTACGCGGCAATCCTGTACTTGTCCACGTTGATGCCGGAGCTTCTCGCGGCGCGGATGTTCTCGCCGATGGCTTTGTTGTACTTGCCGATCTTCGTGTAGTCGAGGATAAAGAAGACAACAACCGCCAAGCCGATGAGCACCGGCAGCTTCACGCCCCACCCGGGAGCGGACAGCTCCGTCACGCCGATTTGATTGGCGTGCAGCACGGTGTTGACAACGCCGCGGCACGCAAACTGCATGCACAGGGACGAGATAAAGGGCGGGATGCGCAGTTTTACGGTCAGGGTGCCCGTTATCAGGCCGCACAAAACGGCCACGAGAACCGACATGATAATCAAAACCACCGGCGCGCCGACACGCTTGTACACCATCGCGGCGAACATCTCCGACAGCGCCAAAACGGCGCCGACGGAAAAGTCAATCCCGCCGTGGGCGAAAATCATCGTCACGCCGATGCCGACAACCATGACCGTAAAAGCCTGGTTGACAATGAGCATAAGGTTTCTCGAGCTGTAGAACTTCGCGCCTCCTAAAACAGAGAACAGCACGAAGACGACGAGCAGGCCGGCAAGCGGCAGAAGGTCGGCTAAGCGTTGTTTAAACTTCGTCATGACGCTCCCTCCCTAAATCATCGCGCGAATGATGTCCTGTTCGGACAGTTCGGGAGAGCGCTTAAACTCGCCGCTGATCTTCCCGTTTTTCAGGATGATGATCCTGTCGCTCATGCCTATAAGCTCCGGCAGCTCCTCGCTGATGAGGATAATCGCGTTGCCGCGGCAGCGCAGCTCGTACATGAGCTGATACATCGCCTGCTTGACGCCGACGTCCACGCCGCGCGTGGGGCAGTCGAGTATCAGGATCTTCGCTCCGTTTCCAATCCACTTGCCGAACACAACTTTCTGCTTGTTCCCGCCCGAAAGGAAGCACACCTTCTGCTCCATGGACTGGCACTTGACACGCAATTCATCGATAATCTCTTGCGCGAGTGTTTTTTCTTTCCTTGGCGCAATCATGCCGCGCCGGGCCAGACGCGACAGGGACGGCAAAACGGCGTTGTTCCGAATCGACGCCTGAAGCATAATCGCCTCTTCGTCGCGGTTTTTCGAGACGTAGCCCATCCCGCTTCGCACCGCCGTGTTCGCGTCGGTGATTTTTGTCCCGTCGGCCAGCTCGACGGAGCCGTATATGACCTTGTCGATGCCGAACAGCAGCCGGCCCAGCTCGTGGATGCCGCCGCCGGCCAGGCCGCCGAAGCCTAAAATCTCGCCCTCATGCAGCTCGAAGCTGACGTCCTCGACAAGGTCGGCGCCGGTGACGTTCTTTGCCCGGAGGACGACTTCCCCCGTAACGCCGCCGTCGTAGTCGGCGCGGTAGTAATGGCCCGTGAGCTCGCGGCCGACCATCATCGTCTTGATTGTATCCTCGTCGAACTGGTCCTTCGTGAGCGTGCCGATGATGTTGCCGTCACGGAGAACCGTGATGATCGTGCAGACGCTAAGCAGCTCTTCCAAGTCGTGCGAGATGAAGATGACGCCTTTTTTCCGCTTGCGCATGTCCTCAATGACGGAAAACAGCAGCTCGCGGCCGTCGTGCGAGAGGGCCGTCGTCGTCTCGTCGACAATCAGCACGTCCGGGTCGTCGACCATCGCCTTGGCCAGCTCCACAATCTTGCGCTGCTCGAGATTGAGCGTAAACGTCGGCGCGGCGGGCGGGATGTCATGCGCGCCGATCTTGGCAAGAGCCGCCGCCGCGGCTTTGTTGAGCTCTTTTTTCGAGACAAAGCCGTTTTTGCGGAAGGCGGGCTCCTTGCCGAGGAAGATGTTCTCCGCGACCGTGATTTCCGGCGCGGTGCCCATCTCCTGGACGATCA
>ERZ773359.4307-NODE-4307-length-15078-cov-5.772016_pt1 | contig 15078 bp, 14 predicted proteins | sample MGYA00374955_ERZ773359 | MGnify/ENA primary metagenome ERZ773359 (study PRJEB29098, sample SAMN04486028) | biogas fermenter metagenome | study: EMG produced TPA metagenomics assembly of the Biogas fermentation microbial communities from Germany - Plant 4 DNA1... | reverse complement strand
TAGAAACAAATAAGAGAATTTGTCGATATCTTGATGAGTATGGAATAGAGTATAAATCAGGCTATTCAGGTTATGGTGTGGTTGGGATTATTAGAGGTGGAGAAAAAGGAAAGACTGTGGGAATCAGGGCAGATATAGATGCCCTTCCAATTTATGAAAACAACGATTTGGAATATAAATCAGTAAATGAAGGCATTATGCATGCATGTGGCCATGATGCACATACTGCAATTCTGTTAGGTACTGCGAAGATTCTCAAAGGGATGGAGCGGCAGCTAAAGGGGAATGTGAAGTTATTTTTTCAACCTCAAGAAGAGGCTATTGGTGGTGCCGAACAGATGATTAAAGAAGGTTGTCTGGATAACCCAAAAACAGACCATGTGATTGGGTTGCATGTAATGCCTAATATTCCAACCGGAAAAGTTGAACTGAAATATGGAAAGCTTAATGGGAATACAGGTGATGTAAAAATTATTGTGAGAGGAAAATCTGGACATGCAGCTTACCCAGATACAGCCGTAGATGCAATTGTAATAGCAGCACAAATAATTAATGCATTACAGACGATGGTGAGCAGGAATATATCGCCTTTGAATCCTGTTGTATTGACTATTGGAAAGATTAACGGCGGTGAGAAGAATAATGTTATTGCAAAAGAAGTTGTGCTGTCGGGCACCCTTAGATCCCTTGATACACAGACAAGAAACAAGGCTAAAGAGTTTATAAAAAAAATATCTGAAAGTATTGCCGTAGGCCTTGGAGGAAGCGCAGAGGTAGATTTTGAGGATGGCTATATTGCACTTATTAACGATGATAATGTTATGAAGGTTGTAGAGGAGACGGCAATTGAAGTTGTAGGCAAGGAGAATATTGTGTACAAAGAATATCCCAGTCTTGGTGGCGAAGATTTTTCATATTTTTCAGATAGAGTACCGTCAGCATTTTTCCATCTGGGATGTGGAAATGAGGAGCTTAATATTACTGCTCCTTTACATAGTGATAAATTTGCACTAGACGAAGATTGTCTAAAAATAGGTATAGAAATGGAAGTGAGAACAGTGCTTAAACTTTTGGGCAATGATTTATAGCCATTTCAAAAAGAAAGAGGGATGATAAAGAAAGATATTTGCTTACAGCAAGACTATCCATTAATGGAGTTATCTCAAAATCATTTTGTATCTTGTGTAAGAGTCCGAGAGATAAATAATATATAGATGAGATGACTGTTAGCTAATTATCCTTTCCTATATTATTCATCAAATAATTCTTTCCATGCTCAAAATGCCTTGTCATCAGTGATAAGGCATTTTCTATATCTTTTGATTTTATTGCCTTTAATAGTTCTTTATGCTCAAAAAGCACCACAGTTTCTGCATTCAAATAGTTTTGATATTTATTTGTAAGTATAGTGAACTGGCTTCTTATTCTTTTAGCGGCATCATATAGTCTCGTGTTATCCGCATATTTGTATAGTATATCATGAAAGTTGTCCGAATGGAGCTTGAAATCTTCGATACTACCGTTATTCAATGCAATTTCCTGTGATTTTATACAATTTTCAAGTTCATTGACTAATTCTTCATATCTACTGCTTCTTATAGCGTATTTTAAGGCGGCAGAGTCTAGTACAGAACATAAATCGTATATCTCAATTATATCCTTTTCCTTAATGTCTATGACTTTGGCTCCAATGTTGGTTACATGATCTACTAAACCTTCCTGACTAAGCCTTTTTATAGCTTCTCTAATAGGTGTAGAACTGGTTTTGAATCTTTCTTGCAGATTCTTTAGTGTCAGTTTCTCACCGCATTTTATCCTTTGATTGATGATATCATCTCTTAAAACCGAATAAATCTGGTCTGCCAGTGTTGTTTTAATAACTTCTATCATATACATACTCCTGATTATTATTTATATTATATAAAATTAGCATAAAAATGCTTATATTAAATACTCATCAATGAAATTTCGGAAGAATTCCATTGATACCGTATTCATTAGATATTCTAGCATAAATAAGTATATGCAGCAATATGTATTATGTATTTTACATTTTGCAAAATACATAATACATATTGCGTGGCACTTGAATATATGGTAGCATAGGGTTCAAAGACGATTAATACAATGGAGGAGTAAATATGTATGATAATGCATGGCCTTATCCTCTGGAATATGATAGGGAAGAAATAATAAATGCTGATGTTTTAGTCCTCGGTGGAGGTGTTGCAGGTTGCATGGCTGCCATCGCTGCTGCAAGAGCAGGACAAAAAGTTCTATTGGTTGAGAAAGGTGCTACCAAAAGAAGCGGCGCAGGAGGTTCAGGTTGCGACCATTGGGAGTCTGCAGCAACCAATCCTTGTTCCAAGGTTACACCTGAGGAATTGACTCAAGCTATGCTTCATGACAATGATGGCTTCAATAACGGTATCTCTCATTACATTGAATGCAGGGAAGGATATGACAGACTTTTGGATATAGAGAAAATGGGAGGAAAGATAAGGGATACCGAAGATGAGTTTGTTGGAGCTGATTTTCGAGATGATGAGACAAAGCTAATGTTTGCTTATGATTATGAAAATAAATTTACATTGAGGATTTGGGGCACCACCTTTAAGCCTGCCATGCATAAGGAGCTTAGAAGATTAGGTGTACAGATTCTAGATAGAGTAATGGTTACATCTTTATTGACGGAAAAAGGCGCACAAGGTGGAAGATGTGTAGGGGCAACAGGCATTCATACCAGGACAGGGAAGTTTTATATATTTAATGCCAAGTCCAGTATCATTTGCATGTCAAGGCCTGCCAGAGTATGGCTGTTTTCTGCAGAATTGCCTGGTTTATGTGAGTTTAGGCCAACCCAATGTATAGGAGATGGACATGCTATGGGCTGGAGAGCAGGAGCTGAGTTTACCATGATGGAGAAGTCAGTGCGTGCAGAGTTTTCTGCATCCGGCAGAAGTTATCCTCCTTATGGCGCCGGCAACAATCATAATACCTGGTATGCTGCTTCTATTATCGATTCTAGAGGAAAAGAGATACCTTATGCAGATAGGGATGGCAATATTTTAAATGATGTGAAAGATAGATTCAGGCCTGCTAAGGGACAGAAGTTTTTCATGAAGGGGGGAGGCATTGACTTCCCCAAATATGAAATTGAAGGTCCTGAGACTCTGTCTTTCTCAAAGATGATGGAGGAAGGTTATAAGCTTCCTTTCTATGCAGATTTGACCACCTTGCCTGAAGAAGAGAGAAGGGTCATCTGGGGTATGATGGTAGGTCAGGAAGGCAAGACCAATGTGCCCATATATAGAAATTATACTAAGGAAGGTTTCGACCCTGCTAAGCATGTCCTACAGTGCTACGGTACCGGTTGGACATCCGCAAGTTTTTTACCTCAAGAGAGACAGTTGTTTGGACTTCCTGGGGGGTTTTTCAACGATTGGACCTTAAGCACAAATATTCAAGGGCTTTATGTTGCAGGAGACGCTCTTTATGCTTCTGATTGTTACGGGCATGCGGCGGCCACTGGTTATTATGCAGGAAGGCATGCGGCTAAATACGCCTTATCCAACGATTTACTACAATGGGATAGACAGCAAGTGGACAAAGAGAAGGTTCGGGTGTATGCACCGTTAAAAAATGATCCCCATAGCAGCATAGGTTGGAAGGAATTAAACATGGCCATAGCCAAGACCATGCAAAATTATTGTGGAGAAGTAAAATATGACGATTTATTGAAGGTGGGTTTGGTAAGACTTAAAGAATATGAAGAGAATATAATACCCCAAACCTTTGCTTATAATCCCCATGAATTGGTGAGGCTTTTAGAAGTCTTTGATATACTTACTGTATCACAGATAATAATAGAGGCTTCGTTGGCAAGAAAGATAAGTGTAGATGCTTTGTACTTTAAAAGAGGGGATGCTATAGAGGATGAGTCTTCCAAGGATAAATTGATAGTCATTAAGCAGCATGAGGGAGAAATTATAAAAAGGGAAGTTTCGGTGGACTTTTTTGGAGATCTTAAGGAAAATTACGAAAAGTATAACCAAGATTATATAAGGGGTGATAGGTCATGAAGGAAATGCCTGCAGCTAATCCCATAATTTTTGATAAAAGCAAATGTATAGGATGCAATAGATGTATGGAAATATGCCAAGTAGACATATTTCTCCCAAATCCGGAAAAAGGCAAGCCTCCTATAGTGGCCTATCCTGGTGAATGTTGGTATTGCGGCTGCTGCGTAATGGAATGTCCAGTGGAAGGAGCTATAGAGTTGCAACATCCTCTTATGAATAGAGTACATTGGATAGAGAAAAGGCTTTTGATAGAACAGGGTAATGAGTGATTTGAGAGGTGAACAAAATGTTGCTGAAGGATTTAAGTCAGGCTTTTGGTGTGAGCGGCTACGAGAAGGAAGTCAGAGACTATATAAAAAATGTTGTGAAAGATTATGCAGATGACATCATGGTGGATGCCATAGGAAATCTGATTGTCTGCAAGAATGGTTCCGGCGAGGATAAGAAAAAGATTATGGCTGCAGCCCATATGGATGAGATTGGGCTTCAAGTCACAAAGATAGAATCTTCTGGCCTAATAAAGTTCAAGCCTTTAGGATTTTTATGGGCTGAAACCACTTACATGAGCAGAGTAAGGTTTAGAAATGGGGTAATAGGTATAGTAAACAGTACAACTGCTTTTGAAAATGTGGAAAGGGATTTTACAAAGCTATATATAGATATAGGAGCGAAATCTAAAGAAGAAGCTGAAAAATATGTGAGAGTAGGAGATGTAGCAAGCTATATAGGTGAATATGTGGAGCTGAAAGGAAATAACATTACTGCCAAGGCTTTGGATAACAGGGTTGGCTGTTATGTGATGATTAAGGCTCTTATGGAGATGGGAACACCTTATAATGATGTATATTTGGTATTTACCGTACAAGAAGAGTTAGGCTGTAGAGGGGCGAAAGTGGCCGCTGAGAGATTAAAGCCGGATATCGGTATAGCAGTGGATATCACGCCTGCCCATGATTATCCTTGCGATTTGGAGGGAAACAATACTTTAGGAGAGGGAGCCGGCATTAAAATATCAGATCCGTCAGTTATTTGTGATGAGTATCTGGTAAATGAGATGGTGAAATGCTGCGAGGAGAATGATATAAAGTACCAATATGATGTAATAGCCAAAGGAGGTACTGATGCAAGCTCCATCAATCTATCCAATTACGGGGTGCGAGCCAGCGGCATAACCATAGCAACCAGATATCCTCATGGCCCCAACAGCATGGTGAATATGGATGATGTGGAGGCCTCCATAAAGCTGTTAAGCAAGTATGTAAGCAGAAAGTTTGAATTTGAATAAAATAATAATATTTACCCCCAAACCGAAGCATTTTTGCTTCGGTTTTTTTGTGCAAGTTTATGCATTATTATCGGGACATAAGAATATATTTTACTGAGGGCAAGCCTGAGTTAAATTTTAGTTTAAAAGATGGGGGGAGATTAGAATTATGAAGTCAAAACTAGTGTTATTGCTTGCCGTTGTATTTCTAACAACTTCTCTGCTTATGGGCTGTGGAGCTCAACAACAGGCACCCACTGAAACTACAGAGGAAACTGAAGCACCTGAAGAGGCAGAGGAACCAACAACTGTTGAAACAGTCAGAATCGGTGCCATATTGCCATTGACAGGCGGGGCTGCTGCAACAGGGGTTAAGTTGAGAGCAGCAATGGAGGTTGCACAAGATATTATAAACGGAGAATATCCGGAACTAGCAAAAGTTCCTTTAGCTAAGGAAGTAGGATTGCCCAATCTAGGAAATGCAAAGCTTGAAATCATATTTGCAGATCATCAAGGAAATCCTGAGATGGCTAAATCAGAAGCAGAAAGGCTGATAGAACAAGGAGTGGCAGGTTTAGTCGGTGCATATCAGAGTTCTTGCACAAAACCTGCCAGCCAGGCAGCAGAACAATATGGGGTACCTTTTGTAGCCGGCTCTTCATCATCAGCAGCCTTGACAGAGAGGGGACTTAACTATTTTGTCCGTGTCGCTCCAAATGATGACATAGAAACAGCCATGTTCTTCGACTATTTGATATATCTTAATGACAAGTACAATGCAGATATAAAGACTGTAGCTGTTGCCTACATAGATAATGAGTTTGGAGTTCATGCAAAAGAAATGGTAGAAAAATGGGTTAAAGAGAAATATGGAGCCCTAGGTTTTGAATTAGTAGGGGTTGTGCCTTATGCAGTAGATGTTACCAATGTTGATACAGAGGTACAGCAGATTAAGAGTTTAAATGCAGATGCTGTTTTCCACGCTTCCTATATCGCAGACATAACAATGTTTGTAAATAAATACAAAGAGTTTAAGGTTGCTCCAAAAGCAGTATTGAATTATTGTGGAGGATTCCAAGATACTCAGTTTGTAGTGAATCTTGGTAGTGATAGTGATTATTTTGCCGGGGGAGCTGCTTTCTCAGCAGAAAAATTAGGAGATATGCCGGAATTAGCTAAGATAAATGAGTTTTATAAGGCAAAAACCGGTGCAGATCTAGATGGCCCTGCCCTTGAGGAATTTTCATCGGTGCTAGTGCTGGCTGAGGCTATAAACATAGCAAAAAGTCTTGATGGGGATGCAATAATAGAGGTTATCAAAAACACCAAGTTCGATGCTCCTTATTATGCTACAGGCGCCATCAAATTTGATGCCAAGGGGCAGAATGAAATCTTGGCTTCCTATATGGTACAAACACAAAATGGAAAATATCAGGCAGTCTACCCTGAAGAAATTGCAACAGCAGAACCTGTAGTTCCTATTCCTGACTGGGATAAAAGAAATTAGTGAAATATAGGAGAGCGGAGGATTCTCCGCTCTTTACAAAATTAAAAGGGGAAGAGCATATGATAATTGCACAGATAATAGCTAATGGAATATTGATGGGATTTATATATGCTTTAGTATCTGTAGGGCTGACTCTTATATGGGGGGTTATGGATATAATCAATTTTGCTCATGGTGAATTTTTGATGATCAGCATGTACACAGCCTTTTGGATGTTTTCGCTTTTTGCCATGGATCCACTGATAGCCCTACCTATTTGTACCATACTGATTTTTGTAATTGGAGTACTTACATACTTAGGAATTATCAGGAGGGTTATTAATGCTCCTGGTTTGACTGCATTGTTGGCTACTTTTGGGCTAAGCATGTTCTTGAAAAACCTGGCTCAATTCTTATGGACACCTAATTTCAGATACATTAACAACTCTATGGTATCAGGAAAAACCATTGAACTGGGAAGTATTGTCATAGGTGTGCCTCAGGTTGTGGCAGCGGTGGCAAGTATAATTTTGACTGTTGCTGTTATGCTTTTCATAGATAGAACTCGAACAGGCAAGGCTATTCAGGCAACTGCGTTGAATAAGAATACAGCTCTTTTGATGGGTATTAATACAAAGAAAATATATGCCATAACCTTTGGTCTTTCCGGTGCTTGTGTAGGAGCTGCCGGTGCGCTCATGGCCACTTTTTTCCCAATTTATCCCGCTTCGGGAGCCCTGTATAGTGTGCTGGCCTTTGTAAGCGTCGCTATGGGAGGCTTCGGTAATATTAAAGGAGCCCTTTTCGGAGGACTGATAATTGGCTTAGCTGAGGCATTAGGTGGATATATGCTTGGGACTCAATTTAAATATGCCATTGTATTCTTAATCTATCTGATTGTGATACAAGTTAGGCCGAAGGGGTTGTTTGGATGGTAAAGAATAAAAAGATATTATTTATAATAATTGCCATACTGGCTTTAATACCTATAATAACAAGAACTAAAGCCGTGCTTAATGCCATAATTCTGCTACTGATATTTGCTACTTTAGGGGAGGCATGGAACATTATTACAGGCTTTGCAGGGCAGACATCTTTTGGACATGCAGCATTTTTTGGTATAGGAGCATATACTTCTACCATTGTTTTTTACCGCTACAATATTACACCATGGGTTGGGTTAATATTAGGTGGAATAATTGCAGCCGTAGTAGCTGCAATTATGAGTTATCCCTGTTTTAAACTGAAAGGACATTATTTTGCGGTTGCTACACTGGCTGTTGCAGAGATAATAAAGCAAATTTTTGTAAGTTGGGATTATGTTGAAGGAGCAACAGGCATATCATTGCCTATAATCCAAAGGTCTTCTGGTTTTGCCAAAAGATTATTCTATCTACAATTCAATGAAAAGATACCTTGGGTATATATATGCTTGGTATTATTTACCGCAGTGATTCTCCTGTGCAGCTATTTGGAAAATTCAAAGATGGGCTATTATTTGAAGGCTATAAGAGAGAGTCATGAGGTTGCTGAATCCATCGGTATAAATCCTACTAATTACAAGCTTTATGCCATGCTGATATCAGCATTTATATCAGCTATCTGCGGTTCCATGTATGCCCAGTATATACTTTACATAGATCCATTTATGATTTTCTCGCTGGATATATCCATGAAAATAGTTTTACTGACAGTATTAGGCGGCGTAGGTAATGTTTTTGGACCTATAATAGGAGCGTCGATATTTATTCCTCTTTCAGAGTTCACTAGGATAAAACTTGGAGGTTCCGGTACAGGCGTAGATCTTATGATATATGGTTTGCTGATTATATTGATTACTTGTTATCAGCCTAAGGGAGTTATAGGTATAGTGCAAAAGCTGACTGAAAAGTCTAAAAAGACCAATGTCGGAGGTGAAGGTAAAATTGAAGCCACTTCTGGAAATTAAAAATATCACTATGAAGTTTGGTTCTCTTGTTGCCAATGAAGATATATCCTTCACCGTCCATGAAAATGAAATAGTAAGTCTTATAGGGCCTAATGGGGCAGGAAAAACCACATTGTTCAACTGTATTACAGGGTTTTATAGGCCTTTTAGCGGAAAGGTAATATATAACGGAAAAGATATAACAAGCATGACTTCTTATCAGATATGTAAACTAGGTATTACTCGTACTTTTCAGATTGTTAAAACATTAAATGAGATGACTGTGGAAGAGAATGTTATGACGGGAGCATTTTTGCATACCAACAGCCGTAAAAAGGCTGAAGAGATAGCTAAGGAGACTTTAGAGTTAACGGGATTAATGCCAAAAAAGAATGTGCTTGGGGCTAATCTGACCATTGCCGATAGAAAAAGAGTGGAAATCGCCAGGGCTTTGGCAACAAATCCTAGAATTCTGATGCTGGATGAATGTATGGCAGGATTGAACCAGACAGAGATCAAAGAGGTTATGGATTTATGTTTAAAGTTGAAAGAAAAAGGGCTGTCATTGCTGATTGTTGAACACATCATGGAAGCAATTATGCCTATTTCTGATAAAGTGGTGGTATTAAATGCAGGCAAAAAGATCACCGAAGGAAATCCTCAGGATGTTGTCAATAACGATGAAGTGATCAAAGCCTATTTAGGGGAGAGATATCATGCTAAAAGTAAAAAATCTTAAGGTTGGATATGGAAATGTGCCGGTTATTTTTGATTTCTCTTTTCAGGTGAAACAGGGTGATATAGTAGCCATAGTAGGTTCTAACGGGGCTGGTAAATCTACTCTATTAAAAACTATATCCGGTATATTGAAACCTACTGGAGGGGAAATTCAATTCATGGGTGAGCGTATTGATACTATTCCGGCCTATAAAATAGTAGAAAAAGGTATTTCTCATGTGCCTGAGGGAAGACAAGTTTTCGGTAAGATGAGTATTAAGGATAATCTTCTTTTGGGGGCATTTACAATAAAATCAGAAGAGCAGAAAACTAAGCTTCTGAAGGATGTTTATGAAATATTTCCAATTCTTGAGGAAAGGCAAGACCAAAAGGCTGAGACACTAAGCGGCGGTGAGCAGCAAATGCTAGCCATTGCTAGAGGGCTGATGTCAAATCCTAAGCTTTTAATGATTGACGAATTGTCACTGGGCTTGGCACCTTTTTTGGTGGATAAAGTTATGGATACTCTGAAGATTATAAGAAATAAAGTGACGATTCTTTTAGTTGAACAGAAGGTGCAAGAGGTACTAGAAATTGCAGATTGGGGATATGTAGTCCAAAATGGTCGTCTTGCTATTGAAGGCACAGGGGAAGAACTGCTGCAGTCTGATATAGTAAAAAAAGCTTATTTAGGATTATAGAGGAAAAAAGCCTTTTAAAAAGGAATACAAAAATATAGTTTAAAATAGCACTGTAAATCAGTTTATTTGCTTCATAATAGGATATTAAAACATTATTTGGCATTTTGATGGTTTGAGTTTATTTTATAAGGATAATATAATAATTAATGAAAGTAGGAACTTATTCAAACTGATTTACAAATAAAGCTTTAGTGGTCTTAATATTATATATAAAAGTATTTTAATACAGTTTCTGTATTATTCTTATCCTCCTACAATTTCGGATATGTAGGGGGGTTTTGTTTTTATTTAAGAATTTGGAGCTTATAAGCATTATTTTTTGTAAGGAGATGATTAGAAGGTGGAATCTGATCAAGTTCTTGAAGATATGGTTAAATATAAATATGGAGATATAGTCAGGTTAAATACAGATTGGTATGAAAAGCATGGTTTTCCATTCAAAAAAGGTAGCTGCTTTAAAGTAAATTATCAATATTTTGATTGGGTTATCACGGACAGAGGAAGTTTTAGTATAGAAGATGTAGAGTTGGTTTGATTCCAACATAAAAACAATATAAAAGCTCCATGTTATATAAAGCTCCATGGTAATTTAAGGAGCTTTATATTTTTCTTGGAGTATAAAAGGGTTTTTGATATAATAAATTATCAGAGATTTTGATACTACAGCACGTTATGGAGGACTTTATGATATTGATAGATAAAAAAGTAGATGGAAAAATTTTTGCACTAGCTATACCGGCTATAGGTGAGATGATGTCCCATACTCTTGTTTGGACAGCAGACACAGCAATGGTAGGAAGGCTTACTGCAGCAGATATAGCAGGGGTCAATTTAGGTGCACAGATTATGTTCAACATAAGCAGTATTATGGCTGCTATAGGCGTAGGTGCAACAGCACTAGTGGCAAGAAATATTGGGGCTAACGATAAAGAGAGAGCAGAATATATAGCAGGACTTGCGTTGAGTATAGGTATTATTATTGCTATTATACTTGGCATTACAGGTATTTTATTTGCTAAATCCATTTTCACTGTTATTGTTGATGATTCTGATGTTATTAGAATAGGCACCAGTTATACAAGGATTGTTTTTACAGGAGCCTTTTTTCTCATTCCTATGATAATATCCAGTTCCATAATAAGAGCTACAGGTAATACGGTAATACCAATGATTGCAGCGATAGCCACCAATGTAACCAATATTGTAGGAGACTATGTTCTTATATTTGGCAAATTTGGTTTTCCTCAGCTGAAAGCCAACGGGGCTGCCATCGCTACTGCAGGATCACAGGCAATAGGCTTTATTATATGCATAGTTTATTTGATAAAAGGTGTAAACGGCATAAAACTAAGAAGGAAAAACATGTTTTGCTTCAGAAAGGAACCTTTGAAGGTATTGGTAGGATTAAGTACACCTGCTGGCATGCAGACCTTTATGAACGAAGGCAGTAGATTATTGTCGTCATTTTGGATAGCCCAATTAGGCACCATCCCCTTTGCAGCTAATTCTCTGGCTGTGGCGGCAGAGTCTTTATCTTTTATGCCTGGAAGTGGCTTTGCTGTAGCAGCAGCTTCTTTGGTAGGTCAGAGTCTGGGAGCCGGTGATCATGAGATGGCTGAAAAAGTGGCAAAAAGATCAGTATTTTATGCGGCTTTGCTTATGGGAATAGTAGGGATGGCATTTTTCTTCTTCCCTTATGCTATCATGAGTCTTTTTAGTACTGATAAAGCATCGGTGCTAGAAGCTTCAAAAGCCATAAGAATCGGAGCTTTTGAGCAAGTTCCAATAGCAATAGGTATGGTAATGTCAGGCGCCTTGAAGGGAGCAGGAGACACCAATGGGCCTTTTAGAATATCCTTGGTAACAAATATATTGTTCAGATTGCCTTTAATCTTTGCCATAGTGTTTTTAATAAAAGGTAGTATAAGTCATGTTTGGGCTGCTACTGCCGTACAGTATGGTGTGGAAGCCACTCTCATGGTTATAAGATATAGAAGAGGGCATTGGCGAAGAATAGATATAAGATAGTAGGTGTTATTTTGCTGGCTATAGTAAATGGAAAGGTTATTATCGGAAGTAGGATAGAAAACAAAGTAGTGCTGATAGATAAAGACCGGATATTGGATGTTTGTTCTGAAATCCCAGATGATGCTCAAATTATAGATGCGCGAGGCATGTATGTATCACCTGGATTTTTAGATGTCCATATCCATGGATGTGCCGGAAGGGATATGATGATGGATAGTTATGAATCTATTCTAAAAATGTCCCAATGCCTATTGAGCACAGGAGTAACAGCCTTTTTGGCCACTACAATGACTAAAGGCATTGACGAAATAAGACAAGCTATAGCTGGAGCCAGAAAAGCCTCTTTTGATGCTTCAGGGGCAGAGCTTTTGGGCATTCATTTGGAGGGTCCCTTTATCTCTCAAAAGTATAAGGGTGCTCATGAGAATAAAAACATAATAAAGCCATCGGTAGAAAGTTTTATGGAAATCTGTGGAGATAATGAGGATTTTGTAAAAATTGTAACATTAGCTCCTGAGTTGGAAGAAGCAGATGAACTTATAGCATATCTAAATGATAGAGGAATAGTTTCATCTATTGGACATACAGAAGCCAGCTATGAAGAAGCAAAGGCAGGAATAGAATGGGGGATAAAATCAAGCACCCATACTTTTAACGGTATGAGAGGTTTTAACCACAGAGAACCGGGAGCTTTAGGTGCTGTACTAGACTCTCACATAATGGCTGAATGTATTGCCGATGGAGTGCATGTTCATCCAGGGGCTTTGAGAATTCTCGCTAAGCAAAAAGGACTTGATAATATTATTCTAGTGACAGATTCTATGATGGCAGCAGGTATTGGAGACGGTGAATATAGTCTAGGAGGGCAGAAAGTGGCTGTAAAAAGCGGTGTAGCTAGACTTAATGATGGTACTTTGGCAGGCAGTACCCTAACTATGAATATAGCAGTTAAAAACATGGTTTCATATCTGGGTATCACTATTCCCCAGGCTGTAACCATGGCGACAGAGAATCCTTCTAGATTGTTGGGACTTAAAAATAGAGGTAGAATAGCTAAAGGTTTTTTGGCAGATATAATAATATTTGATGATAATATAAAGATTTGGAGGATATTAAAGTCAGGCAGAGAAATATGTTTATAATAAAGCTTTAATAAAATTACAGAAAAAACATGTATGGGAGATGCGATTATGGAATTATTATTGGTAAAGAATTACGAAGAACTGAGCCTTAAAGCTGCAGAAAAAGTTGCCGATGCAGTAAAATCCAATCCAAGAATTGTCTTAGGTCTGCCTACAGGAAGTACACCTTTAGGCATGTATAAAGAGCTTATAGCAATGAATAAAGAAGGAAAGATTTCATTTAAGCATGTTGTTACTTTCAATTTAGATGAATATGAAGGCCTATCAAAAGAAGATCCAAACAGCTATTATAGATTTATGAATGATAACTTTTTCAGACATATTGATATAGAAAAAGATAATACCAACATTCTTGATGGTATGTCTGAAGATATAGAAAGAGAATGTAGAGAGTACGAGGAAAAGATAGCAAAATGTGGCGGTATAGATTTTATGATATTAGGGATTGGTAATAACGGACATATAGGTTTTAATGAACCAGCAGAATTTTTCCCCAGTTTTACCCATAGAGTAAAGTTGACTGATAGCACTATTGAAGCTAATTCCAGGTTTTTTGATTCTATTGAAAATGTACCCAAGTATGCACTGACAATGGGAATTAAGAGTATAATGCATTGCAAAAAAATAATGCTTCTAGCTAGCGGCAAGGCAAAAGCAGAAGCAATAAAAGGTACTCTTCAAGGTCCGATTACTCCTAAACTTCCTGCATCTGTATTACAACTCCATAGAAATTTGACCGTAATTGTTGATGAGGAAGCAGGGGCATTGCTTAAAACAGTTTAAAGTTCTATTATTTCAAAACTATTGTTTAGCAAGTTGATAAACAGCATTTTATTCCTCAATAGTTCCCCTCTGCCTATGAGGAGTTTCACAACTTCAGAAACCTCAATGGATGCCGCCAAAGCAGGTGTAAAGGACGGATTTCCAAGGAGGTTTTTTACTTCTCCATCTTTAACATCGGAATAAATTTTATCAAGGGATCTATCCCCTGGCAAGATAGTAGTTATTTGAGCATACCAACCTGATATGGCTCCGTGAACCATAGGAATTTTTAGCTTCTCGCAGGCATTTTGTAATATTATCCTTCCTCCTATATTATCCAATGCGTCAACTATTACTTGGGCTTTTTGCAATATGGTTGTGGCATTATTTTCATCGATTTTGTTGTATACCGGAAGCAGTTCAATATCCGGGTTTACTAACTTCATTCTTTTCCAAGCTTCTAAGGCTTTTGGCTTGCCCAGATTCTCCATGTTAGAAAGAATCTGTCTATTTAGATTGGTATCCTCAAATACGTCACCATCTACAGCTATTATTTTTCCCACTCCTAATCTTCCCAGCATTTCAATTATGTGCCCGCCCAGGCCTCCACAGCCTACTACTGCCACTGTTTTATGTCTTAGGGAATCATTTTCCTCTGGAGATAAACACAGCATATTTCTATCATATCTTCCCATATCAAGGCCTCCTTAATAATTTTTCCCTTATAAAAGCCACTGTAAAATTACACAAAATAATAAACAAAGTCAGATATAACATATTATAACATAATTAAAAAATGCCTGGTATATTTCTAACACCAGGCATTTTTTAATACTTTATAGTCTGTTTATTGTTACATTATATACTTTTGTTTCTTCTTGAATTATATTACTGTTTTCTACTCTGTATTTTATATCATCAATTGTCTGTTCATATTGTTCTAAAATTTCTTGTGCTTCTTCTAAGATC
>ERZ773359.4305-NODE-4305-length-15094-cov-6.022874_pt1 | contig 15094 bp, 18 predicted proteins | sample MGYA00374955_ERZ773359 | MGnify/ENA primary metagenome ERZ773359 (study PRJEB29098, sample SAMN04486028) | biogas fermenter metagenome | study: EMG produced TPA metagenomics assembly of the Biogas fermentation microbial communities from Germany - Plant 4 DNA1... | reverse complement strand
AACTTTACTCTTTTGACAAACATTCCGTTTGTCCGAAATTGACAAGAGCATTTACGTTCTTTCTGCTGTTTAGTTTTCAAAGTTCAACTACGTTGCTGAGCAACGACAATGCTTATCTTATCACGCTATTGGAATTCTGTCAACAGTTTTTTGAAATTTATTTTATTAAAATGTAGCGTAGCACTAGTAAAAGTAATATACCTGGCAAACCTAATAATCCCGCCACTAGAGCAGTTATCGGGTTAATCGCCAAGTACAATCCCCAATAACTACCTACTATGTTAAATAGCGCTAACAACAGGCCGCCGATTATTCCATTGAAAATTAACTTAACAAGGGTTTTTAAAGGTACATAAAATATTTGGGCAAGCAAATATAGAATTATTATACCAAATAAGTAGGCGAAGACGACAGTGATGTCCATTTCCTAGCCTCCATAAAATATCAGTTTCCTTCTACCTATATGGCTTGCCCACCTAGAATATGTCACAATTTTAGTCTAGAGAATGAATTACTTCCCTGAAAACTAAACCTCTGTTTTTGGCCTGTTTTAATAAGTACATATACTTTCTTTCTGCTGCCTCGATTGTGTAAATAGCATGATCAATTAAATCAGGATCTACTACATTCTCAAAATATGAACGAGCAGCTAGCCAGTCTTCTTTGGCCTCTAATAGGGCTTGCAATATGAATTCATCATCGTTAATATCTACCGACTCTGTTTCCTCAAAAGGTTCAACAAGTAATTTCTTAGCAAAATTCCAAAACTTCACAGACATAAAATTAGCCATTACTCCACCACCTTGAAAATTATTCAGGTAGTATAGTATGGCTAATTATTCAAATAAATATTACAACTCACGACGCCATTCTAATGCTTTACTTAAAGTGACTTCGTCAACATATTCCAAATCTCCGCCAACCGGCATACCATGAGCCATTCGTGTTACTTTATAACCTAATGGTTTAATTAGGCGAGCTAAGTACATGGCTGTAGCCTCACCTTCTACATCAGGATCCGTGGCTACAATGATTTCTTGAATATCTTCGTTAAGTCTTAAAAGTAGTTCTTTAATGCGCAGGTCGCCTGGACCAACACCTTCCAAAGGAGAAATAGCTCCGTGAAGCACATGATAATGCCCCTTAAACTCTTTAGTACGCTCCAATGCAATAATATCTGTTGGTTCTTCTACTACGCAGATGATAGTTTTGTCTCGACTATCATCACCACAAACCCAACAAGGATCAACATCTGTTAGATTAAAACATTGAGAACAATAGCCAATCTTTTCTTTCACATCTACAATAGCAGCTGCCAAACTACGAGCACTTTCTTGTGAGCTGCCAACGATATGAAAAGCAAGCCGTTGTGCAGTTTTTGGACCAATACCTGGGAGTTTTACTAATTCTTCAACAAGCCTAGCTAAAGGCTTTGCATAATGAGACATTAGAACAATCCAGTCGGCATCCCAGGAATATTAAATCCACCGGTAAGTTTTTGCATTTCACTGGCTACCATCTCTTGGGCTTTACGCAATGCTTCATTTACTGCTGCCATTACTAAATCTTGGAGCATTTCTACATCTTCAGGATCCACTGCTTCAGGATCAATTCTAATCTCTACAATTTCCTGGCTTCCGTTTGCAACAGCTGTAATTACACCGCCACCAGCAGTTGCTTCGACGGTCTTCTCTTTTAATTCTTCCTGTAATTTAGCCATTTCACTTTGCATCTTTTGCGCCATTTTCATCATTTTATTCATGTTCATTCCCATAATCAAGGACCACCCTTCTATTTATCGCGAATCTCAATTATTTTGCCACCAAACATTCGTAACGCAGCATTCACCGATTCATCGTATTCCGGTTCAGATTCTGACTTAGTCTCTTCAGAAACCGACATTTCTGGTGGGTTATTAGATTTATATTGCTCAGGATCACCTGTAATACATTGAATCTTAAATTGTTTCCCGAGCATTTTACTAAGAACCCGTTCTGCTGGTTCACGATGTTTTTCCTGCTCAATACTGGCTTTATGAAAACCTCTTTCCTTCGGAAAAGCAATAATGAGTACATTTTTCTCCACCTGAACTGGAAATCCTTCCCGTAAAAAGGCTTCTTGTTGCACTAATCGCTCTTCGTGTAAACTCTTTAAATAACGATGCCAATTATCTTGAATTAACTTTAAATTAGCAGCATCGTCCCGAGTTACATTCAATCTAAATTCAGGTTCTTCGTTTGCTGCTTCCCTAGTAGTATCTGTTGCTGCAGAAGTAGCAGTAGCAGCTGTTACAGGTCTAGCCTTTGCCAATTCGGCAATTTGATTCTCTAATTGATTAACCTTTTGCTGTAAAGCTGACATAGTAGTTGGAATCTGAGTTAATTTCAACACTGCTAACTCCAACGGAATACTGGTGGTAGATACATAACGCATATCCCGTTCACACTGAGAAAATACCTCTAACATCTGAACTAGATCCGCCTTTGACCAAGATAAGTTCAAATCGGCCGCATTTACTGTCTGCAACACTAAATCTCGCAAAAATGAAATTATATCTTTAACAAACTGATGGAGGTTTTTACCTTCCATATACAAATCATTAATTTCCTTGAAAACTGATTCTAATTTTTGTTTATCTAAAGCTTGTAAAAAACTAACAATCCGGGATCGTGGAGCTACACCTAAAATCTCACTAACAACCTGACTGCTAATCCTATCAGAATAAGCCATGCATTGATCAATGATTCCTAGGGCATCACGCATTCCACCCTGAGCATGTTCAGCTACTAACTCTAAAGCCTCTTGTTCAGCTTGAACCCCTTCTTTAGACAATACATAACGAAGGTGCTCACAAATCTGCTCCGTCGAGAACCGCCTAAAATCATACCGTTGACAACGGGAGAGAATAGTTGCTGGAATTTTCTGTGGATCGGTAGTTGCTAATATAAAAACAACTCTAGCCGGAGGTTCTTCTAGTGTTTTTAATAAGGCGTTAAAAGCTTCCGTAGTAAGCATATGTACTTCATCTATGATATAAACCCGGTAGCGTCCATCAGTAGGAGCAAAACGTACCTGCTCCCGCAATTCGCGAATTTCATCTATTCCACGGTTAGAAGCTCCATCTATCTCAATTACATTAAGAGAATTACCATTTGTAATCCCAACACATTCATGACATTGACCGCAAAAATCGGCTGTTGGACCATTAACACAATTGAGACCCTTAGCCAACAGGCGGGCGATCGTCGTTTTCCCGGTGCCTCTCGGCCCCGTAAATAAATAAGCGTGAGCTATTCGACCAGAATTCAAACTGTTTTGAAGGGTCTGAACAATATGGGTTTGTCCTACTACATCTGCAAAGCTCTGTGATCGCCATCGGCGGTATAAAGACAAATACGCCATTATTGCCTACCTCCAAAACAAAATTATGTAATAAAAAAAGTCGTGCACCTATCTTCGAAAGGATTTTCCAGACGTTATCTAAGTAGTTAGCTCGAATTAGGCTTCCTTACGGCACATAGGAGGGTTTACTTACCGCTGCTTCCTTCCGGACCTGACGGGGTTCGTAAATTCCTATTGCGTAAGACCCAATTGTCAACACCACTTGCTTAGAGCAGACTCCACAAAATCAATCCTCAGATAGGAATTCGACCCCGCTATAGCGGCTTGCGGGTACAGGGCACCGCTACCTCCCCGTCTAGCACGACAAAATTATTATAACGTATTTATAATGCTACTGTCAACTTAATTGATTTTCCAGTTCTCTCCTAGCGGAATTGTGGTTCTTCATCCTTCACATGAGCAAGACGGCCTTTTAATCTTGGTATGATATCCTCAACTTGTTGATGCATCCGTTCATACATTTCTACCACTGCTGGAACTTCGGTTTCTAGAGCATGATATTTAAGCTGACTACATAAATCTTGTGCAGTTAGAATTGTTTTTTCTAACTGAGTTTTTACCGTCATCAATACTCACCTCCCCATTAACTAGTTTACCCACCTGCAATTAGTTTCACACCTGGGAAGGAAATCTTACTATTGATCATTGATAGTCATTAATTGTTCTCGATCGACAATCACTATTTTTCTTGGTGATAGCAACTTAATGATTTCTTTTTTTGCCAACTCTCGAATCTTTCGACTAACTGTTTCAGGAGTAGTACCGATTATCCCAGCAATATCCTGCCGTGATAGTTTCAATGTCACTATATCTCCATCACTTTTTTTAGCTTGTTCTAAAAGGAATCTAGCTAGTCGGGCTTCTACTGAGCGGGTTACCGAGATTTCCCAGTGCTCTTGAGCAGCTTGCAATCGCTCACTTAATTCCCGCAAAAACGAAAACGCGATTTCTGGATTCTCTCTAATTAATTCTTTCACTTTTTCCTTATCCAAAATACACAGCCTGGTAGGCAGCTGAGCATAGGCACTGATGGCGTAGGGAGTTTCAGTGAATAAACTTAACTCACCAAAAAATTCTCCTGGATATAACACGGAAATAATTACTTCATCACCATCGGCACTGTTCCGAACTAGCTTAACCATACCAGATTGAACTAATATTAAGCTACTACCTATATCCCCCTGTAAAACAATGGGTTCATCAGCTTCAACTTCTCGATGGATGATAGCTTTTTGAATTTCAACAAGTTGCTCAGCTGATAAAGAACGAAACAGAGGAACTTGGCTAGCACACATGTGTCGACCACAAGCACAGACCTGGATTTGGTTTACTGCCATTATCCTCACCTCATTTAACCAATAAAAACAAAAAAAGCATTCTACCAAGAATGCTGTAACTATCATGATGGCGGAGAGAGAGGGATTCGAACCCTCGAGAGGCTCACCACCTCTACACGATTTCCAGTCGTGCCTGTTCAGCCAACTCCAGCATCTCTCCATGTTTATAATCACTTGTATTGTATATTATCTATTTAATTTAACCAATGGCGGAGAGGGTGGGATTTGAACCCACGGGACACTATTCGCATCCAACGGTTTTCGAGACCGCCACATTCGACCACTCTGTCACCTCTCCTGGTTAGAGCGATCCTTTTTTCGTAAAACCAGAAAAAAGTCCTTTAATAATTGGCTGCAATCTTCTTGACAAACGCCTCCAACTATTTCAACCTGGTGATTTAATCGTTGATCTTGCACCAAGTTCATTAGAGATGACACAGCACCAGTTTTTGGATCATCTGCACCATAAATTAGTCTGTTAATTCTAGCATTTACTATTGCCCCAGCACACATTGGGCAGGGCTCTAGTGTAACATATAAATCAGCCTCTGTCAAACGCCAGCTCCCAAGATTTCTTGCAGCTTCTCTAATGGCGATGATTTCTGCATGAGCAGTTGGATCTTTCAATGTTTCTTTTTGGTTATGACCACGGCCAATAATTTCTCCATTTAGGACAACCACTGCACCGATGGGTACTTCTGCAATAGCTAAAGCTTTCTTTGCTTCCGCCAATGCCTGCTCCATAAAATAATTATCCATAGAATCACCAGCCATATTCAATTATACGAAATATACTAGTTAAAAGTCAAGCCCTAGCTTAAAAAATGCTAGGGCTTGAGTGATTTATTTTCCACCAGGTTGTTGAGCATCTGGTCCTAAGTTAAATCCACCTTGCTGATTAATCAAAGCTTGCTCAGCGGCGGCAATCATCCGTCTAACCATGTGTCCTCCAACTGCTCCACACTCGCGGGAAGAAATATTCCCCCAATAACCTGTTTTATACTCGTCATTAATGCCTAATTCTGTAGCTACCTCATATTTAAATTTATCCATCGCTTGTGCGGCTTCGGGAACAAGCCTTTGGTTCCTTCGTCTGCCACGGGCCAAAATAGTTCACCTCCTTTATCTGCATTCTTAATATATCCTGTTCCTCGAATTCTTACACTGGAAGTAATCGTAAGCGAAGATCAAGTAGGCATCCCACTGGATGCCTACTTTTTTAACCTAGCCTTTGTTATTGAGCATCTGGTTCTAAAGGAAAACCAGCGCTTGTTGCGTTACGGAAACCTTGAGTTAGTCCAGCGGTACCTTGGTTCGCAAGTGATTGTTCAGCAGCAGCAATCATCCGACGCACCATATGTCCTCCAACTGCACCACACTCACGAGAAGAAATATTTCCCCAATAACCTGTCTTGTACTCGTCATTAATTCCTAGTTCTGTAGCTACCTCATACTTAAATTGATTAAGTGCTTGATAAGCTTGTGGAATTACTTTTACATTTGATCCACTTGAACCTAAAGCCATCTTTTCACCTCCTTAAATCCGGGTGCAAGCTTATGATGCCCGGAAAAAATCAAATATAAGCAGGTAGATGGCTGGAACATTTGTTAATCGCATCCATAGCAATAAAAAAAGCCCCAAAAGGGGCTCCACCAACACTATAAGCTGATAGCATTTGTTGGACAGGAATCTGCAGCTTCTTCGCAGCAGCCTGCGTCAGCACAACTTGAACCTTCAATAACGTCAGCTAAACCGTCATCATTCATCACAAAAACCTCTGGACAAATTTCTGCACAAAGTCCACAACCGATACATAAATCATGGTCAACTTTTGCCATTTAAAGCTCCTCCAATTCATAAAAATAAAATGTTCGGATAAAATCATGCTGTCTATCTATTGTTACTCACTAACTTCTTCAAACATATCATTACCTACGCCACATTCAGGACAGACGAAATCATCTGGCAGATCTTCAAAACTAGTACCTGGCTCCACATTTTGACCTGGTTCACCTTCAGCTGGATCATAAACCCAACCACATACTGTACATTCCCATTTGCTCATAAAGATGCCCTCCTTAATATTTTCCTTTTATCTTACATTTGACGGAACAGACATACCGTATAAGCTGTAAAGCTCGGCTAAAACTATTTCGGTTAAATCTACTCCGCCATATAAGACTATGGATTGAGCTAATACTATCTTAATTTGATTTTTTTCGGCTACGATAGCAATTGCTTTGTTAATATTCTCTAATAAACTTTCAGTCAGCTTTTCGTGAAGTTCATCGATTCGAGTCTCATAAATCTCTAGCAGTTTGTCCACTTCATCTTCAGAAACTTTTTGATACTCTAAATTAAATTCCAATCGTAACTTCTCTACTTCTTGTTGAAACTCCAAATTTTTGCTAGTATATTCAGGATGTGCATTAAATAAAAAATCATAATCAACATACCCAATCTCTGAAGCACAGACAGAACTAGTTGAGATCACAAATACTATTATTCCCACTAATAAGAGAGATTTATTTATCCTAAGCAATTTTACACTTCCTTTAATCCAATCACTGCTCTGTTTTATTTTCTAAGGCTTGCTTGGCTGCTACTACATCAGCAATCGAAGTATTAGATAAAACATTTAAAAATGCTTCTTGAGCCTTATACCAAATACCATGTAATGGGCAATTACCATCTTTAACACAGTTTCCACCATGAGCCAAGCACCGGGTGATTGCAACTGGTCCTTCGATTAACTCAACTACTTCTCTAACACTTATATCTTCTGGTTCAGCAATTAGCTTAACTCCTCCACCAGGTCCACGTACTCCTTCTACCCAGCCTTTTGTTCCTAAAGTAGCTATAATTTGCGGTAGAAAGTTGGGAGGAATGTGTTGTCGGGTAGCAATTTCTTTAGACGAGATAAATTCATCTGGGGAAATTGCTAATTCAACAAGGGCGTTGATGGCATATTCAGCTTTTTTTGTTATCTCCACCAAAACTCCCCCTTTCTACTGTAAACGAATCTCTTCGTTTATTACGATTATACTTTCCAAAAAAAGTAATGTCAACAAAAGTTATTCGTTCCCGAATAATAAATTAAGACCATCAATTATAATTTATTTGTTAATTTACTATACCAATTCCGGTTATTGTAATATGATAAAATACAGTTGGTAAATTCGCTTGCTATTATACAGTCTAATTGTTAAAATATAATTAAGCACAAAGGGGGCACGAAAAAGATGGAACGCATAGGTATCATTGATTTAGGTTCAAACTCCATAAGATTAGTAATCATACAAATTTCCGAAAACGGTGCTCATTATCAAAAAGAAAACTTAAAAGAGACCGTTCGGTTAGTAGATAGCACAGATAAAGATGGGATGCTCTCACAAGAAGCCATGGATTACGCCGTGGAAACCGTTAAACTATTTGTATCTTTTTGCCAAGCTCAACGAGTGGAAAAAATTATAGCTGTTGCCACTGCAGCCACAAGGAGAGCTAGTAATCAAAAAGCCTTTATTCGACGTCTGAAAAATGAAACAGGGCTTAATTTCCAAGTACTATCAGGTGAACAAGAAGCTCATCTCGGATATATAGGCACAGTAAACACCATCGGTCAATCCTCAGGACTGATGGTTGATTTAGGTGGAGGTTCAATTAAATTAGTTTCGATTGCCAATCGACTGAAAGGCATGAGTAATAATTTGCCCTTTGGTGCTGTCACTTTAACAAATCAATTTCAAACCAAGGATCAGCCAACAGCTGAAAACTTGGCTAATCTAGAAAATTACTTAATGGATCAATTCAAAGAAATGCCCTGGCTGGAAGGGGAAGGCCCTATTATCGGAGTCGGTGGCAGTTTTCGCTCTCTAGCCCGTGTTGTCCGTAAAGAAAAAGAATACGTTCCGGATATTACTGACGGCTTTGAAATGACTCTAGAAGATGTGGAGTATCAGTTTGACAGACTAGCTAAAATGACTTTAGCTGAAAGACTCCAAGTGCCTGGGCTAGAACACTCTAGAGCAGATATAATGATCGCTGGTGTTGCCACTATCAAATGTTTGTTAAAAGCTAGTAATCGCTCAAAAATTGTAGTCAGCACTACTAGTATTCGTGATGGTTTATTATATCAATATTTAAATCGCTATACCAATGATCCAATTGTCCTAAGTGTTATTACTCACCATATTGATAATTTAATTAACTACTATAATTTAGAAGAAACCCATTTGCGCAAGGTATCTAATCTAGCAGTTACCATTTTTGACCAATTACACCGGGTACATGGTTTAAATGCTCATGCTCGACGACTATTGTTAATTGCTAGCTTACTCCATGAGATAGGTGTAGTAGTAGGTGTAGAATCTCGTAACAAGCATACCCTTTATATGTTACTCAATGCGCCTTTATATGGATTAAATCACCGGGAGCGAGTAATCGTTGCTTATATCGCTGCCTCACACGATGGAATGCATTTAGTCAACTTAGACGAGTATATTGAAAAAGGCCCACTCTTACCAGAAGATGCCGAACTAATTGAAAAATTAGCCGTTATCCTACAAATTGCTCATAGCTTAGATCGTTGTCAAACAGGGTCTGTTAGCCAAGTAAGAGTCGGTATTGAAGATAATATATGCAACTTACGGATTATTGCCCGAACTTCTGCTGATTTAGAAATCAAGGATGCTTTACGCAAAGCGGATGATTTTGAGAAAGTATTTAAACACCAATTGTTAATGAGCCAAAGCCCAATCACTGTTTAACCAGGATTGGGCTAACACCTAATTACAATCTATATTTGGCTAAACATTTCTAGCGTATCCGAATCTTGAGTGGCTTGAGCTTGATAAACCTGGTGTTTTAACTGCTTTAAAGTAAATAATGGCTGATAAAGCAGATTGTAGTATTCATTTAGCATGCGTTCAGCGGTAAACCGGTTAATAGCCATATCAATGCTAGCTCTCATCATCTCCACCCACATCTTGCGGTTCTCGTAATAGGTAGGAATGATCTGATTTATTAAAACGTCATATAGGTCAGCGGCATCGACTTTTACCTGTTCTGGCCCTTCATAGCCGCCGCCGATCTGCCAGCCATTTACTCCATGAACACAACCTTCAGGCCACCAACCATCTAAGGTGCTCAGATTTAAGACGCCATTCATAGCCGCCTTCATTCCTGATGTGCCAGAGGCTTCTAATGGACGTTGCGGATTATTTAACCAAACATCACAACCGGCCGTCAGTAACCTACCAATTTTCATGTTATAGTTCTCCAGGAATACTACACTTTTCGGATACTTCTTCACATAATGCATTAAGTTTTGCAGGATTTGCTTTCCAACATCATCCTGTGGATGAGATTTACCAGCAAAAACCAACTGAATTGTTCCATCCTGTAACAATGGATCGATAACTTCGGGATTATTGAAAATCAAGCCGCTGCGTTTATAGGCAGCCGCTCTGCGAGCAAAGCCAATCAACAGATTATCTGCCTCAAATTTTACTCCTGTCTCACTACGAATAAATTCAATTAATTCTCGTTTAGCAGCCATATGTGGTCGCCATAAGTTTCCTTGTGTCTGATGATACTGACGAATTTGAGGATGCTGCCAAGTCTTTTGATGCACTCCATTGGTGACAGAAATAATTGGTGATGCTCCTTCATTGCCACGCCACATAGAACGGGCTGTCATACCATGCAGCTGAGACACACCATTAGCAATATAACTTAAACGCAGTCCTGCTATTGTCATGTTAAAAGGGTCTCCGCCAATCCGCACAGCTTGATCGTATTCCAAGCCATTCCAAGCACCCATTTCTGCTAACAGACTATGACTATGCTCCTCATTTCCAGCCATTACTGGTGTATGAGTAGTAAAGACAATCTTTTGCCGTGCAGCTTCCCAAGCAGCCTCAAAATCCATGCCTTGATTTAAATGTTCTCGGATTAATTCAAATCCGCTAAAAACTGCATGACCCTCATTTAGATGGTAAATATCTACATCTATTCCTAGTGCGCGCAAGGCTCTTACCCCGCCAATTCCAAGAATCATTTCTGCCGCGACCCGATCCTGACCGGAACCATAATATAAGCGGCGAGTCATCCAGCCATGGTTATTTCCCTCTATATTCGCATCTAACAGGTATAAAGGCACATTCCCAAACTTTTCTGTCTTCCATACTTTACAAGTAACTTCTTCTCCCCGAATTAACAACTTTACCCGAATTCCAGTATCTAATAAATGATCCCGATTATACTTTTGAGGTTGGTCATAAGGATATAATTGGTCATCTATATACTGATCTGTGTAACCTTCTGCCCACAAAATACCTACACCAACCATTGGCAACCCTAAATCATAGGCCGATTTCAATATATCTCCAGCTAAAATCCCTAATCCGCCTGAATATATAGGGAAACTTTCATCTAAACCGAACTCCATACAAAAATAAGCTACTTTTGGCTTACGATGGATGTAAGTTGCCAAGCATGATTCACTCCTTTATCGTTTACTGAAGCTTGTCGAAATACTCGGTAGTCTAGATTAGGGAATAGATTATCTTGGCTTTCCACAGTTTCCAAAAACTCTAAATCAATACATCCGTCCATAATTTGCTGTTTCAATAGATTGAAACGCTGAATATGCAGGTTTGTACGGTACACAGCATAATCTACCATTGTACCAGTTTGCATAATAAAGGCCCAATCACTACTCTGTGCCAACAAAACTTGTCGTGCGGCTGCTGATAAGGCTCGCTTTATAATTTCATCGCCAGCTTCGATATTAGCTAATTGCACCATTTCTTTAGCCATAACCGACAAATGACGATAAATCCACTCATTACTGTCATCTAACCAAACTTCATTATAGCCATTGTTTCCCCAACTAGACACAGATGGTTGCACCACTTGATTAATTCGGTGCCTTTCTAAGTATTCCCCAGGTGTAATTAATTTAATTGTCTTTTGATCAAAGGCAATTTTTCGTACTAAGAAATCCAACCATTGAGGTCCTTCGAACCACCAATGCCCAAAGAGCTCAGCATCATAAGGAGCCACAATAATCGGTTCCCGATCCATATGCTTAGCTAAATATTCTACTTGTTTTTCCCGATTGAACATAAAATTACCAGCATGCTCAGCTGCTTTTTCACGGGCAACTTTCGGGCAATAGGGAAGCTTTTCACCTTCTATGCCAGTAATCCGATAGTATTTAATTCCAGTATGCCCACGATAATCTGAATAAAGATATGGGCGGACATAGTCATAATCTAAATCATAGCCAATATCACGATAAAAGTCCCGATAAACAAAATCACCAGGATAACCTTCTGAAGCACTCCAAACCTGTTTAGAAGATTCCACATCACGACCAAAAAATGCAACACCCACTTGGTGCAGCACCGGTGCATAGACAGCATAACGCGGTCTAGGTACACTGTGAAGCACACCATGGGTATCAGTAATTACATATTTAATTCCATGCCTCTGTAAGGAACGTTCTACACCAAGAGCATAACCACATTCTGGCAACCAAAACCCTACTGGATCTCTGTTAAATTGTTCGCGATACCAATTAGCGCCAACAGCAATCTGAGCATCTACCGCCTGGGCATGATCCATTAATGGCAGAAATCCATGGGTTGCACATGACGCGATGATCTCTACCAAACCTTTATCTTGAAATGCAGCAAAGGCTTGTACTAAATCGCCAGAAAAACGTTTACAAAAGTCAGTTTTAGCTTCTGTATAAAACTGGTAATACATTTGCGCTAGGGGATAAAATTCTGGCTGCCATCGAGTTCGTTCCAACTCTTTTTCACAAAGGTCGATCATCTTATCTAAATGTCGCAGATACCGTTCTATTAATAACTGATCCTGTAACATTGAACCAAGTGTTGGCGTAATTGACATGGTTAATCGACAAGGAATCTGTTCTCGTTCAAAGGCATCAAATATCCGCAACAAGGGCAAATATGTTTCTGTAATAGCCTCGTACAGCCATAATTCTTCTAAACTCCATTCTAATTCCGGATGGCGAACATAAGGCAAATGAGCATGTAAAACAATGGCCAAAAATCCTTTTGCTTTCATTTAACTCCTCCACTACCTAATTAATAAGTTTCCCGCGAGATTACTGGTACAGTTGTCTGAGTTTGCATGCCATTAGGAGCAACCGCTTTTATAGGGAGAATCAATGTCCCATCAGATAAAGCATAACGTAAAGAAAATGATCCTTCTTCATTTACTGTAATCGGTTCACCCTGAACATAAACCATGGCACCAGGAGTTACTTTACCATAAATGATTAATTCTGTTTCCACAGTTAAATCAACTTTTGGCTGATAGAGGGACTTTCGCTGCAATTGGTAACTAGACATATAACTAAGTTCAGGAGAACTTACAGTATCCATTGTTAAGCAACCACTATACTCTTGGTATAATTCATCTACAGAAGCCCATTTAGTATCCTCCTGGTCACTCACCTTACCAAATGGCGTAAAAACTAAATTTGAACTTAAAAGCGGAACCACTTCTCGAGAATTAACTACAGCCAACTGCACTTGATAAAACTGGCCTGGTTCCGCTAAATATAAATATTGAGAACCAAAGCTATCAGTAATGGTTACATCAGCCATAATTTGCTGTTGTATAGGCTCTTTCCCCTTAAAAAGTCTTAGAATCATCCGACCTTCGCCAACTAAATCGATTTCTTCTGGTGCTAATTCCCAAAAGACATATAACCAATGAATATTTTTAACTAAGCTAACTAAATATGATTGACCGTACTTTACTGGCACAGGAGGTAGATTATCCCTCAATGCTCTTTTCCTCCTCCCTAATAATCCCTTCAATAACAGCTGTATAGTAATCTGTTAATCGATCTGCTTCTTCTTGACTGTCTGCTTCACTTTGGATGTGAAACACTGGATCATCGCCATCAGGAACCACCAACACCCAGCCTTGTTCGGTATGGTATTTTAATCCATCTAAAAAACTAGTGTTGCTTGGTTCCGCTGCATGAATTAGCTTCCTCATCACTGTACCCTTAGCTTCCCAAGGACAAAAGACACTGCGCTCGACACGTACAGGAGTCCTTGACTGCCAAAAATCCATGTCGACCTGACTGTCTTGCTTCAAATAACTTAAGACCTCTGCTAAACTTATTAACGGTTCAATGTATGGAAAATGATCAATTTCAGTTTCTTCTTCTACATGATAATTACCTAATTCTGAAGCAATTTCCATCCAAGAGCGAGGATCCTGTTTAGTCCAATGTAGATTAATTTGATTTTTCGCAGCTGAATTCGCAACCCTTGAAGAAACATGGACTGGTACAGCCATAGAAGACAATCTCCGGGCAGCTAAAGAATGAAGATAAATATTCCACCAACTATCATCAGACAGGGCTAATCCTTGATGATTTTTCAAAATCCATCCATCGTCAGATACCTCAATGATTAGTTGTCCATTCTCTGGGTCAATTAAGCAGCCAACTCGATTCAAAAAGTCTTCCATAATTGTTGCCAACTGAGGAGATTTACCCTGATTTACTAGTTGAACTGAAAGCCCCCTCAATGATTGCTGATAGATCTTTACTAAGCTATTGATATATTGATCCACTAATCCTGGAACAAAAACTAACTCACCAAGCTGCCCATGGCTAGCACGAGGATAATCTTCTCGCCATAATAGATTTTCTATTTTTCGTTCATCGGTTTTTCCTAGCCAAAAGCCATCATTATCCCAGCATTGAATATTAACTATATTGCTAGCTTCAGCCACACTCCGGCAATGTAAAGCTCCTGCAGTACCTAAATATTTAATTCCAAACCGGGTCAAATTACCGACTACAGTACCAACATCTAACACCTTCACACCTGCAGCCAGCAAACCAGCAATTAATGCTCGTTTAGCTATTTTACTAATAGTACTCTGATCATTACTTACAATTAGCTCTTTTCCAGCACCAATAAAAGCACCGTAAGCAAGACCAATTTTGACAATTAGTTCTGGAGTTAAGGTGCTGCGAAAATCACCTTTGATTCCTGTTTTGGAAAAAATAGAGGCTGCTTCTTGATTACCCCAGATCACACTGTCATTTAATCTGGCACCACTAGCAATTTTCTTGCCTGGCCAGATCTTTACATTAGGTGCCACAATCGATCTTTGACCCACTTGAGTTTTTTCACCGATTACACTACCCTCGTAAGCGTCTACAACCGCCTCTACAGTAGCGTTACTTGCCATAACCACTCCTCGTAAATTAGTATTCTCTCCTACTCGACAGCCTCGCCATAAAGTACTCCTTTTTATAGTTGCACCCGGTGCAATTTGCGAATTATCT
>ERZ773359.4304-NODE-4304-length-15100-cov-6.681888_pt1 | contig 15100 bp, 9 predicted proteins | sample MGYA00374955_ERZ773359 | MGnify/ENA primary metagenome ERZ773359 (study PRJEB29098, sample SAMN04486028) | biogas fermenter metagenome | study: EMG produced TPA metagenomics assembly of the Biogas fermentation microbial communities from Germany - Plant 4 DNA1... | reverse complement strand
CCGACGAGATGGTTGATTACAAAGTCTATGTCTTCCTGAATCAATACTACGTCACGGATGAGTTGCGGCAGTTCATCGACACGCACCTCAAAAAAGACGGCAAAGTGATCGTCTGGCAGTACGCTCCGGGATATGTGACGCCAGAAGAATGGTCATTGGAATCCATGGAAACACTGACTGGCATCAAGATGGGCACTGACAACGGCCATGTGGCGGCCAAGTTCGCCAACGCCTTTGATCTCGATCTCTCCGCAGAACAAGCGCGGACGGTGAAGATGCTGCTCGCCGACATCGAAGGCAAGTCGGTCGGTTTGGGACTCGGGCCGGCTACCCAGAGGTTCTACGTGGATGATCCCGAAGCGATTCCCCTGGCCTACTACACCGACGACGGACGTGTAGCCGCGGCCGTGAAGTTCATGGACGGATACACGAGCATCTACATGGGTCATCCGTCAGGCTTCACCCCGGATTGGCTGGCCAACATCGCCAAGGTCTTCGATGTCCACACGTACATGGAGCCGGTCGGAGAGATGTTCATGCATCACAGGGATGATTTCATCGTCATCCACGGTGTGGAAGGAGGCCAGCGAATACTTCGCTTGCCCTATAAGGCGAAAGTGACGGATCTGCTTAATGACCGAGTCTTGATGCAGGAGGGCAACGAGGTCGTCGTCCAACTTGAACCCACCGAAACCCTGTGGCTGCACGTGGAGCGATTGGAGCAGTGAAGCAAATCAGGGGGGAGAAATCCCCCCTTTTTTTACCACGATGCCAACAGCGGATTCACGCGTTGGGTGAAGCTCTCCAGTGCGGCCCGGGCTGACTGGCGGGCATTGAGAACCGGATTCACTTCCTCCCAGAACATCTTTTCCATCTCATCCCACACCGGAGTTACCGGAAGGGGCCTTGACAGCGCCACCAGCTCGGGGGCTCCCATCAGATTGATCGGCACTGGACCCGGCGTGGTCCTGATCTCTTCGAGAAATACCTGCAGTCCCCTGCGTTTGGCCGGTGCTCTGGAAGCCAGCCTGGCGCGCATCCTTTCGCTCTCCGAGCTGACCAGATACTCAACAAACTTGTAGGCCTCTTCCTTGTTGGGGGCGTCTTTGAACACCACATATCCCCCGCCAAAGATGGTAGAAGCCGAGGTCACACCGCTGGGTCCGATCGGAAAGCCGACAATGCCCCAATTGAACGGGTAGATGTTCCGATTCTGTTGCACCACATTGAGGGCTGACACCCAAATGCCCACCTGTCCGTTGTTCTTGGTGGCCGACGTTCCCCGAGTGGTCACCCCGTGGGCATTGATCAAATCGGCGAGAAACTGCAACGTCTCCACCGCCTGTGGCGAGTTCATCGTGCTGGAACGCATCTGGGCATCCAAAATGGTGGCTCCGTTGCTCCAGTACCACCCGGGCCAATCGCCGGGCCAGGTCCCCGTCACCGACATACCGGCCTGGTCGATGCGGCCGTCGCCGTCAATATCACGGGTCAGTCTTTTGACACTCATCAAGAACGTATCCCAATTCCATTGGTTTTGTTGCCACAGCTTGGTAGGATATGTAAGCCCCGCCTGATCAAAAAGATCGGCATTGAACTCCATCCAGGAGACATTTACGTCCGTCGGGATGCCGTACATGTAGTTGCCCAAAGTAACCTCATCGAAGGCGGCCGGAAACACATCATCCATCTCCGGAAGGTGCTTTCGCAGAGCAGTCAAATCCTCGAAGACACCTACCGCGGCCAGACTGATCACAAAGCGCAACGAGTAGAACGCCACATCCGGAATGACGCCGCCTGCCAACATGGTGGCCAACTTATCCGGATAGTCCGCCCAACGCATGGCGATGACTTCCACATCCACCCCGGTTTGCTTCCGATACCCTTCGGCAAGGGCGCGCCAGCCTTCCTGATCGGAAGTGTTGTCGTTAACAATGAATGTCAACTTGGCATGCGAACAGGGTGTTAGAACAAGACTCATGATTAACATAAGTAAGAGCAAACGGGTAATCCGAGCAGCCACTTCCACCACCTCCTATATCCTTTTCTGATTATTCTAGTCCTCAGCATCCACCCGGTCAAGTCTGAAAGAAAAGTCGATTCATCTCCTGATCGTACGGTTCAAGCTCAGAATGCGGAGTATCCTGCAAGTCCGACGGTAGAACGACAAGACCCACCCTAAAGAGGGCGGGTCCTGACATGAAAGACGGGGTCACTTGTTGGCATCTCGGGGCAACGACACGGAGACGCTCGACGATCTGTAACACTTGCGAATAACGGTGACGACGCGTTCCAGATCGTCTTCGGTCAGACTTGATCCGGAAGGCAGGCACAGTCCCCGTAGGAAAAGATCCTCTGCTATTTCTCCGCCGACGGCTTCACACGAAGCGTAGACGGGTTGCAAGTGCATCGGTTTCCACACCGGTCGCGACTCAATATTGACCTCTTCGAGCGCCAACCGTACGGCTTCACGATCGGCACCGAACAGCGCTTCATCTATGGTCAAGCACGTGAGCCAACGATTGGCCCTTCCCCATTCAGCTTCGGGCATGAAATCGATCCCCGGTATATCCGAAAGGGCCTCATAGTAGAAACGGAAATTCGCCCTTCTGGCCTCTACACGCTCATCCAAGACCTGCAGCTGTGCTCTGCCGATACCGGCCAGGATGTTGCTCATCCGGTAGTTGTAGCCGATTTCCTTATGTTCATAATGAGGAACCGGTTCACGGGCTTGAGTGGCCAACTTACGGGCATGAGCGATCAAATCGGCGTCTGCAGAGACGATCATGCCGCCTCCCGAAGAAGTGATGATCTTATTGCCGTTGAAAGAGTACACCCCGAAAAGACCAAAGGTGCCCGTGTGACGCCCTTTGTAGGTGGCTCCCAAAGACTCAGCGGCATCTTCTATAAGAGCCACGTCGTAGCGCCGACATGCTTCTAAAATAGGATCTAAATCGGCACTTTGACCGTAAAGATGCACCACCACCGCCGCCTTGGGCAAGCGACCCTCGGAAGCTTTACGTCGCAGCGTCTGTTCGAAAAGCTCGGGATCCATGTTCCACGACCGATATTCGCTGTCTATAAAGACAGGCTTGGCCCCCAGATAGACGACGGGATTGGCACTGGCTGAAAAGGTGAGCGTAGAGACCAACACCTCGTCACCCGCCTGCACTCCTGCCAACAAAAGCGCCAAATGGATTCCGGCCGTCCCTGAACTCAGTGCCAGAGCGTGGGGTGAACCGACTTTCTCGGCGAACTCTTTTTCAAAGGCGTCTACGTTGGGCCCCAGCGGGGCTATCCAATTGGTATCAAAGGCTTGCCGTATGTATTCTTGTTCCTTACCTGACATATGCGGAGGCGACAGATAGATACGCGAAGGTTTCACCCGAACCACTCCTAGAGTATCCGGTCGCAGTCCGTACCGCGCCATCTCGGGACTGCAGGCCAAGATGCTGTAGACTTCAACCGCGCTCTTTGATACAAGAACACTAAGCGCTGTTTTACTTCCCTTGCGAACACGGCAAATCCTTTATCTTCGTCATATATTTGGAGGGTGGGCTATTCTGTCCCACCCTCCAAGTCTCATCCGCTATAACCTGATCGCCAATGCGCCGTCCGGCGGAATCTCATGGTCCCCGTACTTGCGAACCGTTTTTCCGGTGTTCATCAGGAGCAACAGCCTGTTGCCCGATGGATCGACCAGGACCTCGTAGTCGTCCCGCTCCCAACCGGGGACGGACATCTCATCACCGCGCCGATCACCGGTGAGGAAGAACTCCTCGTACTCGGCCATAATCTTGCTCACCGCGGCAACGGAATTGAAAGTTCGCGAGTCAAGAGTCTCCAGGGAGTACATCAGTATGCCTCCCGTGGAGTCAGCGGCCCGGCGCAGCAGAGTCGCGGCCGAAAGATAGGTCGGAGCGGTTCTTTGTTTCACATCGTATGGATAAGCTATATGCCCCAACACGAGCGGGGTCTTGCCTAAAGCGGTGCGAGTGGCGTTGAGCTCATCGATGGGACGACCGTATCCCGCCATGGCGACATCGATCTTGTCCGCCAAGAGTGACCAATCCACGCCATAGACCCGCTTGTGCGTCTCGCTTTGATACCCACTGTACACCGAGAATCGGACGTTCTCATTGCATGCCTTCAGCGCGGAGCGCAGTTTTCCGGCCAGCTCCGCCATCCGCATGTTCATGAAACGAGTCCACTCCGCCATATAGCGGCTGGGAATCTCGCTTCGCTCGGGAACGCTGTCCAGCCCCGCAAAAGCCCGGAATCGCTCCAGGCAAAGCGGGCAGAAACAGCTGATGTAGGACTTGGTCACTTCTCTTTCATAGTCCCAGTTGACATGATCCGGGCGTCCCCGCCGCTCATACCACTCCGGCATCTGCTTGCGGAGATACTCATCAAAAGCAGCTCCCTCAAGCATAGCCGTCGTGCAGACATAGGTGCCGCTTCGCTGACCGGACAGATCCACCAGTCGATCTCGGATGTTGCTTGAGATGTAAGGCCTCAGATCGAAATTCCAGGTCTCGAAGTTGATGAGCACAAAAGAGCGGACATTCGGATTGCTGCTTTCCGGACACTCATTGACGCCCATCTTTTCAAACTCCAGATGGTATTTGGCCAGCAATTCCTTGTCATCCATGCTGGTCAGCCATCCGGTCCACAACTGAACGATGAGCCGTTCGGGCTGACGGCCGTCCAACGGAGGCAGCAGTCTGACCTGAAGCTTCTGCGGGATCTCCACTACCTTGCTTCTTTCACTTCCGCAGTAGTAATAGATGGGATCACCCACTTCGGCCTCCAACGGAGCCCGGAAGACAAAGGCCACATGGCGGTACAAGGGCTCGGAAAAAGCGGGATCGTGAGGCACCCCTGCTTCGAATCTGACGGCATGCCGCACATACTTCTTCCCGTGGCGCACAACCTCTCCATCCGTCTCCACTTTGAGCGGCCATGTACCGTAATACCCCGAGGCACCTTCTACCGTGTAATCAGCGGGCAGCTCAAAATACAGAGTGTAGTCACGAAGCATGTGTCCCGGAACGCCCAGCGGCCGCACCAGCAATTGCTGAAGCCCGCCGCGACTAACCGTAACCCCTCCGGCCTCCTCCCAGTTGGGCCAGATTTGAGTGTGTCCGGCCAGCAGGATCATGTCCCCTCCCGGGTGACGGAAGGTGAAGTCGCCTACCCTAAACTCCCCACCGTCGGCTCTCAGTGTGTTTACACCCCAGTTGAGAGGAGCTCCCGAGGAGACTCTGACACCGTTTAAGATCACGTCCCGGCCGGGCTCAAACACCAGCGCCATGGCCGATGCATGTACCTTGCGGAAAGGAGATTCGTAGTAAAGAGCCAAATCTCCGGGACGGGCGGCTCTAAACTGGAAGTCCAACTCTCCTTCAGGAACTACGAATTGCGCCTCGGTGCCGACGTAGAACTGGCGGCGCAACTCGTTGCCCTGACGGGTATTGATCTCAACGGCCACCGGCTGATTAAAGGCCAGACGATTGGTTCCCGGAGTAAAGGCCGGCAACTCGGTAACCGCCAAAGCGGGGACTCCTTCATCGAAAATCAGCTCCCCGAAGGTGTTCTCATGGAATCCGCGACTTAGCACCTGCCATGAGCTGGCCTCTTTTCTGGCGGCTTGCATGCGTCCGGCCATCACGTACAGCCGCGCTCCCGGTTCCGGACTAAAACCCAGCGACTCAAACGGAATGGCCAGACTGACTGTCCATCCTTGTTCATCGCGGCTTGTAGTCACCTTGGCTCCCGAATTCCACTCGAAGTTGCGGGACCCCCAATAGTCCGGAGCCGTGCTTCGGGCATCCAGCAATGCTCCGGTTGCGTTAGCGACAAAATCGTAGGCCGCATCAGCTTCCGGATCAGGCTTGATCAATAACAGAACGCAATCGTCGTTGTATATGTTCGTATCGTCATCGGCCGTGACCTGGCTTTTGAACTCGTGGAGGCGGTTCTCCACGGGATTTAGCGCCGATTCCCAACAGCGGAAAGTGACGAACAGATGCGTGTCGTTGTAAGCAAAGCGGACGACAGTCTGTTCGCTGGCCAGTTTGCTGGTCTGGTTCAACATGAACGGTCCGACGGCAATGCTGTTTTCCGGGGTAGCCTCATCTCCCCGTCCGATACGGACTCGCCCGGAAACGGCAATGGACAAAGGCTTTACCTCCTCATCTAAATCCTGCGGGTGAGGGTTCGTGGTGATGACTACTCGATCCAAAAGGATTTCAGTCTCCGGGTCGGTTCCATACTGAATCTCCACTGCGGGATAGACCGCCGCTGCGTCGACCGGCCCGATACGCAACCACTTCCATTCATCGGCATCCCGCGTTTCGCCTTGCGCCACTCTTTGATATCCGTTGCGCAGACTGGCGGTGATCTCTTTGTCCGTGCTGCTTTTGACCCGTAAGAAGTAGTACAACGGACGCGAGGTCATCGGTGCCGGAAGGCGGGTGACCACGTACCAACGTTTCCCCCACATAGCGGCCCCGCCGGATGCGTCGGCCACCTTCGTGATCCTACCGTTTACCGCGGGATAGTCCTCGGCTTCAAAACTGACTCCTTCGATCTCCCGGTCATAAAGCTCAGGCTGTACGCCGGAGATGATTTGGAAATTCCGCAGATGAAACTTAGTGGCATACCCTGATTCGGAATAGATGCTTATCGATTCGATGCCCTCGAAGTAGTAATCGAATTGGATGGTCTGCCACTGATCTGTCAAGGCGACCGTCGGTCCGTAGCTGGCAATGCCGCCTCTGCCCCAGACGGCCATGCCGACGTTGCCTTCGCCGCGAGCCTCGAAGCTGACTATGCCTCGCTTGCGGACCACTTCGAACGCTTGGGCGATGCCGGCGGCCCGCGCTCCCGCGAGTCGAGCCGGGGCGGTGATGGAGATCACCTCCCCGGCGATCTCCATCGCAGCGCCCGAAACCGCCTGCCAGTTCAACTTGGATACGGAAGCCCCGACAAAACCTCCCATGACCGCCACTGTCACCAGTACGCTGCATACGATCAACACGACATCCGGCAAGCATCGTGGACAGCGAAACGCATCTTTAGTCATGAGACGGCTCCTTTCCGTACCTCACCCTTTAGGACTGACCGTCCAGTATCTGCTGAATCCTGACCGCGGCGTTGCGCATCTCGTTGCCAACAGGCGCCTGCCTGGTAAAGATATTGCCGAGATGCTCGGTCATGATCGTGTTCACTTCGGGATACGTATTCCAGTAATCCATGGTGCGTATCAGGTTGCGACCGTAGAAGTCCCTCATGACGAAGTCTCTGGCGTAGTTGCGCTTCTCGGGCGTGTGCACCTGGAAGTACTCATTCCACAGATCCGTATAGGGACCCAAGGGATGGCACTTGAGTTCACGCACGATCACCCTTTGCCCTTCGTGACTGATGAGCCACTCCGCAAGACGCCAGGCTTCCTCCGGATTGGGAGCGTCTACCGGGATGGAGAACATATGCCCCTGGGCAAAAGCCAGTTGTCCCGCCGGTGCCTTAGGCATGGGAGCAAAGCACCAATCGAAAGTGAGTCTGTCAGCAAAAGCGGCGCCATATGACAGCCAACCGACTTGCATGGCCAGGCCCCCGGCGTAGAAATCTCGGCTCAAGGCCCAAGCCCCCGGCCAACCGGGTGTGGCATTGAGGTTGTTTTGCAGATCGTTCCAGAACTCCAGCATCTCTATATTCGCCGGAGTATCAACAAGCGCGGTCTTGCGATCATCGCTGATCCAATCATGGCCCGTCCACAATTGCGTCCACTGAAGGGCGTGCGTTCCCCCCCTAGCTACCTCGTTGTAGGTTGCATATACTTGTTTGACGGGATCGACCAGCTTGCGGGCCAAGGCACGCAGGTCTTCCACCGTCCAGTCGTTGCCGGGGAAGACGACCCCTTTTTCAGACAGATACTCAAGGTTCACAAACCAGACCATGGAGTTGAAGTCAAACGGCACTCCATACATCCTGCCCTCGCTCTTGGGAGCGTCTATGACAAACGGATACAGCCGCGCACTCCTGGCCACCCGGCTGCTTTCCCATTCCGCAGTTATATCTCGGAGGATGCCCATTTCCACATACTTCGGTTTGTACTGAGCCCAGACTTGCATCAAATCCGGGGGAACACCGGCGGCGATCTGAACCATGAGCTTCTCATTGTACTCACCGAAGCTGTAGATCTGAACTGCCACATCGATATCCGGGTTGGCTTCCATAAAAGGCCAGAGCATGTTCCACCAGTCTTCCGCTTGCAGCCCGCCCATGGCGTAGGTTGCCAATTGAACTGTTGTTTTGGCCGAAGCCAAACCCACGCCGGCAATCGTGATCAATACGACTAGCGACACCACCAACCACAGTCTCTGTACCGAGCCGTCTCGGACACCGACTTTGGGACGAAACACTGACGTCACTCCCTTTACCTACGATTTGCCTTACGCGGTCCTCGCAACACTACTCGCCTTGACCCGTATGACGGCGATTTCGTCAATTTCTTCCATGAATCCCTTCTTTTTCCTTCCTAACTAACGTTTTCCCGACTGACACGGGCTATATCGCCTTCTCAGCCCCTCTCTCGTCCCGGCGCGGCCACACCTTGGGGGACGAAGAGGCTTTCGAAATACCTTGTCACTAGGAATCAATGGTTGGCTGAATAAAATTCATTCTTTCGACTCTTCTGTGCATAAACCGCCAATGCCTGTCTCCCTCTTTATCCGGCGCAAGGATGAATCTCGTATCGACGCTGAGTGAAGAGCACCCAGCCTGTTTGCCGTCTCAGAAAAGATGCTTGGCCAGTTCGCCTTTCCCGATCAGAGTAAGGATTAAAGGAAAGAGAGTAGATTCCTTCCGCCGTGCTGTGTGGATCCCGTCTTGCTCCCTGGAGGTGATCAGTCGGAAACGCAGAAGTGTGATTGGGAAAAAGCGGAACCAAACCGCTTATCCTGCCTAGAAGGGATGTGTTGATGTGTCTGTCTCATGGCGAAGCAGAAGCTTGGCCGTCGTGACCGCGCTGGTCATCCTGAGCGTCCTGACGTCCGGCGCAATGGGCAAGACAAAGATCGTACTGTGGGACAAACTGACCGCGGATTCGATGGAACTGGAACTATACTGGATTAAAGCCTTCGAAGCGACGCACCCGGACGTTGAAGTCGAGCATATAAGCACGCCTACGGATTTCATGAACAAGCTCTCGGTAGCCGTCGCTGCGGGAGTCCCGCCGGATGTCGCCCAGCTGATACCCACCTACTCTTTGGCTGAGTTCGCCGAAGGCGGACTTATACAACCCCTCGATCCTTTCATTAAGAAAGCAGGCATCAAAGAACGCGACTTCTTTCCTTTGGTCTGGGAGTCCTGGCACTACGACGGCAGCATCTGGGCGATGACCTATGACGTCGACCCTCAGATGCTTTTCACAAACCGCTCTTTGTTCGCCTCTTCCGGGGTGGCCCTGCCTGAAACCATCACCGAGCTGGATGAGGCAGCCAGGCGCCTGGCGCGGACAGACGAAGCCGGCAACATCAAGCGGATGGGTTTCGTTCCCTGGTTGGGCGACTGGTGCACGTGGTTTTCGGCCTGGGATGCTCCGTTGTGGGATCCCGAAACCGGCCGTATTGTCGCCAACCACCCCAACACGGTCGACATGTTTGCCTGGATGGCTTCTTACTCTGAGCGCTACGGCTACGGCCGCATCGGCGCTTTGACATCGGCCATCCAGAACTACCACCGCGGCGATCCTCTCTACAATGATCAATTGGCAGCCATGGTGTGCGGCCCTTGGCTTGTGCGCCGCTTTGACCTGTACGCCCCCGGTTTTGAGTGGGACATGGTTCCCCTGCCCTATGCTCCCAGCGGAAAGCCCAATTCCACCACCGGTAATGCCCTCACCTTGACCATACCCGTGGGAGCCAAGCATCCGGAAGAAGCCTTTGAGTATATACGCTGGCGAACAAGCGAAGAGCATATGCTTGAGCGCGTCGCCGTGCCGCCTCCTCCGGGATTCCCGGCACGCATCGCCGTAGCTCGGGCCTATGTGCAGCGCTATCCAGAGTTCATGCCGATGGCCAACGCGTTGGCCGGACCTAACTCACGACCGTACTTGCCTACCATGCCGGTCAGCGTCTTCTTATCCAGTGAGCTGGCCAAAGCGCGCAATAGAGTCATCCAGCTCGTTGAAAGCCCTCAGGCCGCGTTGGATACGGTGACGCAGATCGTCCAGGCTCGCTTGGATGATGTGCTGCGCGCTTCGAGCAGGAAGCGTTGATGCGACACAAACGGACTGTCTTCAACCGGCCTCAGTTCGTCTGACGATGAGCTACGTTACGGATGAATGTATAGCCACCCCAAAGCTTTTCCCCGGCTCCGGGCTCCGCGGTGGGCAGCTATACAGTGCTATCAAGGCCACGGACAGTGCCGATCACTCCAAACTGAAACCATCTGATAACACCGACGAGGGGGCCATTGCCACCCTATAGTGCGCATCGACCTCAACAGATTAGGCGCGACAGGGGTGCAGCGAAACACCCCTGTCGCGCCGCACAGCCTCAAGTGTGTGAACAACGATCTGCTGCCGACCATACGGCAAGAAGGCGCCGTGATCATAGCTATGGCCATTCGGCCGGATCGTACTATCTACGGGAGGTGTCTCAAGAGCATGGATGTAACGATAATTGTGGCCCACAGTCTCAACGGGGTGATAGGCAAAGGGGGAGCAAGTCCGTGGCACTTGCCTACGGACCTGCGTTTCTTTCGCCGCCAGACAGAGGGACACATCGTCATCATGGGCAGAAAAACCTATGAGAGCCTCGGCAAACCGCTGCCCAATCGCCGCAACATTGTGCTCTCGCGGCATTTGAGCGCTGCCGATCAAGATGTGGAGGTCTACAGAAGCATTGACGACGTGAAGGCCGAATTGACCGCATCAAAGCCGACGCAACAGGAGATCTTCGTCATCGGCGGCGGCCAGATCTATGAAGCCTTCTTGCCTGATGCGAATCGGATATATATCACCCTGGTTGAGGCCGTCGTCGCCGGCGACACGTATTTTCCGCGGCTCACCGATTGCTGGCACGTTGAGTTGTTGGAGGCTTACGATCGACCGCCGCAGCAAGAATCCACAATGGGCCTTCCTTGGTATCCGCATCGGATGTACCGTTTGACCCGCTGCTCGCCCTCGGGCAAGACGCTCGCTGACCAGGTCGGCTGATCCTACACATACCGATTGCGAACGATGATCGGGCGCTCGCTCATCGTCAGATGATCGATGAGCCGAGCCCGCATCTCGCTCAACAGATCGGCGTAGCGCTCATCGTCGGCCAAGTTGTTCAACTCATCGGGATCGGTGTGTAAATCGTATAGCTCTTCACGCCCTTGGGGCGACCATCGAGCGTATTTGTAGCGCCCGGTTCTTATACACTTACCGTTGGATTCTTTATTCTCAGTCGTATACTCACACAGGATCTGCTCTTTGCCGCCGGCCTCCCCTTTCAAAATCGGACGCAGGCTGATGCCCTGAACGCTCGGAGGAATGCGCAGGCCGGCATAGTCAAGTATGGTGGGCGCCAGGTCGATCAGTTCGACCAAACCTGAGACTCGGCGCTGCACATTCTCGTCGCCGTCAGGCGGCTTGATGATCAGAGGCATGCGAATGACAGGCTCATAAAAGCGTCCCTTGCCGAACCTGCCGAAATCCCCCATCATCTCCCCGTGGTCGGAAGTGTAGATGATCAAGGTGTTCTCATAAAGATCCAGCTCTTTAAGCTTTTTCACCACCATGCCGACCAGATCGTCAACCATCGTACACAGACCGTAGTAGTGGGCGATCCAGCGCCTCATAACATCGGGCTCCGGGACCCGCGATGATTCCGGCCTCTTTAGGTACTTTTCCGACAGAACGATGTCGTCCGGATCATACATGGTGGAATACGGCTCCGGAGCATCGACCGGAGTGTGCGGATTGCACAGACCCATCCAGACAAAGAAGGGATTGTCCTTCTCCCTTTCGATGAAATCGATCGTGTTCTCCGTGATCCAGTAGTCGACGTATTCCTCAAAAGCAAGAACACTGGTTACTGCCGAGTGGTATTGACGATACTCCCGGGAACGGCGTTGCTCATAGATCTGTGCATAGGCCCCAGGGCGTTTTTCTTCCAACCAACGGGCGTAGTCGTCGCCAAACTGATGCGGACCGAAGGGAGCTCCGTACGGTACGTGCCAACGGGCACCCTGACCGTTGGTCAGCTGCATTTCATCAAAACCTTTGTGCGGATGCATATGAAGCTTGCCGAACGCGCCCGTGCGGTAATCCGCGTTCTGCAGACGTTCCATAAACGTCACTTCCCAGGGCGGGAGACCGGGTGTCGTATGGATAGCGCTCTCCATGTAGCGCAGACCGTGTTGGTGTGTGTAGCGCCCTGTCTGCATGCAGGCCCGACTGGGCATGCACACGGGATTGTTGCAGAAGGCGTATTCAAAAAGGCTACCCTCGGCGGCCAGCTGATCCAGGACCGGTGTCCGCACTACGCTGCCATAGGCACCGACGGTATCAAACCGCTGCTGGTCTGAGGTGATCAAAACGATATTGGGTTTTTGCGACTTCATAGATTTGGACTCCTTCTCCTACGTGCTCTGTTCATCCCGGCGGTGTCACTTCGCCAATGCTCTCGACTCGCCAAATGCATTCGGGCCGGACGACACAACCTCGCCTTCTTCGACCTGCACCCGACTCCGATGAGATCCCCGGCTGCTCTGACGCACCGGTAGGTTTAGACAGGAACTGTCTTCCAGCACATCGGCCCCCCCAAGCAGGTTATCCCGTCCTCACGCATCTGTCTATATTTTTCTGAAGCCATATTACTACGGGCTTCACATCAACGTCAACGCGGCCGATCCGGCGCACCCACCGACCGATTGTCTAACATACAGGAACTCGTCGCATACAACACGAATTGAAAAGATGGTGATTATTTTCCGATTTCGATGATCCGATGATTGTCAGATCGCCGACACGCTGCATAACAAGCCCTTTCACTGTTGTCGAGCTCACGTAGCCAAAAGGAGTTGAACGCCGATTATGTCCGGATCCACGCGCCGCGAAACGAAGTTCCGATTCGGAGTCGATCGTCTCCTCGATTCAGAGTACAAGATACTGGAAGGTAAACGACTCGGACTGATCACCAACGAAACAGGTCAGACCTCCGAGCTCGTGCCTACCATCGATGCTTTGCGTGAACATCCCAAGCTGAATCTCGTCGCCCTCTTCGGTCCCGAACACGGGGTTCGCGGTTACGCACAGGCGGGCGCCCGGGTCTCATCGAACGTTGATCCCGGAACCGGACTGCCCGTGTACAGCCTCTACGGAGAGAGTCTGAAACCGACCCCGCAGATGCTAAGCGAAGTCGACGCCATCGTTTTCGACATTCAAGACGCCGGAGTCCGCTTTTTCACCTACATGTCGACCCTGGCCCATGTGATGCAAGCGGTCGCCGATACACACATCGAGATCGTAGTCCTTGATCGGCCAAACCCCATAACCGGAACCCGCGTTGAAGGCTCCGTGCTCGATCCCGACTTCGCCTCCTTTGTCGGACTGTATCCCATCGCCTTGCGCCACGGTATGACGGTCGGTGAAATGGCCATCATGTTCAATGAAGCCTTCGACATCCGCTGCAGACTGAGCGTCGTACGCATGGACGGTTGGAAAAGGTCCTGGTGGTACGATGAGACAGGAGCTTTCTGGGTTCTGCCCGGGCCGAACGTAGCCACGCTTGATTCGGCTACACTGTATCCCGGCACCTGCTTGATCGAAGGAACCAATGTCTCGGAAGGCCGAGGCACTACTCGGGCCTTTGAAAACATCGGCGCTCCCTGGATTGATGCCCGCCGGTGGTGGCGCAGCTTGCGTGAGCTCGATCTGCCGGGAGTGGCCTTTCGACAAGCCTACTTCATTCCCACCTTCCACAAGTATCAAGGAGAGCTGTGCGCAGGCGTTCAATTGCATGTTACTGACCGCGGGGCCTTTCAACCCGTCACCACCGGACTGTATTTGATCGCCACCCTCAAGTCGCTGTACCCTGATGTTTTCGAGTTCCGTCCCCACTTCGACAGGCTGATGGGAACGGACAGTGTGCGCAAGCGTCTTGAAGCCGGAGACAGTGTGGAATCCATCGTGGCCAGTTGGGAACCTGATCTGGAACGATTCCGCAAGCTTCGGGCCAAATACTTGCTATATCAATGAAACGATGAAATAGTCGCGTGCAGCATCACCGCGTTCGGTCGGGGTCGCTTCGGTGACCCCTGCGTCGCTGTCGAGTGCTTGATCCAAGACGCACGGTGATGTGATCCATCGGTCACGGATCGACAAAAGCCCATCCGGCCCTCAAGCTCCGGGATCTGTCCCCGTTTTTTTGTCCATCTTTCCTCGGATGTATCCCCGGTATCGCCTTTGCTGACTTATCGCCATTTCGACGAGACCCAATTCGAGCCGCATCCTGTCCCGAACGATTCCTTGCAGGTTGCGGATACGAAAAAACCGAATACGGAATCGAAGCGGGTGTATCATCGTTTGAAAGGAGTGTATCCGGTGCGCATCCTGTTCCTCGACCTCGACACTCTACGTCCGGATCATCTGGGTTGTTATGGATATCACAGAAACACTTCACCCACGATCGATCGTATCGCCTCTGAAGGGGTACGCTTCAACAACTACTACTGCTCAGACGCCCCGTGTCTGCCTTCACGAGCCGCTCTTATGACCGGGAAATTCGGCATCCACTCCGGGATCGTGGGCCATGGCGGTACCGCTGCCGATCTGCGTCTCGAAGGCGCCTCTCGCGGCTTTGCTGATCTGTGCGGGCGTCACAACCTGCCCGCCTTTTTGCGCCAGGTAGGTCTGCGCACTGTTACCATCAGTCCCTTTGCCGAACGGCACTCCGCCTGGTGGTTTTACGCGGGCTTCAACGAGATGTACAACACAGGTCAACGTGGCATGGAGTCCGCCGAAGCAGTCACACCGACCGCCGTGGATTGGATTCGCCGCAATGCAGGCCAAGACAACTGGTTCCTGCACATCAACTACTGGGAT
>ERZ773359.4303-NODE-4303-length-15100-cov-22.446328_pt1 | contig 15100 bp, 14 predicted proteins | sample MGYA00374955_ERZ773359 | MGnify/ENA primary metagenome ERZ773359 (study PRJEB29098, sample SAMN04486028) | biogas fermenter metagenome | study: EMG produced TPA metagenomics assembly of the Biogas fermentation microbial communities from Germany - Plant 4 DNA1... | reverse complement strand
TTCATTATGCTTCTATCTTATCATCATGTCCGGAATTATAACATAGACCCCTTTTCGACAAGGTTTTCAAAGGAATAGTAGATGTAATCGGTACAAAAACTGAAGAAAAAAACGCCGGAAATACGCAGTTAATCTCGCATTTCCAGCGTTTTCCGTTCACAACTATCAGTCAGCTTCCTTAATTCACGCATTCACACTTTAAAAATCTCCGTTGCCCGTTCCAGAATACCGTTGAAATAAGCCAGGACCATCCCGTAGTTGGTCACCGGGATATCGTGTTCGCGGAAGAGAAGCAACCGGCTTTGCATCGCCCGGTGGTTCAGCATGCAACCCCCGCAATGGATCACCAGGTCGTATTGGCTTAAATCAGCAGGAAGCTCCTTGCCGCCGATGGTCTTAATCTCCAATCGCTGCGGTAAATTCTTCCGTAGTAAGGCCTGGATCTTAACCCGGCCGATATCTTCACACCCGGGGTTATGCGTGCAGTTTTCGGCGATCAGGATCCGGGCCGGGTCGGGGAGTTGCTCCAGGCTTTTGATCCCCACCAGCAGGGTGGCAAAATCCCCCTTGTGCCGGGCAAAGAGGATCGAAAAGGAGGTTAACTTGATGGATTCCGGGACGATCCGGGCCACCTCCTTAAAGGCCTGGGAGTCGGTGATCACCAAGTCGATGCCGTCCAGATCCTCCAAAGCGGAGGCCAGCTCGGTATCGCGCACCACATAGCTTTTGATCCCGTGGTCGAGGCAGTCCCGGATCACCTGCACTTGCGGGAGGATGAGCCGGCCCTTTGGGGCCTGCGCGTCGATGGGGACGACCAGGACCACCTTGCCGTTGTAAGGGACCAGGTCCCCAACGAGCGGCGGTTCTTCCTCCTTCACGGAGTTCCGGATCTTCTCAACCAGTATCCTTTTAAACCTCTCCAGATCGCCGGGGTCAACGGCGGAGAGGAAGACGGCCTCCGGGTAGTTGGCTTTCATCGTGGCCAACCGCCGGCTGCCGGCGGTATCAGTTTTATTGATCACCGTTAGATATGGGATCTTCAGCTCTCGAAACCGGTCTGTTGTCCTCCGGTACTCCTCCTCCCCGGGGTCGTTGATATCCATGACATAGACGGCAAAATCCGTCCCTTCGATTACCTGCCGGGTCTTTTCCACCCGGCGCCGGCCCAATTCCCCCTCATCATCAAGGCCGGCGGTATCAATAAAGAGCACCGGGCCAAGGGGATGAAACTCCATGGCCTTTTTCACCGGGTCGGTGGTGGTTCCCGGGACCGGGGAGACCACCGCCACCTCCTGCCCGGTGATGCCGTTTAGGAGTTGGGATTTGCCCGCATTCCTCCTGCCGTAGAACGCAATGGTGATCCGGTTGGAACTAGGAGTTTTATCCATGGCCTGCACCAGCCTTTGCTGAATTAAGGTATATTCTTAAACATAAACGTCCCGCTTACCTGCTTCAATCTCCCGGAGTTTCTCTTCAACCATCTTTCTACGGAGGGGATTGTCCTTACCCATCTCGGCGAGGGTCTTCTTTATCACCTCTTCCCCGGCGGCCCGGGTTTTTTCCGAGGCGTAATCCAGCAGGTATTCCTTGAAAGTCAAGATGGCGTTGGGTATACAGAACTTCTGGATCAGCCCCGGCCGGGCCAAGGCCATAAAATCCTCGCCGGTCCGCCCGCACCGGTAGTCGGCTGTACAGAAGGAGGGGATATATCCCATCTCGCACATTTCTGCGATCACCTCATCCAGGGAACGGATATCCCCCAACTGGAATTGTTCTTTTTCCGGGAGATACCCATCGGCGCTTTTTTGGTAGCCGCCAATACCAATCCGGGAACCGGCGTCAATCTGGCTTACCCCAAGAGGGATGAGCTCCCTCCGGATTGCCGCCGGTTCCCTGGCGGTGAGGATCAGCCCGGTATAGGGCACGGAGAGGCGGATAACTGCCACTACTTTCTTAAAATCTTCGTCCGGCACATAGTACCTGTTTTTCTCGCGGGCAGAAGCAAAGGGGGTATTGATCGCCGGTTCAATCCTGGGCACGGAGATGGTGTGGGGCCCGACCCCGAACCTTTCTTCCAGGTGGATGGAGTGGAAGATGAGGCCCATCACCTCAAACTTCCAGTCGTAAAGGCCGAAAAGGGCCCCGATCCCCACATCGTCAATCCCGGCCTCCATCGCCCGGTCCAGCCCGTAGAGGCGCCACTGGAAATCGCTTTTCTTGTCCCCCGCCGGGTGGACCGCGGCATAGGTCTTACGGTGGTAGGTCTCCTGGAAGATCTGGAAAGTGCCGATCCCGGTCTCGTGCAGCTTCTTGTATTCATCTACCTCCATGGGGGCGGCGTTGATGTTGACCCGGCGGATCTCCCCGCGCCCCTCTTTGGTGCTGTAAGCTTTCTCAATACACTCACAGATGAAGTCTGCATTATACGCCGGGTGTTCCCCGAAGACCAGGATCAAACGCTTCTGCCCCTGGTTGATCAGGGTGCGGACTTCCGCTTCCAGTTCGTCAAGGGAGAGGGTATGCCTTTGCACAGCCTCATTTGTCCGCCGGAACCCGCAATAAATGCAGTTGTTTATACATTTGTTCCCCACGTAGAGGGGGGCAAAAAAGACGATCCTGTTGCCGTAAACGGCATTCTTCACTTCCCCGGCTGTTTGGTACATTTCCGCCAGCAACTCCGGGTCCTCCACCTGGAGCAGGGCGGCGGTCTCTTCCGGTTCCAGCCGTTCCTTGCTCCTGGATTTGGCCAGGATATCCCGGATCTTTTGCGGATCGGGGTCCACCGTTCCCTCCAGCAGGCTGGCAATCCTTTCTTCATCAATAAAATCCCGCATCTTTATCCCCCTTTATAATAATCTTATATAATCGCCGCCGGCCGCAGCCGTTTACAATGGTCGCCCCTGGACATATCCAATTCAAACCCGGCGTTTTCTACTCTCTTTTTGATCTCCGGTAAAGCGGCGTAATCAACACCGGCTTTGTTCTTGTAGATCTCATACTTCCTCCTGCACTCAGCGGGCGAGACCACCGGCATAATGACATTGGCCCCGGCGGCCAGTCCCTTCTCCCAGCCGTATTTATCCAGGGTGTTGACGGCCGTGGTCACCGGCAAGAGGACCTCCGGCAGGAGCAACCGGATTAACGCCAGCAAGATTACGGTTTTCTCCACCGAACCGGCGGGGCTCTTCCCCAGGGGTGTCTCCGGGTGGGGGATGAGCGGTCCGATTCCCACCATATCCGGGCTGAATTCCGTTAAGAATAAAAGCTCCTCCGCGAGGATCTCATTGGTCTGCCCGGGGAGGCCGACAATAAAACCGGCGCCCGTCTGAAAACCAATCTCTTTCAGTTCTTTCAGGCACTGCAACCGCTGCTGGAGGTTCATTCCCGGGTGGTATCTTTCATAGAGGTCCGTGGCGATGGTCTCATGGCGCAACAAGAACCGGTCGGCGCCCGCCTGGTAAAGCCGGTAATACTTCTCGCGCGAAGCTTCGCCAATCGAGAGGGTGACTGCCATCCCGGGGTATTCCCTTTTTATCGTTTGGATGAGGTCCGCCAGGACGGCAGCGGTATAAAACTCATCCTCACCGCTCTGGAGGACGATTGTCCGGTAACCGGCCTGGTAAGCCGAAGCACAACAAGCCAGGATCGTTTCGGGCGGGAGCCGGTACCGCTCAACTTTTTTGTTCTCCCTCCTGATCCCGCAGTACCAACAGTTATTCCGGCAATGGTTGGAGAACTCCACCACGGACCGGAGGTATACTTTTCTCTGGTAAGTCTTGACCCTGGTTTTCCGGGCATAGGCAAAGAGCAGGCCGGCATCCCGGTAAGTGATGTTCTCCAGTAAATACAGGAGTTCTGGTTTTTCCAGAAAGTTTTTCCTGTAGAGTTTGGCCAATAGCCCTTTCAGCTTCTTCTCCATGACGCTCTCCTTTTGCGTTCCAAATCTCTCCGCCTAAATTACACAGGGCTGGCGAAAAGTGCAGAAAAAAACCGCCCCCTGGAAAGGGGGCGGAGCAATTCGATAACTATAGTACTGGCGCCTATAGTTATGGTTTTTCTCCTCTTGTCCCTTCCAGGTCAGAAGTTCTTCCCTGTCAGGTGCTTTCTATTGTTTTATCATTCCCGCGGGCGTGCCGCAGGCGCCGGCCGGGCCGGTAACCCAAAACCGGCATTCCTCTTAAACAGGATCTTAAGCCAAAAAAAGGCTCATGTCAAGGACTCATCTCCATACTTCTTCCTATGAAACGCATTGGTAAAGAGATTGTCAATAAATCTTAATAGCGGGCCACAATATTTTATAACAAAGAACAATTTATTACAATACGGGGAGCCGGATTCCCTATATACTATATTATGCTGGTCTTTAGGAAAAACAGAAATTATCCATCCTCATGTTTCTCTATTGTGATGGTTAAGACCGGTGAAAATATACGGAAAAGGTGACCATGGATGAATATGTACGAATGGCTTAAAAGTATGAGAAATTTCCCGAAAAAGAAAGCAATGCCCCTCCTTTCCTTTCCCGTAATTCAAATCATGGGTATAGATGTGCGGACACTCATTTCCGACAGCAACCGGCAAGCGGAAGGAATGAAGATTATTGCAGAGCGCACCGACGCCGCTGCCGCCGTCGGTTTTATGGATTTGTCGGTAGAAGCGGAGTGTTTTGGGGCGGAGATACGCTTTTCCGGTAATGAGGTACCGACGATAACCGGGAAAACAATTTCCACCTATGAAGAGGCCCAAGCGCTCGCAATCCCCAAAATTGGCGCCGGCCGGACAGGATTGTATATTGAAGGAATCAAGAAGGCAACAGATTTGATCCAGGACCGGCCGGTATTTCCCTGTGTAATCGGTTCCTTTTCCCTGGCCGGGCGCCTGTTGGGTGTTAATGAAGCAATGATCTATTGCTATGAGGAACCGGCCATGGTTCACCTGGTATTGACAAAGGCGACAGAATTCATTATCGCCTATTGCCAGGCCTACAAAGTGGCCGGCGCCAACGGCGTTATCATAGCAGAACCATTGGCCGGGCTACTTTCCCCGGCACTCGCTGCCGAGTTTTCCTCCGACTACATTAAACAGATTGTTGAGGCTGTCCAAGACGAAAGCTTTATCGTTATCTACCATAACTGCGGTGCTACCGCAATTAAGATTATTGATTCTGTACTCGTGACCGGCGCGGCCGCATATCATTTTGGAAACGCCATCAAAATGGGGGAAATACTGCCGAAGATCCCGGTGGATAAGATCGTCATGGGGAATATCGATCCCGCCGGGCAATTCCTCACCGGTTCCCCTGAATCCGTACGGGCAGCCACCTTGTCCTTGCTAAACGAATGTGGTGAATACCCGAACTTCATCATCTCTTCCGGCTGCGACCTGCCGCCCCTTGCGAAATGGGAGAATATAGAGGCCTTTTTTGCCGCTGTGGATGAGTATTATCACTTTTCCCTCCCCCGGGTGCAAACCGGATTTTGACGATGATATGCGTAAATCCACGGAGACGGTTCATGATCCGGCTGTTTAAGTTATGCTGGAGTCCTCAAACAATTAGAATCCTGCCGCTCTTACGAGCGGCAGGATTTTTTACAAATAATTCACTTATAGACATTGACACTTATCTATGTCTGGCGTATAATGCAGAACATAGATAAACGTCTATGTGCTTATAAACGCGTCAATGGAGGTAAATCTCTTGGCAACGAATTACGTGAAATATGCTCAATTAATGAAAGCGCTGGGGGATGAAACCCGGGTCAAGATTTTTGCGATGCTCTCTGCTGGAGAACTTTGCGCCTGTGAAATCCTGGAGGAATTCCAGATTACCCAGCCCACCCTCTCCTACCACATGAAAATCTTGAGTGAGAGCGGTTTAGTCAACAGTAGACGCGACGGTGTCTGGATGAGGTATTCAATTAACCGGGATGCTTTGGAAACGCTCCAACAGTTTCTCAAGAGAATTGACGCTAACGTTGAAAAGCAAAGCCAATTTGTGAATTAAATTAAAGGGGCTGGTCTAGTGTTCATCCTTACCTGGTTAAATAATCAATTACTCAAAATGCAGTGGCTGCATGAATTAGTAACTGTGCTAATGACCAAAGTTTTTGGTTTAGACATCAATAGCGGATTGGGTGGGAGTATTCATTTTTTCATCTATGATGTAATAAAAATCTTTATCCTCCTTTCAGTTTTGATCTTTGGGATCTCTTATATCCAAAGCTTCTTCCCGCCGGAACGGACGAGGAAAATCTTAGGCCGTTTCAGCGGTTTTTCCGCCAATATCCTAGCCGCTTTACTGGGAACGATCACGCCTTTTTGTTCCTGTTCCTCCATCCCCATATTTATCGGTTTTACCAGCGCCGGCCTCCCGATTGGCGTTACTTTTTCCTTTTTAATCTCCTCGCCCATGGTTGATTTGGCTTCCATTCTCCTACTGGCGAGTGTCTTTAATTTGAAGATCGCCATCGCGTACGTGGTCGTTGGTGTGGTCCTCGCCGTAATTGGCGGAACGATGATCAGTAAATTAAAGTTGGAAAAGTATGTGGAGCCCTTTGTTTTTAGTAAAAATAGGCTCCTTGAAATCGAAGAGGAATATTTGACGGTTGGCGACCGCTGGGCGTTTGCCTTGGGTGAAGTATCAACGATCATCAAAAAGGTCTGGCCCTATATTTTTATCGGAGTGGGGATCGGCGCCGCCATTCACAATTATATCCCGGAATCGATGATTAGTGCCGTCCTTGGTCAGGACAAATGGTACTCAGTTCTAATTGCTACTGTGGTTGGGGTGCCGATCTACGCCGATATCTTTGGGACGTTACCGATTGCCGAAGCCTTAGTTGCCAAAGGAGTCGGTTTAGGAACGGTTTTGTCCTTCATGATGGGGGTAACCACCCTTTCACTGCCTTCGATGATTATGCTTAAGAAAGTCGTTAAGATGAAGCTGCTCGCGATCTTTGTGGGGCTTGTCACTTTTGGCATCATCCTCATCGGTTATGCTTTTAATATCTTCGGAACTCTTTTTATGTAGAGAGAACATTGGCAGTACCAGGGGATGCATAATGAGTAAGAAAAAAGGCTTTTTCAGCAACTTGTTTAGTGGGAAAAAAACGAGTGGCTGTTGTAATAGGGGGATAATCGAGGAGACTGAAAACTATGGTTGCGCTGATGGTTGCTGTGCTACCGGCGAAGAAAAGCAATCATTTAATGAGGGTGCAATGAGCATCAAGATTCTGGGGTCGGGATGCAAAAATTGTGTTACGCTTACGGAAAACACTGAGAAGGCCTTAGAAGAACTGGAAATGGAAGCGGAAATTGTGAAAGTCACTGATTTCCAGGACATTATGGCTTACGGCGTCATGTCTACTCCCGCCTTAGTAATTAATGAAAAGGTGGTTTCTTACGGAAAGGTGTTAAAGCCTAAGAAGATTAAGGTGCTTCTGGAAAAACAGGACAGGGGTGAGGGGTATGAATGATCATGAATATAATGGTTGCTGCGCGTGTGGAGGCGGCTGTTGCGGCGGTAAGCAGGAAAAAAAGCAGTTAGTCATTGATTTTCTTTATCTTGATTTAAGTATTTGTGGCCGGTGCCAAGGGACAGAAAGGAACCTGGAGGAAGCTTTGGCCGAAGTATCCGGTGTTTTAGAGGCGGCAGGTTTTGCGATTGTCATCAATAAAATCAACATTACCTCCCCCGAGTTGGCGGAGAAGTACCGGTTTATTAGCTCGCCGACGATCCGGATCAACGGAATTGATCTTATTCCTGGGATTAAAGAAAGTTCTTGCCGGGAATGTGGGGATCTGTGCGGTGATGAGGTTGACTGCCGGGTCTGGGTTTATCAAGGGGTCGAGTATACGGAACCGCCGAAAGCGTTGATTATTAATGCGATTTTGGAAGCTGTTTATGGGGGACAGCTTCAGGACTCAGCACCCCGACAGGAGTATAAACTGCCGGAAAATTTACGCCGGTTCTTTGCAGGTTTAAAGAAAAAAAAGAAGTAAAGCGAAGGTGCATCGGGAATGTCCCCTTCTAAACCAAAGCCCAAGGTGGCCTTTGTTTGTGTCCATAACTCCTGCCGGAGCCAGATTGCGGAAACCCTGGGCAAACACTTAGCTGGGGATGTTTTCGAAAGCTATTCGGCGGGTACGGAACCAAAAGACCGGATCAATCCCGATGCGGTGCGGCTGATGCAAGAATTATACGGGATTGATCTGGAGCAGACACAATTTCCCAAACCAATCGAAGCGTTACCACCGGTTGATGTGGTAGTGACGATGGGGTGTAACGTAACTTGCCCTTATCTCCCGTGTAAGCACCGGGAAGACTGGGGGTTAGAGGATCCGGTGGGAAAAAGCGATCCGGAATTTAAAACCGTGATTGAACAGATCGAAAGGAAGATCCGTAGGCTGGCGGCGGATATTTCCGGGGGTAGGCTTGAGCTTTAGCCAACATAATCGGGCAACGGAATCGGGGTTCATCCCAAGGCAGTGGTGGAAAACCTCAAAGATCTGTAATTTAACCTCCAGATGTGATATATTGGTTTAAGATGTAAAATCAGAACCCGCCTTTTTGGAGGTTACGGTTACCGTGCTCTTTCGTGATCCGGATTTTCGCTACGGCCTTAAAAAAGGGGTCCCGATTGCCCTTGGTTACGCCCCGGTGGCTTTCACCTTTGGCATCCTCGCCGTCAGCGGCGGCATCCCGCCTTCCCTGGCTGTCCTGATCTCCTTGACCAATTTGACTTCCGCCGGGCAATTTGCTGGCACTAAACTGATTATTGCAGGAGCGCCGCTCTTTGAGATCGCCCTGACCACTTTGGTGATTAACATCCGCTACCTCTTGATGTCCTTCGCCCTCTCGCAAAAGCTTCTTCCTAACACCTCCATGCTGAAACGGGCATTAATCTCTTTCGGGATCACCGATGAAACCTTTGCCCTGGCCGCCCTGGAGAAAGATGATATCTCCTTCTCCTATATGGTAGGGTTGATCTGCCTTCCCTATTGGGGTTGGGCGTTGGGAACGGCCTTGGGGGCGATGGTCTTCTCGGTCTTGCCCGGGCTTGTCCAGAACGCCATGGGGATCGCCCTATATGCCATGTTTATTGCACTGATCGTCCCGGGGGGCAAAAAATCCCGGGCTGTCCTGGCAATAGTGGCCATTGCTGTTACGATCAGTTCCTTGTTCACGTGGGTTCCCGGCCTCAAGCAGGTCTCCGCCGGGTGGAGCACGATCATTGCCACCCTTGCCGCCTGTCTGGCCGGGGCAGTTTTCTTCCCCCGGGAGGAGGTTTGAGATGTCGAGAATCCTTGCAGCCGTATTTCTAATGGCGGTTGTCACCTACATCCCGCGGGCCTTACCGATGACTTTCATTAAAAAGCGGCTTACCTCCAGTTTTATCCGCTCTTTCCTGTATTATGTCCCCTACGCCGCCCTGGCGGCAATGACTTTCCCGGCGATCCTTTATTCCACAGGGGATTTAACTTCCGCCCTTATTGGGATGGGCGTCGCCCTGGTCTTGGCTTTTTACGAAAAAGGCCTCTTAATAGTGGCCCTCGGCGCCATCGCCGCCGTCTTTTTCAGCCAGATCCTTTTGTAGCCGCCAAGGAAGAAGCCGGGCAGGCGCTCTAGAAAGCAAAGAAACGTGGGGAACTCCGGTCTCCTCATGGCAGGGTATACCCGATGACAACTTCTCCCGGCGCCAGTTCCCAGCCATCTCCGGCCGGCCACTCTTCATCCCGCTCTTCCCCGTGGGCATAGACCACCTTGACCTTGCTTATATTGGTTTTGCCCCCGCTGGCCAACAATTCCCCAAGAATGATTCCCACCGGCTCCTCCAGGTTCTTGTTGGCCAGAAAGAACAACCGGCTCCCGTCTTCTCCCTCTGCTGCCGGTTCCTCCGGCAACCGGAGGCGGTAACAGAGGAAGAGGAGCTTCTTATCTTTGACACTGCAACTTATTTCCGGCAGGAAATTTTCCTTTGCCGCCAGGGTGTGGATGAACAGCCCGCGCAGGCGCGCGGCTTTGGCCAGGAGTTCCTCCATCCAGTCGCGGTCCGGGTTCAGCCAGTGCAGGCGGTACCGGTCGAAAAAGGCCAGCTTGCCGTAGAGCGGATCCGTGGCCTCGAGGACAAACCGGCCCTCCTCCGTATTGTCCAGGCCCAAATTCATCGGCTGGATCTCCGCCAGTTCCAAACCGTTGTTGATAAATGGAACAGTGTTGGGCAAGAAGTAGTTGAGCATGAGCAAAAGCTCCCCCAGGCGCTTATCCCCGAACCGCCAGGCAAAGCGGGGGGTGTCGGCGGTCTCCGGGGCGGCCGCCACCGGGAGCTCCGCCGCCCAGGATTCGCGCAGGAGCTTCCGCTGGAACCCGGCGGCCCGGTGGTATTTATAGAGGTGCCAGAGGCTCCCGGTGATAAAGTCAAACCCGCCCTCCCGGGCAGCGCCGGCATTTTCCGCGGAGAACTCCTCGGACCAGAAGATGAAATGGGGATCCCCGGCCCTGACCTTGGTGAGGATCTCCCGGATCAATGTGGCGGGCAGCGCGTGGCCCATGTCGATCCGCGCCCCGTCAATGCCGTACTCCTGTTGGTAAAAGGGGATGACGCCCACGATATAATCCCATAACCCTTTATTCAACTGCTCTCCCTGGTAAAGGTTGAGGCAGGCACCGTCCTGCAGGATGAAGGGGGGATATTTTTCTTCTGCCACATACTGCCGGGCTTTGGGGTGGAGGTCAAAATAATACCGCAGGTAGGTCACGTCCGTCCAGGGTGGCTGGGGATCGTTGATGATATCTGAAAAACCGGGAACAGTGGTAATCCCGAACTCCTCTTCAATCAGGGTGAGAATGTTTTCGCCGCTTTCAGCCTGCCTCTCTTTTATCTTTTGCCAGCGGCCGGCATCAATCTGCTCCGGCGAGGGCCGGAATTTACTCAAGTATTCTTCAATCCCGGGGCTGTTGTAAAGGTTATCCAAGACCCTGTCCTGTACTGTGGTGAGTTTTTTCTCCTTCTCCACCATGGGTGGGTGAAAGCCGGGGGCCGCTTCCTTGTCGATCCAGTAGAACCAGTCGGGGTGGTCGATGATCAGGTCATTGTCCCGGGAGGCGGTGCGGAAGACAAAGTCCAGGATGACTTTCATCCCCAGCAGGTGGCAGCCTTCAATAAAGGCCTTGAATTCCTGGGACAGCAGTTCTTCGGAATACTCCCCCAGAAGCTCATCGTGGAGGTTTTCGTCGAGTTTATAAAAGTTCTTAATCGCGTACGGGCTGCCGAGTTCCCCCTTTTTGTACTCCTCACTGTAATCGCAGACCGGCAGGAGGTAAATGATATCCACCCCCAACGCCTGCAGAAGCGGGAGGAGGCAGAGGGATTTTAAAAAAGAACCGGAGATAATCTCCCCGTCGTAATGGTTCCAGGCGGAGTGGGCCCGGACCAGCATCCCGTAGATTGTCCTGTGGCAGAGGTTCTCGCCGCCCGCCCCGTTTCTCCAATCTTCTTGCCAATTCGCGCCAGTGCGATCCGTCCCGGCGCCGGCGGTCCCGCTCATACCCCCCTGCTCCAAAATCTGCTGCAGGCACCGGCTGAAAAAAGCATAGGGGTTGACAGCGATCTCCCCTTCCCGCCCTTCCTGCCGGGAAAACTCCGTGAAACCGCAGTAATTCCATTTTTCCGGGATGAAATAGACGCCGGTAAACGCTTCCTTCTTCTTTGCCAACAACCCGGCCATGAATTGTAAATTTTCCACGCTGCATCACCTGATATATGAGGTTCTGTTGGTGGTTCTCCATCTCCACGGAGCGGCCGCCCGCCACGGGCAGCGGCACGCGACCCATCTTACCTTATTATCTCCATTCCGGTGATGCTTAACCCTGTCATTTCGAGACTCTTTCCGGTCCGCTGTTGGCCATGGCTGGAAATACCTGCGCCCGGACGGCAGGTGCGGTAACGGTCCTGCCGTTGTTTTTTTTTAGCAAGGAGGGCAGGGTCTGATATCCCAATCGGGGCTGTAGGCATCAGCCGGGCCGGCCACGCGGAATTGCCGGTTGGTTGTGAGATTCAGCACAAAAATATCCCTGGGGCCGGTAACATCCAATACCGTTTCACCGGGTTGCTCGGAAACTGTATAAATAATCCATCCGGCAACCGGACCCCAGTCCGGGAGGGGATAATACTCCCGCCTGAAGCTTTGCCTGATGTTCCCTGACGGGCTGGCTATTCTTATTTCGCCAAGGCCGTTTTCGCTCAGAAGCGTACTGTATACCAGCGATGAAGAATCCGGCGCCCAACCGCCCAAGAAACTGATATCGTTGACGACTCCCGGTTGGACCTCGAATTCAAACCCGGGAAGGGTGACCAGATTCTCAGTGAAAAAATCAAAAATATAGACCGTGAAGAAAAGCCCAAAGGCGAATCCCCGGAAAAACTCGGTCCCCGCGTATCTCCCGTTGGGCGACAACCTGATCTGGCGGGCCGGGACCGTTTCAAAGATCCGGAAATTCTCTCCGGTCACGTCCACGGTGGCAAGGCGTGCAAACCTGACGTCGTCCGTTTCCGGGACGGATCCGGCCAGCCTCTCGTCGCCGGGGAACCAAACCGGGTTGAGAAGGCCGTCCATCACCCTCCGGATATTGCCCTCCAGGTCAACAATGAAAGTTGCTTCCTGGTTGGAAAAGGCGATCCTGGTACTATCATTGGACCAGGAATAATTGACCACTCCCTCGGCGATCAGGACCGGGCTGCGGCCGCACGGGTCGATAATAAACAAGCCGCCCACTGCCTGATAAGCGATGAACCTGCCATCCGGCGACCATTGCGGATTTGCCACCGGCTGCTCCAAGGTCCCTGATAATCTGGTGATTTGTATGCTTCCTTCGCCCGCGGCATTACTGCGCCAAAGTTCGGGCCGGCCGGTACGGGTTGAGACATAAACAATACATCCCTGCGGGATAGCGGGCGCCGGAGCGGGAACCCGTATTCTCTGGCCGGGAAAGATCAGGGCCGGATCCGCTATTTGCGGGTTCAGGCGCAGCAAGGTTTCGACTGTGGTACCGAAGCGCCGGGCAATGAAAAACAAGGTGTCACCGGTTTGCACGGTGTAGAGCATGGTCCCGGGAGGAGGGACCGCCGCCGGGATATTAATGCGTTGTCCGGGAAAAATCACGTTGGGATTGGTGATCTGGGGATTGGCGGCCAGTAACTGTTCCAGAGTCACACCGAAGCGGCGGGCAATGGCGAACAGGGTATCACCGGGCCTTACCACATACGTTTCTGGCGGTGCGGGAACCGGGATCAAAATCCGTTGACCGGGGAAAACCAGGTTAGGATTGACAATCTGCGGGTTCGCTGCCAGCAACTCCGCGAGGGTAATGCCAAAACGCCTGGCAATAGCGAACAGGGTATCGCCGGGTTGAATGATATATTCCATAAGAACCACCTCATCCATATGGCTGATGTATAATATATTACTCCAGCCTGGGATAAGGAGTTCTACCCGACGAGACAGGGGACGGGCACGGACAGGGGACGGTTCCCTGTCTCCCGAGACAGGGAACCGTCCCCTGTCTTCCCTACTCTACCACCAGCAACCCCGGGTGGTCTCCGGTAAGGGACTCGCCGCCGCCGGGCGTGACCAGGAAGGTGTTTTCAATTCCCACCATCCCCACGCCTTTAATCCCCTTTTTCGGTTCAAGGGCCAGGACCATCCCTTCCGCCAGCGGTTCGTCAAACCCCTCGGCAATGACCGGCAACTCATCAACCAGAAGCCCGGTTCCGTGGCCGAGGAATTTCACGCTGTGGGGACTGTAGCCCATAAAATTCTCCAGAAACTCCGGGCGCAACCGGCCCATAATGGTCCGGTAAATCTCGGCCGGAACGGCGCCCGGCTTCAGGAGCGCGGCGGTTTCGTTCTGGATCTCCACACAACGGTTATGGGCGTCCACAGCTTCTTGCGGCAGGGGTTTGCCAAAGACATAAGTCATGGTCTTGTCGGTATGGTACCCCTCCACACCGCAAGCGGCATCAATAAAGACCAGATCGCCCTTTTTCAGCCGGCGCTCCCTGCTGCCCAGCACCGGCGCGGCCGGGCTCAGGCCGCGGTTCCCTCCGGGCCCGTTGAAGTTCGTGGGGTAAATGGAACTCTCCCCAAAACCGATATACCCCACGGCCATATCCGTATCGAAGATCCGGAAACGGACCAGCCCGTGGTGGCCTTCTTCCACCATGACCGCATAGAGTTTTGTCGCCAGCTCCGCCTCGCTCATCCCTTCCACCAGGAGTTCCGGGACCCGCTCCTCCAAGACCCGCCGGTGGACCTCCCCGGCCTGCCGCAGGAACGACAGTTCATAGGGGCTCTTTACCGCCCTCACCATGGCGATCTCCCTGTCCAGCGCCTTCATTTCCTGGAAGGGAAAATACTTCTGCAGCCGCCAGAAAAGCGCCACCGGTATCACTTCCGTCTCCAGGTAGACCGTCTTCCCCAGATTCCCGGAGGCCGCTGCCGCCTCCCTGTAGCTGCGCATCGGTTTAATCACCGGGAACCGCGACTCGGCCAGTGCCCGCTCGAAACTGCGGTATACCCAGTAAACAGCCTCCCGGTCCCGGGGTACCAATAACATCCCGTCCTGCATCGTACCGGTGAAATAATACTGGTTTACCTTACTGAAGAGAATCGCGGTTTCCCAGTCCGGGTGGGCGGCGTCCATCACTGCGCGGAACCGGGCCAGGCGGGAGTCCAATTCCTCTTTTGGCGCTATCCCTTCTGCCTTTTCTGCCTGCGCTTTATCGATATATCTATCCATCAGCCATCCCTCCATTGTGCAAAGAGATATTCTCCTGAGATCCGTTTTTCCCTTTCTTTTTTTGGCGGCCCGCGCCATTAATTCCCCGCTGAAGTTCTGCAGGCAAAGCCCGCCGGCGCTTGATCGCCCGGCCGTAATAATCCCTATTAGTATTGAATTAAATATTTACCAGAGACCAATGGCTGATTTCTATGCTAAAATAAAACTAATTGTTTCATCTTTCCCGTGCATGTCCATGCTTTTCCGTATATGGTCATGGAAATACATGTCCGCTGTTATGCTTTTTATGCCTATGTAATATGG
>ERZ773359.4301-NODE-4301-length-15101-cov-6.823408_pt1 | contig 15101 bp, 15 predicted proteins | sample MGYA00374955_ERZ773359 | MGnify/ENA primary metagenome ERZ773359 (study PRJEB29098, sample SAMN04486028) | biogas fermenter metagenome | study: EMG produced TPA metagenomics assembly of the Biogas fermentation microbial communities from Germany - Plant 4 DNA1... | reverse complement strand
GCCTTGGCCTGTTCTATTTGTTTTGACAAGCTATTGTTATAGCCAATGAGATTTTTAAAAGGATATTTATTAAAATTTTCCGCCTGTCTTTTTTCTTGAACCTGCACAGAAACAGTCAATTCTTTTAAATCATTGATGATTAACTCTTTTATGCTTAGTTTTCTGCATAATTCTTTCTCCACTTCTCCTCTGTCAAGAAAATTTACGGGGCGCCCATTGATTTTTATAGCTTCGCCCTTTTTAACCAGGCGATTTAAATAATGTGAAGCATTGCTGCGGTGAATATCAAGATGTTGAGAAATATCCTCTGCTTTAACACCAATTATCTCCGACAGGCCCTGTTCTCGTAAATACTGTCGGGAGAGTTTTTGTAGCAGCTCTTTTACTGATGTTTCCCGATCCATATGAATCCCCCTCCCCTCAACTTATATAAAGAATATTTGTAAAATGCAATTTAGGTACTAGTATTTGAAATAGGTGTGCTGTTTTGACAGTTTTATAAACGCTTCATTTTATTCCTATAAACATTTCAACTTTTATTATAACATAAATTGTACAGCCTTGTGCAGTTATTAATTTTGAAGGGATGGTCAAGTATTATTTATATATTATATATTATATATACTAATACAATATGCTTATACAAATATGGGTTGTGCACTATTTAGCCACAACCCATATTTATAAACCTTAACTATTAAGCTCTGACCATTACAGATTTATTTATTCTTCTTCAATGCCTAACGGATTGCCGTCAATACAGTCCTGAACCCTCTGCACATATATTTCCTGGTAACTGTTGTTCTCGCCTAAACCATGTAAATAAATGTTGACCTTGAAACCTTCTCTTTCAAGTATACTCTTCCAAGAATCCTCCTCATCACCGGCCATATCATTAATTGCATGGTCCCCGGCCACAAGCATGTAAGGCATTAGTGTTACTTCTTTAATATTGTTTCGCTTTAGTTTAGCTATTACATTGTCAATTCCCGGATATCCTTCAACGACCCCTACCAAGACATTTGATTCCTCATCGTTTAACACGCTTTGCAGGCAAGAATAACAGGCATTAGCCGGATGGGTTGTACCATGGCCCATTAAAACTACTGCATGGTCTTTATCCAATGCCGGCAATTGCTGCTTTAAAGCTTCCACAGCTTGTTTATAGTCTTCTATACCGTAAAGAACAGGCCGGCCTACAGTCAATTCTTTGAAAGAGCCCCTGAAATTATTCACCACAGCTAAAACTTCTTCATATTCTAAGCCGGGAATAATATGCAAGGGCTGTACAATGACTTTGGTGAATCCTTCGTCTTTCATTTTGTTCAAAGCTTCTTCAGGGGTATCAATTTGAATATTGTCTCTTTCCTTTAGCTTTTTGATGATAATACTGGATGTAAAGGCTCTGCGGACTTCATAATCCGGGAAGCTTGCCGCTATTTTTTCTTCACAGGCTTCAATAGTCACTTTTCTGGTATCAGCATAACTTGTTCCAAAGCTGATAACCAAAATGCCTTTTTTGTCTCCATGTTCTTGAAACTCTACATTTTCCTGTTCAACCGTTTGACTGCCTTCTGCCAGTTGCAAATTACCACCATAAGCCCCCAGCAATAAACTGCAAAGAAATAAACCAATGACCATCATAACCTTTTGTTTCCACATTTTTCTAAACATCAATGTCACTCCTTATATTTTGTTATTTTAAAAGTTTCCGTGGGTCAGTAAATCAGCATAGCCAGGTCTCCCGGCTCAAATTCAACTCAGCTTTAAGCCTTCCGGACTTTCTTTGCCGTATACGTTTTACAACTTCGTCTATATTCTCTAATCCATGTTCATCATAGCGGCCAATAATCACCGCAGGGATATTGAGCCTCCTGCATGCCTGGATTTTCTCATAAGTCCCTCCCTGATTGCCACTATCTTTCATGACCACATAATCGGAACCATATTCTTTAAACATGGCCGCATTCATGTCTTCACTAAAGGGGCCTAATACAGCCACTATATTCTTCATTTTGACATTGTTTTTAAAGCACTCTTCAATGCTTTCTGTGGCAGGAAGAACCCTGTAGACAAATCTGTTGTTTCCCCTCACCGATTCGAAATCTTTTATGTTTTTGGAACCTGTGGTAAAAAACACACATCCTTTTACAGACTTTAAAAACTCCCGGCATTGTTCAACCGAATCCAGATAAATGCAGCCTTCAGTATCTTGGGTCTTTTTTCGAACATATCGTATATAGTCAATTTTAAGTTTTCGGGCAGCATCTTTAGCGTTTTTCGTGACTTCCAAGGCATAGGGATGAGACAGGTCCACTATCATATCAATGGAGTTTTCCCGGATAAAAGCCTCCATACCCATTTGATCCATGCGGCCCACCACAAGGTTTTTATCATCCAAAAACTCCCTCTCGGAATCGGTGGCGGCAGTAATGACGTATTTGTCATCATCTTTTATTCTTTCGACCAGTTCTGCGGTTTCCCGGGTCCCTCCTATTATCCATATCAAATTTTATACCCCCTGGGAGTAATCATTCTTTCTCCTTTTACGTATGTGGTATTGTTGCCTATTATCAAAACCGTAGTCATATCTACCAGCTCATAATCTATATTTGAAATGGTAGTTACCGTTTTGTGATTTCCGTCCCGGCCTGCGTTTTTAACGATGCCCACCGGGGTATGAGGTTTTTTGTGTTTCAATAGAATATCTACAGCTTTTTTTAGATTCATGGAGCGGCCGCGGCTCCTGGGATTGTATAAGGCTATGACAAAATCGGCAGCTGCGGCACATTCCAGCCTTTTTTCTATAACCTCCCACGGTGTTAAAAGGTCACTCAAGCTTATGGAGCAGAAATCATGCATAATCGGAGCCCCGAGCTCAGCCGCTGCAGCAAAGCAACTGGTTACCCCCGGCACAACTTCCACGTCAATGCCCTCAGCAAGTTCCAGTATGGGGCCTGCCATGCCGTACAAGCCGGCATCTCCTGTGCTAATAATGGATGTGTCCAAACCCTGTTTTACCTTTTCAATTGCCAACTGGCACCGCTGTATTTCCCCCCGCATGCCTGTAGTTATAGCTTCTTTGCCGCCCAGCATATCCTTTATTAAATCCACATAGAATTTGTATCCTACTATGACCTTTGATTTTTCTATGGCTTCAATTGCTCTCGATGTCATGCAATCCTTACCGCCCGGCCCCAAGCCTACTACATATAGTTTCGCCATGCTGTTTTTTCCTCCCCACAGAAACTGTAACACCATTAAGTGATGTTTTACTGACTATCACTTCCCCGGAAGTTAAATAGGCACATGGTTCGCAAACACCAGTTACACCCACCATGTCTTCCACAAAAGGACTCCCAAGGAAGCTATCCTGAACAGAACGTATTTGTTCCTCTGAAAATGTATAAAAGCTGCAGCCTAAATATTTGCAAGCCTCAACCAAACCCTGTTCATCTTTTTTTATGTCAATTGTCGATATGGAACCTATCGATTTAATACTCAAATTATTTAATTCAAAGACATGATAAATGGCCTTTAAAATATCGTCCCGGGTCTTGCCTTTTTTGCATCCCACCCCCACGGTGAGGTTTTTGGGCCTCAGAATACAGTAAGGTTTATGGCAGGATACGGACTTTTGGGACGTAATGTACAGGCACCCGTCATAATCGGTTTCGGATATTCTAGGGTAATTTATAATGGGCTGAATTTCCGAGACGACCCGCAAAACTCCTCCGTTTACCATTAGGGCTGTTATGGTTTTGGCATCTTCCATATTTTCAATGACAAGGCTGCACCTCTTGGCAAACATGTCTACCGATTCTATCCCTCTTCCTTCCGAAGCTGTAGTTATTATGGGCTGTGCACCTATAACTTTAGCTATTTCTTTCGTAAAATCATTGGCCCCGCCCACATGCCCGGATAAAAGGCTAGTAGCATACCTTCCCATATCATCTACGACTACCACCGCAGGGTCTTGGGTCTTATGCCTGATATAAGGTGCCATCAACCTCACCGCAATGCCCACGGCACATACAAATACGATTCGGTCATATTCGCAGGCTATCATGCCCATTAGGGGTTGGACTCCCCCCGGATATGCCTTATGACTGTATAGGTCGGTGTTTGGAATGTAATTTCCGATAGCCTGTGCTATTTTTTCTCCCGCATCTGTAAAAGATATTACTGCACACTTCACTTGACCGCCCTCCGAAAACCGTGGGCAAAGCTGGGATCATATAGTCTAGACCTCTCATATTTGCCATTTATGAAATCCCCGACGAGAATCATGGCAAAGTTTTCTATCCCCTGGTCCCTTACCTTTTGGGCTATATCATCAAGGGTCCCGATTATTACCTTTTCATCTTCCCAGGTGGCCTTATATACCACCGCTACTGGCACATCACTTCTTCCATAGCCCTGTTTCAGCTTTTCAACAGCCCTTTCTATGCTCCCCACCGATAAGAATATGGCCATGGATGCCTTGTGGAAGGCTAAGAGTTCGAGAGATTCTGAACTTGGCACCGGTGTCCTGCCTTCCAGTCGGGTGATTATAACCGTCTGGCTTATACCGGGTAATGTGAATTCCCCTTTTATGGCAGCACAACTTGCCGTAAAAGAACTGACTCCGGGGACTACTTCAAATTCAATGCCCTTTTCCTCCAGTAAATCCATCTGCTCTTTTATGGCTCCGTATATGGAGGGGTCTCCTGTATGAAGTCTCACCACTCTTTTTCCTTGTCTGTATTCCCTTTCCATAACTTCTATTACTTCTTCCAGGGTCATGGAGGCACTGTCATAAAACTTGCAGCCTTCTTTGCAAAAGGTCAGGTGGTCCCTGGACACCAAGGAGCCCGCATATATGACCACATCAGCTTTTTCCAAAAGTCTTCTTCCCCTTACCGTAATAAGATCCACATCCCCCGGGCCTGCACCTACAAAGCTTATCACACCGTCTTCCTCCTTCCCATAATAAGGGACATGTAATCAGTGTCTTTAAGGATTTCGTCCCTTTCATATAAGACCTTTTCCTCGTCACAGGTGCATCTTTTTACATATACATATTCAAATCCGTGCTTTTCCAAAGCATTAAGTATGCTTGCTTTGTTTTTATATGTCTTCAAAATACAGACTGAATCTGCTGCCTTTAAAATCTCTTCATCGATATCCCCATCACACAGATAAAAGCTTTCTCCTTTGAGGGCCACAGGCACCTTTGCACGGTTGGCGGCGGCGCAAAAGGAGGTCACTCCCGGTACGGTCTCCACCTGGATGCCCAGCTTCACAAGCTCCTCCATAAAGTAACAAAAGGTGCTGTAAACCATAGGGTCTCCCAAAGTTAAAAACACACCGGTTTGTCCCGATTTTAATTTGTCATCTATGAGCCGGGCGATGGCGGCATATTTTCCCTTCTCATTTCCGTCCATGGCAAAATCCAATTCTACAACTTGTTTATCACTTATATAATCTTTGGCAATATTCCCGGCAAAACTCTTTCCGCCGCTGGATGGTATGAATACCATATCGGCTTTTCGTATAAGCTTATATCCTTTCAGGGTGATGTACTCTCCGTCCCCCGGCCCCGCTCCGATTCCGTATATTTTTTTCAAGGCTTTCTTCCTTTCGCTAAGAATATTGGATTTTGGGATTTTACTATCCCTGCATTTTCCATATAAGATACTTGAATTAGTTTCAATTCGATGTCTTCGTAGGTATACTGGTTTATAAGAGTCATAAATTCATTTAGATTCCTTAAGGTTATAAAGTTTGCAGCAACGATTCCCCCGGAAGGCATTTTTTCATTGACATGCTCAAAGATTTGTCTAAGTTTTCCGCCACTGCCTCCGATAAAACATTTATTGAAAGTTTGTATTTTCTCAAGGCACTGGGGAGCCTGTTCGCTAATTATTTCAATATCCACTCCGAATTTCGAGGCGTTCTGACGTATAAGATTCGCACCCTCTTCCTTTGCCTCCACCGCAAATACGACAGCCCCTTGGAGGGCCGCTTCAATGGAAATGGAACCTGTGCCTGCCCCAACGTCCAAAAGAGTATCACCTTTTTCTATTTCCATAGCCGCTATAGCTGCAATCCTGGCATCAAATTTCGTCATGGGGATGTTGCCTCTTATAAATTCTTCATCTCTAATCCACCGCATGTTCTACCACCACCACCGAGAGGCCGGAGTAATCCGGTATATCTTCTCCTATTTTTTTTTCAATTATCTTCTCCTCGGGATAAGAAAGGTCAAAGCCAGCATATATTAAGCCTGAGATCCCCATGAGATAAAGCTTTCGTGAAATATCTCCCGGGCTATGCTCCTGGTCTGTCAATATTACACAAAGTTTGCTAGATAACACTTCATCAAGGCTGCCTTTCCTTCCATGAAGGCTAATGAAACAGGCTTCCTGCCAATTTTTTTTGAGTTTTGCCATCATGTACTGAAATGATGAAAGGCCGGGTATCACTTCATCAATGGTGACTCCACTTTTTTTAAGGTAATCCACAACACCGAAAAAGCAAGGGTCGCCGGATGCCAGAATATCTATATCATCCTTTTGATTTATCATCTCTAAAATCTCTTCGACCTTTTGAATTCGTATAACTTTGCCGTTAATTTTTTCTACAGATTTTGATATCCTTCCAAAGGCCGCCAGGTTTTCAGATGTTGATATTATTTCATATGCCTCTTGTGTCAAGTATTTGACATGCCCCGGCCCTGCTCCTATAACTCGAATCATGTTAAAGCACCCCGTATTTCATGGAATATATGTAAATATCGATATCAAAATCGTCGTCCTTAAGATACTTTCTGATTCTCTCAATACAGCCTTTTTTCATATCCCCTAAGATGGACTTGTATTGGGTTGGTATAATGACCTCCAACGCTTCTTCCGTTGAAGTGCAGGCATGAACCTGTTTTAAAATTTCCAGGGGAGCCTGGACGAGGGCCAGGTAATAAACCAAAGCCTCCATGCGCATATCGCAGACCCGGCTGTGGGTGTTAAATGCTCCTAAGGAAACCTTTGAAAGCTTACCTATATGGCCGACCAGAGTGATTTTTTTAAAACCCTTGTTATAGGCATAAGCTATTGATTCACCGATATAGTTAGATACCTGCACCCCTTTTCCAGGCAATCCCAGCTTTCGGGCCATATCTTCACCGTAGTTTCCCGGAAATAGAAGTATCTCACGGCATCCCTCGTCATATAGCAAATTTATCTCTAAATATATGGTCTCAAGCAGCGCCTTCTCCGACATGGGCTCCACTATTCCGGAAGTCCCGAGAATCGAGATGCCTCCTTTAATGCCAAGATTAGGATTGAAGGTTTTTTTTGCGATTTTGGCGCCTTTTGGAGCATAAATCAAAACATCATAACCATCAGAGGATATTTCCCTTATTCCCTTTTCAATCATCTTCCGGGGCACCGGGTTTATAGCCGCTTCCCCTACATTACCGAAAAGGCCCTTTCGGGTTATCCTTCCTATGCCTTCACCGCCGTCTATTACGATTTTATGATCCATCCTCCGGGAAACTCTTGCACAAATCTCCATGCCATTGGTAGCATCGGGGTCATCACCAGCGTCTTTTATTATGCAGCAAGAGGCATAGCCCCGACCAAGCTCAGGGGATTTTACTTCCAACTCCAGCTTTACACCTGCGGGAGTGTCTATGGAAACTTTGCTTATCAACTTATTTTCCCGCAGCATCATGACACAGGCCTTGGCTGCGGCTGCGCTGCAACTGCCGGTAGTGTAGCCGCACCGGAGTTTTTTGCCTCCCTTTATTACATACAAATCTTTCATCTTCCCACCGCCATGTATAAAAGGGCATTTACAATTGAAGCTGCCACATTGCTTCCTCCTTTGGTCCCCCGGGTGGTTATGGAGGGAGTATCCAACTCTCTGATAAAATCCTTGGATTCTGCAGCCCCCACAAACCCCACCGGCACACCTATTATTAGGGATGGGGTTAGCCTGCCTTGTTTTATAAGTTCCCCAACCCTAAAAAGTGCCGTGGGGGCATTGCCTATAACATATATATCAACCTCGTCTTGACATGCAATATCTATTGCCGCACAGGCTCGGGTAGTGCCATTTTTCTCGGCCAGCACTTTTACCCGATCATCATCGATATAGCATCGCAAGTTAGAACCTGATTTTTTCAGGGCTCTTTTGTTTATTCCCGACCATGCCATCCGGGTATCGGTAAATATGCTGCAGCCCTTGGTCAGCAATGTTACACCTACCTCCACCGCATGATTTTTAAACACCGCAAGGTTCTTGTAATCAAAGTCCCCGGTAGTGTGTATCATTCTTTTCACTACCGCCAGTTCCCTTTCATCAAAGCTTACCCCGGCTATGCCCTGCCGGATGATTTCCATGCTTTTTTTCTCTATCACAGCGGGATTGTTTAAATACACTCACTTTCCACCTTTCTTTTGTCCACATAATCTAACATGGATAAAAAGGAATTTCTGTTTCCTAAAAAGCTTATATGGGGATAGCCTGCCAGCACATTTTTATATTTGTAACCACAGGACCATGACTTATCAGCTTTGGTCTTTTTGATGTCGTAAACGGTGTTTGTGTTTTCCGTTATTGTTATCGATTTATGAAATTCATGGCCGGTTAACCTATCTCCAGCTTTACCCAGCATGCAGTCCTTTTTAAGCTTTATATCTATATAGCCGAATCGTTGCAGCTTATCTGTCATCATGGTCCTACCCGGAAAAACCCCCACCGTTTTGCAGTTCTCAATATAATCCATAAGATACATGAGCCCTCCGCCCTCGGCAAAGATGCATCCCCTTTTGTCAGCAAAGTTTTTTATGGATGCAAGCATTGATAGATTTTGGGCAAGTTCATTTTTGAAAAGCTCCGGATAACCACCTCCCAAGTATAAGAGGTCACAGAGCGGCAACTTTGTATCCGTAAGGGGTGAGAAAAACTCAACATCACAACATCGACAAAGGAGGTTCAAATTTTCCCTATAATAAAAGGAAAATGCTTTATCCCGCGCTACCGCTGCTTTGATCTTTCTCTTGGAGGGGTAATCAACAGGCAAGGTTTTTATATCTTCCATGAGTCTTACCAAGAGGCGCAAGTCTATATTTTGTTTGATTATATCTGCAGCCTTTTGAATACGGCAGTTTATGTCACCTATTTCACTGCTCTGCACCAGGCCCAAATGCCGGCTTTCCAGCTCTATGTCACTTATCTCAGGCACAAAACCCAAGACATGAAGGCCGGTAAAGCTTTCTATAGGGTCCTTTAGGAGCCGGAAAGTTTTTTCGCTTACCCGGTTTAGTATCACCCCTTTGATAGCAGAACCTGGAAAATCCGCCATGCCTTTTATCTTGGGAACAGCTGAGAACATCTCCCTTTGTGGGGTATAAACCAGGATTGCGTTGATATTTAGGGTCTTGGCAATGTGGAAACCGGAATTTTCATAGGTGTTGTATATGCCGTCAAAATACCCCATGGCCCCTTCTATGACGCAGCATTCCCCCTCTCCCAGCCCCAGGGACTGTTTTATGCCAAGCTCCCCCTGAAGATGCATGTCCAGATTGCCCGCCTCTTTACCGGATGCTTGCCGGATAAAAGATGTATCTATGTAGTCGGGACCGGTCTTAAAGCCACATATATCTAAACCCATATTACTTAAAGCCCTTATAATGCCCATGGTCACCGTGGTCTTACCGCTGCCGCTGGTTGGGGCGGTTATCATAATTCCTTTCATAATCATTTCTCCTTATGGTTTCACTCCTGAAAAATACATAAACATAGAAGCACGACGGCCGACATTGAGGCAGGATTACTGCTCACTTTCAAAGACTCCGGGATAGAACATTTTTGCAAGTTCTTCTACACCCTGCCTGAATCTGAAAGTAGGGCTGGAAACCAACTTTTCATCAATCACATATATCCGGCCTTCCTTTACGGCTTTTATGGCGGAAAAGCCCGGACGGGCTAAAATGGCTTCCGGTGAACTTTTGGCATTCATCACACCTTTTTGGGCTACATATACATCGATTTCTTTCCCTTTTTCCACAACCTTTTCCAAGCCGTAGGATGCTATACTTGAAGTCTCACTGACCGGTTGGGCATCTGCGGCAATATTTACTCCACCCGCAAACTCAATTGCCTTTGCCACCATGGAATCCTTTGTAACAGTGCGGCATTCTTTTTCCGTAGATTCAAAGAATACCCTGATCTTCGGCTGTATATCTTTGGTCATGTCATGGATTTGTTGAATTTCCTCGTGGAAACTTTTGAGCATTTCTTGGGCCTTTTCGGTCTTGCCTGTGAGCATGGCAAGTTTCATGATGTATTCATCAAAATCTTCAAATTTGTTGGGATACAGACTTACCACCGTTATGCCCGCACCTTCTAGGGCCTCAATAAAATCGGGAACACTTTTTGATATAAACGGCCTGACCAGAACCAAATCCGGTTTCTCTACAATTACGTTTTCCGGGTCCGACTTATAGTCAAAGACCTTTTTTTCTTTTACTTGTTCCGGATAATTGTCACTTTTCCCCACACCTATTATTTGCTCTTCAAGGCCCAAGGAAAAGAGGTTCTCGGTATGGGCAGAATACAGCGATATAATTCGTTCTGCAGGTTTTTCCATCTCTATAAGTTTGCCGTCATCATCAGTGATTTGAATGATGGCTTCATCCGGGTTTTCCCTGATATCAGCAGTTTCTACAGGCCGAGAACATCCTGCCAAACCTAAAATCAGCACCGAAATCAAAATGTAAACTCCGATTTTTTTCAATAAAATCATCTCCCTGGAAATTTTTAACACATTGGTTGATCTCATCAAATGCAACTTTTACTTGACATGCTTTTTTAGGGGAGAATAAGCATACCCCTGTCCTTTACGCTCTCCACCCGAATCTTAAACGTCCTTTCAATGTTTTCTTTTTTCATGACTTCAAATTTATGGCCCAGGCTTTCTATTTTTCCGTCCTTTAGCAAGAGGACTCTGTCACTGAAGTGATATACCAAATTCAAATCATGGACTATGTTGACCACAGTGATACCTTTTGTATCCACCAGCTCTCTTAACAGTTTCATTGATTTAATAACATAATGCATATCCATATCAGAAAAAGCCTCGTCCAGTAAAATATAGGGGGTATCCTGAGCCAGCGTGCGGGCCAGCATTATCCTCTGCTTCTCACCGCCGCTGAGTTCGGTTATTAATCGTTCCCCATACTGCAGCGTATTTGTCTTTTCCATGGCCCAAATCACTGCATCTAAGTCTTTATTGCTGAGCTTTTGGTTATTTACCACCCGGGGATTTCTGCCCATCATCACAACTTCAAAACAGGTGAAGGGAAACTGGATATTTACATTTTGAGATATGACAGATAGTTTTCGGCTGAGAACCTTAGGTGACATGGTTTTTATATCCATGCCGTCAAGCAGGATATCTCCCGAATCGGGTTTGTAAATCCCTGTCAATAATTTTAACAGCGTGGTTTTTCCGGAGCCATTTGGGCCTATAATTGTAAATACTTCTCCCTTGCTTACGGAAAAAGACAGTTCTTTAAGAATCAGTCTCTTGCCTATGGAAAAATTGACATTGGAAATCTGATACATGGATTCACCCCCTTTACAGCTATACATCTCGCCGGCGGTTTTTTCTGATGAATATGAAGAGAAAAAATGGCCCTCCGAGCATCGTCGTAATCACTCCTACCGGAATCTCCGTTCTCAAAAGAACCCGGGCCGCCGTGTCCGCCGCCAGCAGGAGCTGACCGCCCAAAAGCATTGAAAAAGGAATGAGCTTCCGATTATCGGCTCCCAGAACCAGTCGAAGCATATGTGGCACAATGAGTCCTACAAAACCTATGATGCCGCTGACCGACACACACGCCGCTGTCATCATGGAAGATGCGGTTAAAAAAATCTTGCGGGATTTCTCCGGGTCCACTCCCAGGTATCTGGCCTCTTCATCCCCCATCGATAACAAGTTCAGGCTGTTGGCAAAATATGTGGATATGAGAGTTCCTAAAGCAGTTATGGGTAAAACTAGGAAAACGTCATTCCAATTGCTGGAAGAAAGGCTACCCATCATCCACCCTACAATTGCGCCTACGTTTTCTCCTGCTACGTTTTTCATCAAAGTTACCCCTGCAGAAAGTATAGAGCTTACAATAATGCCTGACAGTATCAGGTTTACCGGGCTCAAGTATCCCTTTACTTTTGAAAGAGTCATTACAACCCCAAGAGTGAGCACTGCCCCCAAAAAAGCGGCTGCGGTAACCGGAATTGCAAATCCTGTAGCCATTATGTTTAAGAATATGGCTATGGATGCTCCGAAAGCCGCCCCTGTGGATACACCCATGGTATAAGAATCGGCCATTGGGTTCATCAGGACCGACTGGAATACGGTCCCGGAAACCGCCAGACCCCCACCTACGAAAAGAGCGCATAGTATTCGCGGGAGCCTTATATCCCAGATGATAGCTGACGTGGTTTCGTCTAAAAGAGAAAGTATGTCCTTCCTTGCGAAGAGGCGGCCCCAGATGACATATGCTATGTCCTTTGCCCCGATATATGCCCTTCCCAGATTTATTGAAAAAAAGAAGGTGACAATCATCAGTATTACGAGGGCTGCTAAAGCAATCCATACCCTAAGTTTATTTTTTTTAAAGTATTCTAATTGAAGGTCTCTGTAGCGGTTTTCCAAAGAATTCACCTTTCAAAGTAAAATGAACCCCAAAGGACTACGCAATCCAAATTAATGCCGCAGCTCGGAAAACTTGTTGTTTTACAATTAAAAAACTCCTGCAAAGCAGGAGCCTAATAAAAAAACCATCCGAGAAGATGGTCTTTTGAAAATTATTAAAGACTTCCCGCCGAAGTAACACATCATTCAGGCAGGTCTCCTGGCTCACGTATCATCCTCGTCCACCCTTCCCGGCTTTAGCCAGTGGTTTTGTGGAGTCGTCCTCGTTTACAGTAGCGGGGGCTGCAGCGGATTTTCACCGCTTTCCCTTTTAAAATAAAATTACCTGAACGCTTTATATTAAATTTTAAATCTTGCCAGTCCTCTTTCTTGATATTTTATCAGAAAGATTAAATATTCGCAATAGGAGTTGCTATATTTCACCTTACAGTGCAAGAATAAGCCTTTATGTACACAAAAAATGGGTTTAGCAAACTGCTCTAAGTGTTTGCCAAACCCCAAAAAGTTCACGCTTTATGCGTAATCATATTTCTTGTGGAAAATACCACTTTGTAGCATATAAATGTGGCAACAGTGTTTACCAGTGCTGCCGGTATAACTACGCTGGTGAAAAGAACCGGAAAGGCCATTGGCAGACTTCCCACTACAAACAGTGCAGTCTGTAAAAATACCACACCGCTTAATACAGTGCCTACAAATGCCGTAAACAGCACCGTCAGGTTTGAATTAAAGTTGGAAAACACTTTTATCATAGCCATGACCACAAAGGCTGTGACAAATTTGTCAACCATGTTGGCAATCTGTCCACCTGGAAATCCTGTTGTAAGTGCAGAAAATATTCCGGCTAACAGCCCTGCAACTAACGCATTTTTCGGTCTATGGTCTATATAAAGAGCAACAAAAAGCATTGCCAGCAAAAAGTCCGGTTTCATGCCTCCTACAATAGGTGGAACTACATAGTGAAGCACTAATCCTATAGCTATTAGAAGTGATGTCAAGATCATATCTTTTAATTTCATCACATTTCCCTCCATTTACATTTTTAATTTACAAGGCGTTGCCTTGAAATTTTTTTAGGCTTATTTTAGATTTAAGATAGTTTCTTCAGCGCATTATTTATGACGTCATCCGACAAACTGGAATTTTGAAGTTGGCCTGAAAGGTAATTGTCATATGCTGTCATATCAAAGTATCCGTGACCGCTCAAACCAAACAAAATTGTCCTATTTTCGCCGGATTCTCTGGCTTTTACAGCTTCATCAATTGCAGCCTTCACCGCATGAGATGATTCCGGTGCAGGCACAATGCCTTCACTTTGGGCAAAGAGCATTGCAGCCTCAAAGATATCCTGCTGTTCATAAGCTACAGCTTCAATTAAGCCGTCATGTAAAAGCTGGCTTTGAATGGGAGATGAACCGTGGTACCTAAGACCTCCTGCATGAATGCCGGGCGGCATAAAATCACTTCCCAAAGTGTACATCATCATCTTAGGAGTAAGATGAGCCACATCACCATAATCATAGGTAAACTTACCTTTGGTCAAGCTGGGACAGGCGGCAGGCTCAACTGCGACTATGCGTGTCTTTTTGCCTTCCCTGATTTTATCATGCACAAAAGGCATGGCAAGCCCGCCAAAATTACTGCCACCTCCGGAACATGCTATGACCACATCTGGATAGTAGCCGGCCTTTTCCATCTGTTTTTTGGCCTCTAGACCAATTACGGTCTGATGCAGCACTACATGGTTTAATACACTGCCCAAGGCATAATTCGTATCGTTATTTTTTACTGCATCTTCTACTGCTTCACTTATGGCAATACCTAAGCTGCCATTTGAGTCTGGGTCTTTTTTAAGCACCTCTCGACCGGCATCGGTCTTGTCACTGGGACTGGCAAAAACCTCTGCACCGAAAAGCTGCATCATCGATCTGCGATAGGGCTTTTGATTGTAGCTTATTTTTACCATATAGACGGTGCAGTCTATATCAAAAAACTTACAGGCCATAGACAGAGCAGTTCCCCACTGCCCTGCCCCTGTCTCGGTAGCCAGCCGCTTTATTCCCTGCCTTTTATTATAATAGGCTTGTGGTATAGCGGTATTTAATTTATGACTGCCGGCGGGGCTTACTCCTTCGTGCTTAAAATAAATTTTGGCCGAAGTGTTCAACGCCTTCTCAAGGCGATAAGCTCTGTATGCTGGTGAAGGCCTCCACAATGCGTACAAGCTGCGCACTTCTTCAGGTATCTCAATGAAACGCTCAGTAGCCATTTCTTGTTTTATAATTTCCTCCGGGAAAATTGCTCCCAATTCATCAGGAGTGGCAGGTTTTCCCGTTGCGGGACTTAAAGGCGGCTTTAAGGGATTTGGCATATCTGCCTGAATATTATACCAATG
>ERZ773359.4297-NODE-4297-length-15109-cov-5.118772_pt1 | contig 15109 bp, 12 predicted proteins | sample MGYA00374955_ERZ773359 | MGnify/ENA primary metagenome ERZ773359 (study PRJEB29098, sample SAMN04486028) | biogas fermenter metagenome | study: EMG produced TPA metagenomics assembly of the Biogas fermentation microbial communities from Germany - Plant 4 DNA1... | reverse complement strand
CATAATTTACATACATCGTCTAATAAGATAAATAAAAATCCATATATAAAAGGAAGGTGAGAGAGAATAATGGGTGTATGCAAAAAAAGCATAAAGATAATAGCTCTAATAACAATAATTGCACTGGCAATACCCGCCATTGCTTTTGCTAAAGATGAAACCTATGAAGAACTTCCTGCTACGAAAATTTTTTATGTTGATGAAACATTGGAGATACCATTTGATGAACCTCTAGATGCTAGTACCTTAAATAGAGCTAATATATATGTGAAGAATTCAAAAGGTACAAAAATACCTATAGATAGAAATATAAGTTCAGATGCTAAAACTATGATTATCAAGCCTATGACAGAATATATGAGAGGTGAGACCTATACTCTATATATAAGCAAAAATGTGAAATACAGAAGCGGTAATCCTATTGGTCAGGGGCTGAAAATGGACTTCACTATAACGGAGCAAGCACCTGAGGAACTTCCTACCATAGATACAGAAGAAACATTAGACAATCTTTTAAAAGAGGCAGGATTAGACTGGGATGATAATTATGGAGTAGCAATTGAAGGAGGAATAATTAGAGGAAATGTGGATACTGCAACCACTAAAGGACTTGCTGAAGCCAAAACAGCTGCACCATCTGCGGACGCTGGCATAGCCGCTGAAGTCACATCTAATAAGGCTGAATATTCAACTACAAATGTTCAGGTACAGGGTGTAGACGAAGCTGATGTGGTGAAAACAGACGGAGAGTATCTCTATCAAGTGAATAATCAAAGGATAGTAATAGCCAGAATATATCCCTCAAATGAGATGAAGATAGAAAAAATAATCCCCATGGATGAAGAAAGCTTATATCCCTTAGAGTTATATGTGGATGAGGAGAGATTGGTGGTAATAGGCCATTCCAGCAGCAGAATTCCAATAGTGAGGCCTATGCCGATAGAAAAAAGACTGGTCATATATCCGCCCAGATATTCCTATACTACAGTAAAGCTCATAGAATATGATGTAAAGGATAAAAAGAATATTACCAAAACAAGAGAGATAGAGTTGGAAGGAGCATATGTATCCTCCAGAAAAATAGGAGATAAACTTTATCTTGTATCCAACAAAAGATTCAATTACTATCACATAATGAATTCCTATGAAGATAATAAAACTCCTTCTTACAGAGACAGCACATTAGGGGAAGAATTTATAAACATCCCATATGAAAAAATCGCATATTTCCCAGACTGTATATCTGCTAGCTATCTTATAGTAGCTGGAGTTGATTTAGGCAATCCAAAGGAAGGGGTAAATGTATCCACCTATTTAGGAGGAGGACAAAACATATATGCTTCCGCGGAAAATCTATATGTAGTATTGACAAAGCGCCAGGAAAGGCCTAAAGATCCTGTGATATATGATTCAGCCAATCCGGAAAAACAGACCTATTATAGAGACAAAGAAACGCTTGTTTACAGGTTTGCAATGAATGATGGAAAACTGATTTGTACAGGCAAAGGCAGCGTGCCGGGAGAAATACTGAATCAGTTTTCAATGGACGAACATAATGATCACTTCCGTATAGCCACCACCAAGGGAGAAATATGGAGAGATGATGAACATACATCCAAAAACAATCTTTATGTCCTAGACAAAGATTTGAAAATAGTTGGCAGTGTAGAAGATATAGCTCCCGGTGAAAAGATATATTCGGTAAGATTCATGGGAGACAAGGCATATATGGTGACCTTCAAGACTGTAGATCCTTTGTTTGTAATAGACTTAAAAGACCCTAAGAATCCAAAGATACTGGGAGCTTTGAAAATACCTGGATATAGTGATTATCTCCATCCTTATGATGAAAATCATATAATAGGATTTGGTAAAGATACAGTAGAGGTAATACACAAAGACATTCATGGTAATGAGAGAGGAAGAACTGCATACTATCTGGGAATGAAGATAGCCATGTTTGATGTAAGTGATGTGGAAAATCCTAAAGAACTGTTTACAGAAAAGATAGGAGATAGAGGCACCACCTCTGAATTATTGAACAATCATAAAGCGCTGCTGTTTTCAAAAGAGAGAAATCTTATGGCCTTCCCTATAACGGTAATGGAGGTAAAAGATGAAGACAAACAAATAAGCACATCTCAAGTGCCTAGGTACGGAAGCTTTGCTTTCCAAGGAGCTTATATTTATAATATAGACCTGGAAAAGGGTTTTAAACTCAAAGGAAAAATCAGCCACATAAGTCACGAAGAATATTTGAAGTCAGGTTCTTACTGGTATAACAGCAGTAAAAATGTGGAGAGGATTCTCTACATCAATGATGATCTATATACAATATCTAAAGGCATGATAATGGCTAACGATATAAATAGCCTGAACTTGAAAGGACAACTAGAGATACCTGAGGATTAATAAAAGACTCTAAGCGTTGTAAAGAATATAAACAAAGCTTGACAAGGCTAGTTAAATAAATTAACAGGCCTTGTCATTTTTTTTGTTTTTTTAATAATTCAGAAAGCCCTTAGACTTTTGATATTACAGAATTATGTAGAAATCTGTGGAAAATTGATAAATTGGCATCAAGATTGCAAATCAATAATTAGATATACCATGGTCAAGATTTAATATTACTGGGGGTGATATAGGGGATGTACACTATGGTTCTAAAAAATGGAATCATTATAGATGGAACAAAGAGTAAACCTTATAAGGCAGATATAGGAATTGTAGATACAAAAATAGTAAAAATAGGCAAGATAGAACAATCTGAAAATGTATTGGACATAGACGGAAGATATGTTACTCCTGGCTTCATAGATACTCACTCTCATGCAGATTGTTCAGTCTTTTTATATCCTGGTTGTGAAAGCTATATAAGACAGGGCATTACCACATTCATCGGAGGCCAATGCGGAGACTCAAATGCCCCAATAAAAAACTACTGGATGAGAAAATATTGGGAATATGATATGTGGAATGATATAGACCCTTTTATATACTATCCCCAAACAGTTCAGCCTATAGATAAGGTTCTGCCGGTAATAAAAGAAAAAACGGGGAAGGATGTAGAATGGAAAACTTTTGGCGAATATATAAAAGTTGTTGAAGAAAAAGGCATAGCCTGCAATATGATTACTTTGGCAGGACATAGTCAGATAAGAGCTGATGTCATGGGACTTGATTATGATAGGAAACCTACAAAAGAAGAAATGGATAAAATGAAGGAGCACCTTATAGAAGCCATGGAAAGCGGTGCTTGGGGTATATCCACAGGTAGGGACTATCCGCCAAGCGCTTGTGCGGATATAGAGGAAATAGTTGAACTGGTTAATCTTGCAAAAGAGCTTGGAGGATATTATTTCACGCATTGGAGAAGGACAGGCTTGAGAGTAGCAGGTTCCACCAGGGCCAACAAGCTTGATGGGATAATTGAAGCCCTTGAAATATCTTTGAAAACAGGCGCAAAAACGGAAATATCCCATCTGACATCAGGATTTGAAATCTACCCCGAGAACCCTGAGATGGATAGATATGCATCAGAAGTAACATTAAAAGTCATAGACAGCTATATAGAAAAAGGTGCTGATGTTGCTTTTGATGTTATACCCGGGGTCAGCGGCGGTATATGCATAAATCCATATCTGGCATCTTATTTTACTCCATGGATAAAGCAATCGGGTTCTATGAACCAGTTTATCACTAATCTAAAAGCAAGAGATTATAGAAACAAATTGGTGAGATTTTTGAAAGACGGACAATGGTATGCCCTAAGCAGTAAATCTGATCCATTTTGGCCAAACAAAATGTTCATAACAAAAAGTGCAATAAAGAGCCTGGTGGGTGGAAGCATTTATGATATAGCCCTTGATAAAAAAATTGAGCCAACAGAAGCTATTATGGAATTATTGTTAGCAGATCCTTTCATCATGGTAAGAAGGGATGGAAAATCAGAGGAAGAATTTAAAACTCTTCTAAAGCATGAAAGGGCAAGCGTTTGTACCGATACCTATGCATTTGACTTGGTTGGATTATATGGAAACGGTGCTGAGATTCCCGAGTTGCTGCCTCATCCCCATACCTACTGCGCTTTTCCAAAATATATACTTCAATATGGTATGGATACTATAGAGGAGACCATATGGAAAATTACAGGCTTCCCTGCAGATTTTATGGGGATAAAAGGGAGAGGCAAAATATTAGAAAACAATTATGCGGATTTGGTTGTTTTGGATATGGATAATTTAAAAACAAATGAGAATTACATTGAGCCTAGAGTATACCCGGAAGGAATAGATTATGTAATTGTTAATGGGAAATTAGCTGCCGATAATAAAGGATGCACAGGAATCAGGGCTGGCAAAATCCTAAAGAAAAGGGATAACAATTAATAATAAAAATGGATAAACATGGAGAATTGAAAATAAAGAATTGATTTATAAATAGAAAATGATGAGGTGAGACATATGAAATTTCTTCAAAAAGATGAAACATTATGCATACAGTGTCATGCTTGCGAGAGCACTTGTGCCCAAGCCTTTTTTAAATCTGACGATAGGACAAAATCCTCTATTAAGATATTTGACGACCCAGGAGAGAGGAACGAGATTATAAATGTATGTAATCAATGCGGAGAATGCATTTCTATATGTCCTGAATTAGCAATATACAGGGCTAAAAATGGTGTAGTCATGATTGATAAGAAAAAATGTGTAGGCTGTCTTATGTGTGTAGGTTTTTGTCCAACCCTCTCAATGAGAATACATAAGGATTTTTTGGAGCCATTCAAATGTATTGCATGTGGCCAATGCGCAAAACAGTGTCCTACGAAAGCAATTGAAATAAAACATATAGACTAAACTAAATATTTGTCAACCTTAGGAGGTAGGTTAAAAGATGGATACAACTGATAGAAAAGACAGTGTAGCAAAAATAAAAGAGGCTCATAGACTTCTCAAAAGATATGAATATACTCCTCAGAAGATACAAAGGGGTTATACAAATAAAACATTGTATATTAATATTTCAGACAATACTATAAAGTCTAAGGATGTACCTGAAGAGATAAAGGATAAGTTCACTGGGGGAAAAGGCCTTGGGCTTTGGTACTTATGGAATAGTGTAACCAAAGACACAAAATGGGATGATCCGGAAAATGAAATAATCATTTCTCCTGGACCTGTAGGTGGTATAACTCAGTACCCAGGTGCAGGCAAATCTCTGGTGGTAAGCCTTTCTCCTACAACCGGTTCTGTTATGGATAGCAATGTGGGAGGACATTTTGGTCCATTGATGAAATTTTCAGGCTGGGATGCCTTGGAAATTCAAGGAAAGGCAAAAGAAGATATTATTATATACATCGATGGAAACAAAGGGATAGTTGAAATTTATGAAGTTCCTATAGGACCTGTAAACAGTCATATATTAGCAGAGGAAGTGACAGAATTTTTTGCAGAATCAGAGGAAGAAAAAAGAAACATATCTGTGATCAGTGCAGGAGAAGCCGCTGAACATACTTTATTTGGAGTATTGAACTTTAGTTTCTATGATAGAAGAAAGAAAGTGCAGAGACTTAAACAAGCGGGCAGAGGCGGCATAGGAACAGTATTCAGAAATAAAAAAATCAAAGCAATTGCAGTCAAGTACAATGGGGTAAAAGGAGACAGCAATAATCCTGCGGATATAGATACCATAAGGAAGCTTGGGCTAAAGCTTCATAAGGAGATAAAGGAACATGACAAGGATCAGTGCAGGATGAGGGAGATAGGTACTGCCCATCTGGTAGAGATAATGGATGATTATGATCTTTTGCCTGTACACAATTTCAAATATGGTTCTCATGAAGAAGCATATAAGATAGACTCCAAGGTTTTGGCAAAAAAAGTGGTACAGGGTTCTCCTGATGGATGCTGGCACGGATGTTCCATGTCATGTGCCAAGGCAGTACAAGATTACGAATTGAAGACGGGTCCCTATAAAGGACACAAAGTTGTTGTTGACGGACCTGAGTATGAGACAGTAGCAGGTGTGGGAAGCAACTGTGGAATATTTGATCCTGATTATATTATAGAGTGCAATTTTTACTGCGACACTTATGGTATTGATACAATATCTTTTGGCACTACCATGGCATTTTTGATGGAGTGCTATGAAAACAATATATTAAACAAAGAGATAACCGGAGGAATTGAGCTGAATTTTGGCAATAAGGACGCTGCCATGGAAGTTCTCCACCAGATGGCCAAAGGGACAGGTTTTGGCAAAATTGCTGGTTTGGGAGTCAGAAGAATTAAGAATCTTTTGATTGAGAAGTATGGAGCTGATCCCAAGTTTTTAAACGATATAGGCATGGAGGTCAAGGGTTTAGAATATTCCCAGTATGTGTCAAAAGAGTCGCTGGCACAGCAAGGTGGTTATGCACTGGCTAACAAAGGACCTCAGCATGATGAAGCCTGGCTAATATTCATGGATATGGTAAACAATCAAATACCAACCTTTGAGGATAAGGCTGAGGCCCTGCATTATTTCCCGATTTTCAGAACCTGGTTTGGTTTAAACGGATTATGCAAGCTGCCTTGGAACGACATCGAGCCGCCAGATAACCACTTGACGGATGAGCCTGCCAAGGTGCCGGAGCATGTTGAAAACTATGTACAACTTTTTAACAGTGTTACAGGAAAGAACATAGATAAAGAAGAGATGATTTTACAATCTGAACGTGTGTATAATTTCCAAAGGGTATTTAATTTGAAGATGGGGTTTGGAACCAGAGAACATGATATCCCTCCATATAGATCTATGGGACCTGTAACGGAGGAAGAGTATCTGTCCAGACAGGAAAGATATGATAAGCAATTGAAGGAGCTTGTGGGAGTAAATCCGGAGAAAATGAGCACGGCAGAAAAGATTGAGGCATTAAGAGAATATAAATATAAGCAGTATGATAAACTTGTTGATGCTGTATATAAAAGAAGAGGATGGAATAAAAATGGAATTCCTACTGTTGAATTGATGAAAAAGCTTGGAATGGATTTTCCAGAAGTCATAAAGCTTATAGAGGAACATAGTTCGGAGTGATGTCAATGATAAGGGTTAACCAAAGGGATATGGATTTTCGTGAAGGCATGACTGTTAAAAACCTATTGGAAGATTTGAAATACAGCTTTCCAAATTTAATAGTAAGAATTAACGGAGAGTATATACCTAGGGAAAGTTATGAAAAAACTGTGATAAAAGATAACGATGATATCAGTATAATCCATCCCATTGCAGGCGGATAGGCCGGGTATCATAAAAGCCTGTATTGTTTGCAAACACAACTAATGTTCATAATTTTGACAGATAAGCTGACATAATTAATAGAGTATTTTAATACGGAAAAAACATATTCCTAGTTATCTCAATATTGTAAATAGAGATAAATGCACAAACATTTAATTTTGGCATACAATTTGCTTCATTGCACAAAAAGGAGTTGATTTAATGATAAACGATTGTTTGGTTATTGATGGATGTGTTTTTGTTGAAGGTGATTTTAAAGGCTGTTCTCAGAGAATAATTGATTCAGGTCTGGATGCTTTTTTCCTCACTATACCTAGATCTGATGAAGGATTTACTGAAAATGTAAAAGCTATTGGCAATATTTATAATCTTACTGATGATCCTGATAAGAAGATAAAGGTTGCAAGAACCGTAAAGGATATTGAAGATAGAGCCAAGGACAATGTGTTATCGATAATTTTAACTTACCAAGATCCCCATCCTATTGGGAACTCACTGGATAACCTGAGGGCTCTATATGAGCTTGGAGTAAGAGTGGTTCAGCTCACATATAACAAAGCAAACTATATTGGTACGGGATGCACAGAAAGCAAAGATAGAGGCTTGACTGATTTTGGAGCAAGTCTGGTTCAAGAAATGAATAAGCTTGGTATAATCATTGATTTATCACATTGCAGTAAGATGACGGCTTTGGACGCAATAAAAGCAAGCAATCAGCCTGTAATATTCTCCCATGCATGTGCCAGAAGCATAACTGAATCTCCAAGAAACAGAAGTGATGAAGAGATATTGCTATTGGCCGAAAAGGGAGGAGTAATAGGACTTTCACCTTGGGGACCATTATGTTGGAAGAAAGAAAAAGGACAGCAGCCTACTTTAGATGATTATTTGGATCATGTAGATTATGTTGTTAAGCTTGTAGGTGTTGATCATATAGGCTATGGCGGAGACACCACCATAGATGACGGTGATGATGTATCAGGGACAGTAGAACAAGCTACTCTTTACCCGGATGTAGTAGGAGAATATAACGAAAAAGTTGGAGTCGACCCTTCTGTAAGACATGCTATAGGCTTCAAAGGTTCTGCACAGATTAAAAATGTAGTGGAAGCTATGGAAAGAAGGGGCTATAAAGAATCAGATATAGAAAAATTCCTTGGAGGGAACTTCAAAAGAGTGATGAAAGAAGTTTGGAAATAAAATTTAGGAGTGATTTGATGGCAAAGTTTGTGCATTTATCCGTTACAAAGGAAAGAGCGGAGAAGGAGACTCAGATTCACCTTAATAGGTCTGATTTGCCTTTTACCGATGAGGTACTGGAGATAGCAAAGAAAATCAAGGAAGATCCTAAAAATGTGGAATTATGGATGCAAAAAGGCTTAGCACTCTCAAAACAAATGCTTTTCAGAGAGGCTATAGAAGCTTATTCAATGGCCCTTAGCATTAATCCATTTCATGCGCTAACGCTAAGGCATAGAGGACATAGGTTTATATCCATTAGAATGTTTCATGAAGCTGCAGCAGATTTGGAGCTATCATCAAGGCTTGATCCTACCAACTGGGATACTTGGTATCATTTAGGCCTTGCTTACTACCTTATTCATGATTTTGAAAGAGCGGAAGCTGCATATAAGAGATGTCTCGAAATGACTTATACTGAAGATTTGATAGTAGCTATAGTTGACTGGTATTGGATGACTTTGATGAGATTAGGCAAGAAAGAAGAAGCAGACAAGCTATTGGATTTAGTTGATGAAGATACAGATCCTGGTGAAAACCTTTCATATAAGAGAAGGGTACTGATGTACAAGGGGCTCATAAAGCCTGAAGAGCTTATAGACTATGAAGGAGCAGAGTTTCCGGATTTAGAAATAGCTACCCAGGGGTATGGTCTTGCCAATTACTATTATGTTAAAGGTGAAGTGGAAAAATCCAATGAAATTTTAAAACAAATACTGGAAAGAGATACCTTCTGGTCTGCATTTGGCTATCTGGCAGCACTTGTGGACTTTGAGAAAAGGAGTGAAAAATAAGTGGGTCTCATAAATATCGGCGGAAAAACAATACAACCGGGAACCAGAGATATAGTCACGGTACCTGTAACAAAAGACTTAGGTGTGGAAATAAATATTAAAGCTCATATATTAGCGGGAAAGTTTGATGGACCTACTTTTCTCTTTCTATCAATGCTTCATGGCGAAGAATGGTTTTCAATGCTAATACTGAGGGAATTGATCAGAAGGATCGATCTTAATGAATTAAAAGGCAACATTATTGCCATACCTGTAGCAAATGTTTCTGCGTTTAATACCGGAACCAGATGCGTAATGGATAATTCTGACGAGCCAGATGCCAACAGATCCTTCGGAGGAGAATATCTATGGCTTACCAATCAGATAACCAGAGTGATAGAAGAAGAATTTATGAGCAAATCAGATTATATGATAGATTATCATGTTGGAACCTGGGGATGCACTATGGCAGATATAGGTTATGGTTCAGATTATGATGATCCTAAAATATCTGAGATAAGCAGGGGTATGGCCTTGGCTTATCAATTCCCGGTGATTCATGAAATGAAGCTTAACAAGGGGACCCATAGTAAGAGAACTTCTATGGGCAGGGCAGCACTGCACTATGGTATTCCTGCCATAGTACCTGAAATAGGCGGTCTAGGATTTGGTGAAGATATAGAGAAAGGCTGGATTGAAGATAATATCCGTGGCATAATGGGGAACCTAAAATATTTAGGGATGCTCGAGGGAGAACCCGAATACTGCGATAAATATTTATTTGTTGGAGATTACTGGAGAGTATCTCCCAAAAATGGAGGTTACCTGGAGCCAGTCATTGGATTGGACAGGCAGTTTACAAAGGTAGAAAAAGGGGAACTGCTTGCAAGGATAATAGATCCAGAAACTTTCGAGGTATTGGAGGAGCTAAGATCTCCTGGTGAAGGTGTTATTTTCTACACTTGCCGCTCATATATGGTAAGACCCGGTGGCTGGGCTTACGGAGTAGCAAGTTTGGAGAATAACAGCAGTTATTGGGGATCCATATAAATTATATAAATTAAAAAATCTTTCAATGACAATGAAAGGAGTGATAAACAAACATAAGATTTATTAAAAAAACTCCAAAGAATGGAAAAAACAAGAAGGGGGAATTATGATGAAAAAACTTTTAGCTTTTATGCTGATTTTTACAATGATTTTTTCATTGGCAGCGTGTAGCAAACCAGCTGAAAATACTACAGATGCTGGAGAAGGAGGAACATCTGCTCAGGAGGGACCAAAGTACAAAGATACAATAGTATTTGCTCCAAATACTGATGTTCAGTCACTGGACCCTCATGTTCAGAATGACACTACTTCTGAACAAGTAGTAAAGATGTTGTACAACACATTATTAAAGTTTGACGAAAATGGAAATGTTGTAGGAGATTTGGCTGAATCATGGGAAGTTTCAGAAGATAATAAGACTTGGACTTTCCAGTTGAAACAAGGTGTTAAATTCCATGATGGAACTGAAATGACTGCAGAACATGTAAAAGGAACTTACGAAAGAGCTATGGACCCTGCAAATGGTCTAGTTGTAAATGAAATAGTAAAGATGTTTGAAAAGGTAGAAGTAGTTGACAAATATACTGTAAGCATCACAACAACAGAACCATATGGTGCCATGACTTCGCTTATGTGCAATGTGTCCTTAGCTGTAATGGATCCTGCATATATCGATAAATATGGTATGGACTTAGGAACTTCTGCTGAATCTATTAATGGTACAGGCCCATATAAAATAAAATCATGGGAGAGAGATGTAGAACTGGTATTGGAGAGTTTCGACGATTACTATGGAGAAAAAGCTCCTACAAAATATATAGTATACAGACCTATACCAGAAGCTGCAGCAAGAGTAATCGCTCTTGAAACAGGAGAAGTTGATGCAATTCAAGGTGTACCAGCAGATGATGTACCAAGACTGGAAGCTACTGAAGGTTTGAGCGTATACAAAGCACGTTCAGTTGGACAGAGACTTTTCAGATTTGGATGCAATGACTCTATAATCAGCAATACGAAAGTAAGACAGGCATTGGTTTATGCAGTAGACAGACAAGTTATTATAGATTCATTATTCGATGGCTTAGCGGTTCCAAGCACAGCTCCTTTGGCACCTGTAACTTGGGGTTATGCTAACCTTGGAGAAATAAAACAGGATCAAGAGAAAGCAAAACAGCTTTTGGCTGAAGCCGGATATCCTGATGGATTCAAGACAAAAATTGTTACTACTGAAAGATATGCAAAAGGTGTAGAATTAGCTGAAATCCTTGCTGCCCAGTTTGCGGAAATAGGAGTTGAGGCAGAGATTCAGGTAATGGAATGGAGTGCTTTCGTACAAACCATCAGTGGATTGACAGCAGAAGAGTTTGATGAGCCTATCTTCATAATGGGTGCCGGCCCATCAATGATGGACGCAGATGGTGGATTAAGAGGACTTTATACAACAACATTAACAGGCAAGAATGACAGAAACTATGGTTTCTATTCAAACAAAGAAGTTGATGAACTGATAGATGCTGCAATGAAGGAAACAGATCCAGACAAGAGAAAGGAACTTTATAAGAGAGCACAAGAAATCCTATATCTTGAAGATCCTGCTGGAATATGGTTGTTTGACCAACTTACAAATCTTGCACATTCAAGCAAACTACAGAATGTTACAGTAAGCCCAATAAGCACCATTACCTTTGAAAAGGCAACAATACTGGAATAAGATTGAATAAAAAATATTATGAAAGCAGTTTTTTAACTGCTTTCATAATATAGGAGGTTTTTTACATGCTAGGATATACAATAAGAAGAATACTGCAAATAATTCCTGTCCTATTTGTAATATCACTGGTAGTATTTTTAATGCTCCATATGATACCTGGAGATCCAGTAAAGAATATGTTGGGCATCAATGCGACCGAGGAAGCAATTGAGGCAATGAGAGCAAAATTAGGTCTTGATCAACCCCTTCATAAACAATATATAAGTTTTATGAAAGGGGTTTTAAAAGGCGATTTAGGTACTTCTATCCATACAAGAAAACCTGTTGTGCAAGAGATACTGGACAAATATCCTTACACATTAAAGTTAGCTGTAGGAGGAACTATTGTAGCTACAGTGTTCGGAATAATTTTCGGCATAATTGCTGCAGTTTATCATAATAAATTCATGGACAACTTTATTATGGTATTGTCTTTGCTTTCAGTTTCTACCCCATCTTTCTTTTTGTCTCTGATTCTTATGCTAATTTTTTCATTATATCTTGGGTGGCTCCCAAGCGTAGGGGTGAAATCCTGGGCTCATTATGTACTACCTGTGATTACTCTAGGTGCTCAATCAGTAGGAATTATGGCAAGAACTACCAGATCTGCCATGCTGGAAGTGTTAAATCAGGATTATATAAGAACTTCAAGATCCAGAGGAGTACCGGAAAGAATCATTATATATTCCCATGCCTTTAAAAATGCGTTGATACCTATTGTGACGGTAATTGGTCTGAGATTCGGTGGATTATTGGCTGGTTCCGCGTTGGTTGAAACCGTTTTTGCAATACCTGGTATTGGAAGGTTAATGGTTGATGGTGTTCTAAAAAGGGATTATCCTGTTGTGCAAGGCACCATTCTAGTCATATCAGCGACATTTGTAATTATGAACTTGTTGACAGATCTATTATATGCAGTGGTTGACCCAAGGGTTAAGTATGATTGATGGGAGGGAGCCTATTGAACTCACAGGTATTTAAACGGTTTAAAAAGAGAAAGTCATCCCTTATCGGAGGGATAATAATACTTATTTTTGTATTGACTGCTTTAATCGGGCCTAGACTATGTAAATATGATCCAAATGCTATAGATTTGCCTAACAAGTATCAAAATCCAAGTCTTGAACATTGGCTTGGAACCGATAATTTAGGCAGGGATACCTTAACAAGGCTTGTTTATGGAGCAAGAGTATCTTTGATGATGAGCGTCGTCAGTGTTTGCATCGGATCCTTCATAGGAGTAATTTTAGGAGTAGTAGCAGGTTACTATGGAGGTTGGATAGACGCAGTTATTTCAAGGTTTGTTGATCTTATACTAGCTTTTCCAGGTCTGCTTTTAGCTATTGCAGTTGTGGCGGTTCTCGGACCCGGTATACCAAATACAATGGCTGCTATAGCATTTTATTCTATACCGTATGTGGCAAGGCTTGTAAGGGGACTTGTCATATCTCTGAAAAATACTGAATTTATACAGGCATCCAAAGTAATAGGTTCTTCTGATCTTAGAATAATCGTATTTCACATTATACCTAATACTATGGGACAAATAATTATAAACGTTACATTGAGTTTAGGTACTGCGATTCTTACTGCATCTTCCCTATCATTTCTTGGCCTTGGAGTACAGCCTCCAAATCCTGAATGGGGGGCAATGTTGAGCCAGGCAAGGGAAGTTATAAGAAATACTCCTATAGCTGCCTTGGCACCAGGAATAGCAATAACTTTGGTGGTTTTAAGCTTTAGTTTAGTTGGTGATGGCTTGAGAGATGCATTAGATCCTAAGTTAAAGAATAGCTAGTAGGTGAGAATATGAAAGAAAGTATATTGAAAGTCAGTAATCTTAAAACTTATTTCTATACAGATGAAGGAGTTATTCCTGGAGTAGATGGTGTGGATTTTGAGGTGAAAAAGAGGGAAACATTGGCCATAGTAGGTGAATCCGGTTGTGGCAAGAGTGTTACTTCCTTATCTATACTCAGACTTATTCCAAATCCTCCTGGGAAAATTATAGAAGGAGAAATACTATATAATGGCAAAGACTTGTTGAAGTTTAGTGAAAAAGAGATGAGAAAAATCAGAGGCAATGAAATATCTATGATTTTTCAAGAACCTATGACTTCTTTGAATCCGGTTTTCACTGTAGGAAGGCAAATAATGGAGTCGTTGATAATTCATCAGAATATGAATAAAGCTCAAGCTAGGGAGAGAGCCATAGAAATGTTGAAACTTGTAGGCATCCCCCTTCCTGAGAAAAGAATAGATAATTACCCTCACCAACTCAGCGGAGGTATGCGACAAAGGGTCATGATAGCCATGGCTTTGGCCTGCAATCCTAAGATACTGATAGCTGATGAACCGACAACAGCACTTGATGTTACTATACAAGCACAAATCCTCAGGTTGATGTGTGATCTTAAAGAAAAAATTGATACATCAATAATTTTGATCACCCATGATTTAGGAGTGGTTGCACAAATTGCGGAAAATGTAATGGTCATGTATGCGGGCAAGGCTGTTGAATATGCAGATGTAAAATCCTTATTTCAAAATCCTTTACATCCATATACAGTTGGGCTGCTTAATTCTATACCTAAAATAAATCAGCAACAGGAGAAGTTATACAATATAAAAGGTAACGTACCAAGTCCTAGAAATTATCCTAAGGGCTGCAGGTTTGCTCCTAGATGCGAAGAAGCAGAAAAAATATGCTTAGATAAGGAGCCCCAATTGATAACAGTAAATGGCAATAGGAAGGTAAGATGTTGGAAGTATAAAGGAGTTGAAAAGGATTGAGTAATGTTATTTTGGAAGTAAAAGATCTAAAAATGCATTTTCCCATAAAAATCAAAAACAAAGGTTTTTTAAGTGAGAAAAAATATGTTAAAGCTGTAGATGGAATTAGCTTTGTAATAAAAGAAGGTGAAACCCTGGGCCTTGTAGGTGAAAGCGGTTGCGGTAAATCTACAACCGGCAAAATGATAGTAAGGCTTTTGAAGCCTACAGAAGGCAGTATTCTTTA
>ERZ773359.4296-NODE-4296-length-15114-cov-5.239657_pt1 | contig 15114 bp, 13 predicted proteins | sample MGYA00374955_ERZ773359 | MGnify/ENA primary metagenome ERZ773359 (study PRJEB29098, sample SAMN04486028) | biogas fermenter metagenome | study: EMG produced TPA metagenomics assembly of the Biogas fermentation microbial communities from Germany - Plant 4 DNA1... | reverse complement strand
TCAAATTCTTTTTCAACATCAGCATGCAGATCTTTATCTAAAACATTATCTCTAGGTGACATGATAACCCTCCTTTCAGAATATGTTTTATTATATAGATAAAGCCCTTGCTTTATCCCTCACTACAATATACTGATGCATGTACAAAAATGTTAATACTTGTACAAAAAAATTTTGTATAGAAAATGAAGGATCTTTTATACACAACAAAAAATCGTGCAAAATATTGCACGATCATTATTTTAATATAAGCTTATTTACTATACTGAAAACCAAAGTATTCTTCTAATGTTATTAATTTTTCATTAAGCTCATTGGCCACTTCTTTGCCTACATACCTTATATGCCACGGTTCATAGTTATATCCAGTAATATCAACTTTTTCTTTTGGATATCTTATTATGAATCCAAATTTGTGTGCATTTTCTTTTAACCATCTTCCTTCAACAGTTTGTCCAAAATTTTCTTCTAATAAATAATTAGCACTCTTACTAGATACATCCATAGCCAAACCTGTTTGATGTTCACTTTGGCCTGGTTTAGCAACTACTTTATTAGCTTCTTCCACGCCAACTTTACTCACTTTATTATTGAAGATTCCTTTTTGCTTTTCGTAAGATCTGTATCCGGAAACTGCATATAGCACAACACCTTGCTTTTCTCCTTCTAAGAATAATTGTTCCAGTGCTTTTGCGGCTTCTTCTCTTAAATATTTTTTTCACTATTGCCATCAAATGAAAATTTAACATTTGGTATAACCAAATCGCTCGGTTTATAATCTGATGGTAGATTTCTTTCTTTATTAACTAATACTAATATATCATCCGGGTTTTTGATTATATTATTTCCATCATTATCAGTATATACAGTATCTATTAGTAAATCATGATTCTCATCAATAATATTATTCTCTTTTTGTTCCTGAATTTCCTCTAGAACTTCGCTATCAGCAGAAACATAACCTGTATCAGCACTAGCAGGATTATACATGATTTTGTTCAATAGCTTGTCCTGAAAAAGAGAAATAGATATTGCAAAAACTAAAAACAAAGTAAATATGATAAGAAATCTTCTTTTCTGTTTATTGCGTAATTTTGATTTTATTTTCAAGACCCCCTGCCCTTATTTTGCATTATATATCTCTATATTACAAATTGTAATATTTTTAGACATAAAATACAAGAACAATAACAGGAAGTCTTTCATTATTTTGTAATATGAATTAAGAGTACTTTTTTTCAATCAATCCAGCTAATTCTTCAGCCATTTTTTTTATTTTATTTCCATCTTCTCCTTCAAGCATTACCCTCACTAAGGGTTCGGTGCCTGAAGGTCTGATGACAATTCTGCCTACATCTTTCATTTCATTTTCTATTCTTTTTATGGCAGACCTTATCTCTTCATCCTCCATATACTTATCTTTATTTTCATTCTTTATATTTGCATTCACAAGAACTTGTGGCAATTCCTTCACTATTTTTTTTAGTTCTGATAGTGTCTTTCCTGTCTCCTTTACTACTGATAACAATTGAAGAGCTGTAAGGATTCCATCGCCCGTGGTGTTGTAATCGAGAAAAATAATATGTCCTGATTGTTCTCCACCTAGATTATAGCCATTTTTTATCATCTCTTCCAACACATATCTGTCTCCCACTTTGGTTCTGACAACTTTACATCCTTCTTTATTACAAGCTATTTCAAAACCCATATTACTCATTATTGTCGAGACCACTGTTTCCTTCTTAAGTCTGCCCTTCGCCTTCATATGCTTTGCCACTATCGCCATAACATGGTCTCCGTTAACTTCTTCACCCTTTTCGTCAACTGCAATCAGCCTATCTGCATCACCATCAAAAGCCAATCCTAAATCGGCCCCTATTTCTATAACCAGTTTCCGAAGGCATTCTGTATCAGTGGAACCACAATTCTTATTTATATTTGTCCCATCGGGTTTATCATTGATTATTACTACCTCCGCACCTAATTCCTTTAATACCATCGGTGCTGCCAAGTATGAGGCTCCATTTGCACAGTCTATAGCTATTTTAAGTCCTGTAAAATCAACATCAATGGTACTTTTTAAAAACTCTACATATTTATGTACTGGGTTTTCAATTACAATCTTTTTCCCCACTCCTTCGCCAATAGGATTGGGCAAAGATTCCATACTAGTTTCTATTATTTCTTGTATCTTATCTTCAAGTTCATCAGATAGCTTGTAGCCTTTACTATCAAAGAACTTTATTCCATTATATTCGAAAGGATTATGAGAGGCAGATATAACAACCCCAGCATCTAAGTTCATAATTCTAGTGAGATAAGCTACCGCAGGTGTTGGTTGTACTCCTAAGATCACTGCCTCGCCACCCATGGAGCATATGCCTGCCACCAAAGCTGCTTCCAGCATGTCTCCCGATATCCTGGTATCCTTGCCTACAGCTATCCTTGGTTTATGGTTTTTTTCCTGAGTTAAAACATATGCTCCTGCTCTTCCCAACTTGTATGCCAAATCAAAATTCAATTCGATGTTAGCAATTCCTCTTACCCCATCAGTTCCGAATAATCGACTCATATTTTGTCCCCCTTTAGTTTAGGTTTACTTTTAGATTACAGATTAAATACTTTTCATTGATTTAAGTAAGCACTGCTAATGGAAATACTACTACATACTTTCAGGTGTCTGTATTCCAAGCAAACCTAAACCAGTATCTAATACTGTAGTAACAGCCTTTGTCAAAGCCAGTCTTGCATCCCTTATTTCCTCATCCGCTGTCAAGATAGGATGAGTATTATAAAATTTATTATAAGCTTTTGCAAGATCAGTAACATATCTAGTTATCACAAAAGGCTCATATCTTTCTGCAGCTTGTTTTACAGTTTCATTAAAGAAGTTTAATTGCTTTGCTAAATTAAATTCATCTTCAGTTTTAAGGCAGGATAAATCAGGATTGATATTTATATTTTCTGCTTTCTTCAAAATACTCTTGCCTCGAACATAACTATACAAGACATAAGGGCCTGATTCGCCTTCAAAATTAAGCATATCTTCCCAAGAAAATATAATATCTCTGTCCATATTGTTTTTTAGGAAAGTATATATTATGGCACCCATACCCACCTTCCTTGCCACATCTTCTTTATTTTCCAGATTAGGATTTTTGCTGTTTATTATTTCCAAGGTCTTTTCTACTGCTTCATCCACTACTTCTTTGGCATAAATTACATCACCTTTTCTGGAAGCCAGCTTTCTATCAGCAAATTTTACCAAAGATGTGCCAATGTGTACACAGTCATCTGCCCAATCAAAACCTGCCAGTTTAAGAACAGAGAAGACCTGCTTGAAATGCAGCGCTTGGGTGTTACCTACAACATATAGGGATTTGTGGAAATCATAGGTTCGTTTTCTATATATGGCTGCAGCCAAATCCCTTGTGGCGTATATGGTTGCCCCGTCAGATTTTATTATTATGCAAGGAGGCAGATTAAATTGTTCCAAATCAACTATTTGGGCACCACTGCTTTCTTTAAGCAAATTCTTGTCCTTGAGTATTTCTATTACCTCTGGCATCTTGTCGCTGTAAAAACTCTCCCCAGCATAGGAGTCAAATTCTATGTTAAAGTCATTATAGAGTTTCTTGAATTCCTTTAGGCTCAATTCCCTGAATTTTTCCCATAATGCTACTGCCTCCGGCTCTCCCTCTTCAAGTCGTTTGAAATACATTCTGCCTTCGTCTTCCAGTGATGGATCTTTCTCTGCTTCTTCATGGAATTTCACATATATCTTAAGAAGCTCATTTATTGGATCCTTTTCGATTACCTCATCATTACCCCATCTTTTATATGCAGAGATGAGCTTGCCGAATTGGGTACCATAATCACCTATGTGGTTCAGCTTTACCGTCTTATATCCTAAATGTTTGAATATCTTTTCGATTGCATTTCCTGTTATAGTATTTACGAGATGTCCTATGTGGAAGGGTTTTGCTATATTAGGTGATGAAAACTCTACCAGCACCGTCTTGCCTTCTCCTTCATCTGAGCTGCCGTATTTATCTTCCTGCTCTAATACCTGATTGATAACTTCTTTTATGAATTCTTCTTTATTTACAAAAAAGTTCAGATATCCTCCGGCTGCCTCAGCTTTTTCTACTATATTATCCTTTTCCACTTTTTGTGCCAGTTCCTTGGCAATCATGTTAGGAGCTTTTCTCACGACCTTTGCCAATTGAAAGCAAGGAAATGCATAGTCTCCCATATTAGGTTGAGGTGGTATTTCCATCAAATCCAGCACTTTTTCTGTTTCCATTTCAATCATGTTGCTTATTTTCTTTGCTATTTCCAGTTTATAATCCATATTCAATCCTCCTCACTTAATAAAACTTTCACCAAAATTTTATCAGAAAGACTCTCTTATTACATAAATATTTTTGAAAAACTATTGCGGAAAGTTCATATTAAGTAAAATTATGTTTCCTAATAGCCAAAAAAATCCGTCTCAGCTAAGAGACGGAATATCCGCGGTACCACTCTAATTGGCATAAATGCCCACTTTAATTCATAACGCCGAATTGCGCTCATGTCTCCTCAGCTCTTTTCCTCAAGGTGTGACTGTCCGACTCCCACTCTGTTCGGACTCGCTGAAGCCCTTTACATTGAGTACTTTTCTGATTCATAGATTTATGCATATATAATATTATCTACTATTTTATTGAATAATATAAAAATAGTCAATAAGAATCATTCTGCATCCTTACATAATTATCAATCAACGCTGCTACCTCGGCTCTATTCATGACTTCATTTGGCCTGAAGGCTCCATCTGGACGACCATGCATAAGTTTCTTATCTACCAGCTCGTCTATATAACCTGCAGCCCAATCTGGTATTTCATTCTTATCTGGAAATGCTGCTTTTATATTCTTATCTTTTGCTTCAAATCCTAATGCTCTGGATATCATGACACCTGCTTCAGCCCTTGTTATGGTATCATTGGGCTTCATATATATCTTGCTGCCTGCAGCCTTACCCTTTATCCATCCGTTCTCACTGCAGTATTTCAAATATGGTCTTACCCAGGCCAGTATTTCCTCATCATCTTCAAAATCAGACAGATCCACATCATTATTGTCATTCACGTAGCCGCTGCTAAGTGCCAGCATCTTTGAGAATTCTGCTCTGGTTACAGGTTTTTCAGGCTCGTATTTATAACTGTCATCTGCTGATTTAATTCCATTGACAATTCCCATATCAACCAACCTGTACACTGCATCCTTAACCCAATGGCTATCCATGTCAGTCATGATAGTCAGTTCGCTGTTTTCCATTACTGCATACAAGCTGAAGTGAAGTAGTCTGACTGTAATTGCTCCCTGAACTTCATCAACCGTTCCACCCACCATATCCCATTGACCTGTTTTTTCATTATAGCCATATATGAATATACGCTTCAGGTCTTTTACCTTGTCTTTATTAAAATATATGGTAAGTTCAACAGGTGAGTTTAATTCATATCCTTCAGGTACCCTTATATCAAATATATTGCTGACAAAACTCTTCTTTCCGCTCTTCGGTCTGTATTTTAGAAGATCCTTTATTTCATGTATTTCCAGATATCCCTTTGGAAGCTCTTCTCTGCCGGTAAATTTAATCCTGATATGGCCTGGCAGTCTTATTTCTTCATTGGCCTGGAAGTTCATTCTTCTTCTTATCAAACTGCTTGATTCATTAGATTCTTTTTCATCGGTTTTATTATCCCTGTCTCTATCTCTGTCGTCATCTCTATTTCCTAGGTTTGGAATAATATTTATGATTATAGCGTCCTCATAAGCTTTGTCAGGTGATAAGATATATCTTCCGCTCACTACGATTTCACCGGTCCTGTTTGCGGTCAGCCTTCCTCCCGAAGTTATTGCGGCTGTCCCTTCATCACCATAGATCTGCCAGCTTACTTTGTCTGATGCCAGCAGCAATTCATTATTATCCATTGTTACTCCATATAGATTCAGCTGCACACTTTCTCCTGCTCTCAGCTGCGATATATCTGGTCTGATTTGCACCTTAACAACATCATTTACACTGGAGTTCAATACCTCAGCTGTATATTCAGTCATGTTTCCTGCCAGATCCATGGAGGTTATGGTTATAGTCTCCCTGTCATTATTGGTAAGCACATAATTTTCATTGAAGCTGCCATCATCACCCACATTCACTTCGCTGCCATTAACATATAGCCTGCTGCCAGCTGTAGTTAATCCAGATACCAATATGCTTCCGCTCTGTGTAATCTCATAGTTGTTTGGTCTTTGTACCATCAATTCAAGAGCTCTGTCATCATAATAGAACTCATATGACTTAGTGCTCTTATCTCCGTTATCTCCTGTGACTTCAACTTCTATCAAATTGCTGCCATCATCAAGATCCAACTGGAAGCTGTAATTCTTTTCTTTTGTGTCATCAACCTTTTCACCATTTACATAGAATATAGCTTTTCCAGTCTTATCTGATTGATATCTGCAATCTATATATCGAGCGTTTGTGTAATATACATTATTGCCATTTTCGTCCTTTTCCACATTTATATTGCCGTGTTGGCTGCTGAAATCCATAGTAAATACTGGTTCATCATTGAGTAGAATCACCAGCTCATCGGGACTCAGTACCTTTACGGTTCTTATCACTTCGGTGATATTTCCAACCGCATCAGATACTGTATATTTCAATATATATTCACCCGGTGTTGCTGTATCTACGCTTCCTTCAACAATAACATCATCCGTTAAATCTCCGTCAATATTATCTGATGCAGTAAAGCCTTCTTCTGTATAAGCTTCATCCTTGAAAAGAGCTACATAAGACACTCCCCTGAGTTTTAATGCTGGTGGCTCTGCATCAATATTCTTTACTTCAGCTTTTATTTCAGCTATGTTTCCTGCCAGATCTCTTACCATGAAGGTAAACTCTCCATTCCTGTAAAAAGTCCTCTTTGCTGAACCACCGTTGTTTATTATTATAGATCCTTCCTCTGTTATGACCGTTACCTCCACAGGTTTATTTGTTCTTTCAGTATTGCTGTATTCCAGAGATACTTTGGGTACAACTCTGTCAATCCAGTCAACCACAGCAGTTATTGTTCCTTTGTTTCCTACATAATTTTCAAACTCAAATACAAATTCTCCGTTCTGAGTGAAAACATATTCTACCTTGCCATTATTGTTCAAAATTTTAGCAGGTTCGTTCAAGGTTAATACTGCTCTTACATTTCTGTTTGTTATGCTATTGGGTGTATATGTGATTGTACCTATAGGCGCTTCCTTATCTATATAATCTACGATGAAATTTTTTGTTATACTATTCCCGGCAGCATCAGTAACAGTAACACTGATTTCCTTATTGTCTGTGCATACATAGTTAAACCCTGATGCTGTATAGGTTATGGCAGGAGGTGTTTCATCTTTCTGATTGACCTTGAAGTACTTACGGTCATTCTCGTATCTGGCTTCATCTGTAACATCGGCAACCAGGGTGAATTTCTGATAAGGAGGAATATTGCTTCCATGGGGGATATCAATTTTCGCTGTATAGGTTGTATAGACATCATCTTTTACAGCTGTGTTGCTGATCATCATTGTCTTCACCGGTTCTTCAACGGTATTGCCGCCATTATCCACATATGTCCAATAATATGTCAGAATAACCGGTGATTGTTCAACTCCCCTGCTTTCCTCACGGACAACTATATCCACGCTGTTTCTGCCGTATTCATAGGACTCATATCTGTTTTGTGGAGTAATAATCATGGGAGAAGCGTTATCCACCCTTATTCTATATTTATCTATATAGGCTTTTCAAAATAAACAGCATTATTACCGGCTATATCACGGACATATCTGTTGAAGGGGCCGGTTCCATCTATTATCTCTACCGGTTCATTGAACTTTATAGTGCCAGAAATCCTGTCGGAAGGATTTATCCAGTTATCCAGATAACTGTCTGTACCTTCAGCCTTCTTCAATGGCACCACATTACCGTACATATCCTCTATTTCAGTGATGGTAACCTCTTCAATATAAGATGAAAACTCATCAGAAAGCCACAGCTTTATGTTATCAAGATACACATCCAGTATTTTTCCGTTTTTCCTTTCTGCGTATATGCTGAGTATCACTGACCATCCCAACCATAATAGTCTACAGAGTAATTAATGTACAGCTGTCCGAGCCTGCACAGTGTTTTTTGAAAATGGCTCAGAAGAACCCTTCTTCAACTGTTGCATCGAACAATTCTCTGCTGTCGTCATCACTGTTTCTGAAGTAATAAAAGTAACCTGGATTACCACTGGAAGGTCCATCGTTCAGGGATGAAGCCCTATCAATGTAATCCTCAACATTAGTCCATTTCCCAGGTGTACTTCCGTCATCTTCGAACAATAAAAAAGGATCATCTGCATATACTATAAAGCCAGAAAAACAAAAATACATCATCACTATAAACATGAATGACAGCAGCTGCTTAATTTTTAACTTCTTCAACCTAATCCCTCCCATAAACACCAATTATATCAAAGACCTTCAGTAATAGTCTTAAAATTCAGCATACTTACTTTAATAGTACATTTCCTGACATTATACTACAATGTACTAAAGTACAGTCAAATACAAAAAAATAAATCCACCCCGGAGCTGGAGGATAGGATGGCGAGGTGTTGCTCCGAGGTGGTCAAGTAACGGTTCTACTTTATACAGTCTGCTCCTCTTTTCAAAGCTTCCTTGTTTAATGGTATTAATTCAGCCTTCTTTCCTGAAAATATTTCTTCAATGTATTCCATTATAGTTTCTTCTTTGGCTGCATTTGTAACTTTGATGTAAGCGCCTAGCATAACCATATTTGCAATTTTTCCTGTCCCCAATTCATCAGCAATTTCATTGGCAGGTATATAGTATACGTTGATGTCTTCCCTAGTAGCTTTCCTGTCTATTAATGAACTATTTATAAATAGATGGCCTCCTGGCAATACATCCTTCTCAAACTTATCCAATGAAGGTCTATTCATAACTATTGCTGCTGTTGCTTCTGTAACTGTAGGCGCGCCAACAGGTTCGTCGGAGATTATTACACTACAGTTAGCAGTACCTCCACGCATTTCAGGTCCATAAGAGGGCAACCATGACACATTCTTTCCTTCTTTTAAGCCTGCTTCGGCAAGTATTCTGCCCATAGACATAACGCCTTGTCCTCCAAAACCAGCCATTATGATTTGATGTGTCATTTATTTCACCTCCTCAGGAGTTCTGAAGTTTTGTACTGGATAATAAGGAATCATGTTTTCCTTTAACCATTTCAATGCTTCAATTGGAGTCTTGCCCCAGTTTGTTGGACAGGTTGAAAGTACTTCTACCAAACTAAAGCCAAGACCTTTCATCTGTGTCTCAAAGGCTTTCTTTATTGCCTTTTTTGCTTTTATTATGTTTGGAACATCATGCACAGATACTCTTTCTATAAATACCGCCTTTGGTATTGTTGCCAGCATCTCACTTATTCTTATTGGCATGCCTGCATGATCTGCATCTCTGCCCAAAGGAGATGTTGTAGCTTTTTGACCTACCAAAGTAGTTGGTGCCATTTGTCCTCCAGTCATACCATATATAGCGTTATTGACAAATATTGTAGTAATCTTTTCGCCTCTCATAGCAGCATGAACAATCTCTGCAGTACCTATGGAAGCTAAGTCTCCATCTCCTTGATATGAGAATACTGTTGAATCAGGATGTACCCTTTTTATCCCCGTTGCAACAGCAGGAGCTCTACCGTGAGCAGCTTCCTGCATATCACAGGAAAAATAATCATATGCAAATACCGCGCATCCCACAGGAGCTACCCCTATCGCTTTGTCCAAAAGTCCAAGCTCCTCTAGGGATTCAGCTACAAGTCTGTGGATTATACCATGGGTGCAGCCTGGACAATAGTGAGTAGGTTTATCAGTTAACCCTTTTGTCTTCTCAAATACAACTGCCATTATTTCGCACCCCCTAATATCTTTTTAGCTTCTTCAACAATAGCCTTTGGTGTAGGAACCATGCCTCCAGTCCTTCCGTAGAAATAAACAGGTTTTTTACCCTTAACAGATATTTCTACATCTTCTACCATCTGTCCCATACTCATTTCAACACTTAGGAAAGCCTTAACGTTTGGCATTTCTGCAGCCTTGTAGAAATTAGCTTTTGGGAATGGCCATAGAGTGATTGGTCTTATCAGTCCTGCTTTTATCCCTTCATTTTCCAAAGCTTTTATAGCATTTTTTACAATTCGTGCTACAGTACCATAAGCTGCAAATACAATTTCTGCGCCTTCCAAATTATATTCTTCAACTTTTATCTCATTCTTTTCAATTTCAGCATATTTGGCAAATAGCTTTTGATTATGCTTTTCACAAACTGCTGGGTCTATAAAAAGTGAATTAACCACATTATGTTCTTTTCTGCCCCTTAGACCTGTCGTAGCCCATGTCTTCTCTGGTAACTGTCTCTTTTTTACTTCTGTAAACTCAACAGGTTCCATCATTTGTCCAATCATACCATCCCCTAATATCATAACCGGATTTCTGTACTGATCGGCTATGTCAAAGGCTTCCTGAACCAAATTTGCTGCTTCTTGGATAGAGTCTGGTGCCAATACTACTATGCGATAATCACCGTGGCCTCCTCCTTTAGTAGCCTGGAAATAGTCTGATTGGGCCGGTTGTATTCCTCCTAGTCCTGGACCTCCTCTTACCATGTTTACTATTACACAAGGCAGTTCAGCCGCTGCGATATAGGTTATTCCTTCCTGCTTCAAGCTTATTCCTGGGCTAGATGAAGATGTCATCACCCTTGCACCTGCTCCTGCAGCTCCATAAACCATATTTATGGCAGCAACCTCTGATTCAGCCTGCAGGAAACAACCTCCTACTTGTGGAAGTCTTAAGGACATATACTCAGGTATTTCGTTTTGTGGCGTAATAGGGTAACCGAAGAAAAATCTACAGCCAGCCTTTATAGCAGCTTCAGCTACAGCTTCGTTTCCCTTCCATAATTCCTTTGCCATTGATATCCCTCCTCACAAATTACAGTTTTTCGACTCTGATAACAACATCAGGACATATTCTAGCACATGCTGCGCAAGCAATACATTTGTCCATTTCCTTTACTGTTGCAGGATGATACCCCTTGATATTGATTCTGTCCTTGTCCATAATAACTATCTTTGTAGGACATACTGTTGTGCAAAGTTCACAGCCCTTGCATCTGTTTTCGTCAAATGTAACTTTTCCTGCCATTTTAAAACCTCCTTCATTACATTTCCCAGGGCTTTTTCATATAAATATCTATTGGTAATATCTGTCCATAGATATTGTCAGGCAAATAATTTATAAGAGATTTATGCACTACTGTATATTTAATGGGCAGGCCCATTTCTTCAGATACTTGTAGGCACAGTTCCTGTCCCTTTATTATATCTTCAATTTTTGTTTCTCCGCAAAGATGAGTATTATTCACCAGTGCAGTTACTTTTTGTCTTGAACCTTCTTCAATAGATTTTAAATACCTAATTGCGCTTTCCCTATCAGCAGTTAAAGGTCTATTGGCATTAAGCACAAAAAACATATCATAATCATCTTTATCTATTTTATCATAATATCTCCCTAGGGCTGTGGCTCCAGCTTTATCACCGCCTACATCTATTACTGTTTGATAGCTTTTGTCTTCTAAAACAGTATATATCTCAGACGATAATGCAGGCACGTCACCAGATAAACCTCTTATGGATGAGAAAATAATCCTAATACCTTTTTCCTCAAATTCTGTTTCAATTTCTCTTGATCTAAAATATGGATTTACTATATCTAAATCAACTATAGCTGTTTTATACCCTTGTCTGGCAAGATTGAAAGTATAGTTCACAGCAAATTCTGTTTTACCGCTACCATAGTGTCCTGTTATTATCCTAATTCTTTTATCTTCCTTCATACTATCATCCTTATTATTTATATACTTTAGGAGCCTCCTCTTTCCTTAAAACCCTTAAACCACCTTCAGCCAAAGCTATCATTTCATCTTCTCCCGGATATATTAGAACTTGAGAAATAAATCTAACCCTTTCTTTGATCCAGCCAGTTAAGAGTTTATCGTATGCCAATCCACCGGTCAAGCATATGGCCTCTACTTTCCCCTCCAAAACTGTAGCACATGCCCCTATTTCTTTAGCAATCTGATAAGCCATGGCTTTATAAATAAGCTCAGCATGCTTATCTCCCGCTTCAATCCTTCTCACCACTTCTCTTCCATCATTGGTGCCTAAATGAGCTACTAAACCACCTTGACCTACAATTTTCTTTTTTATCTCATCATAGGTGTATTTTCCAGAATAGCACAGCTTAACTAGCCCTCCTACAGGCAGGGTTCCTGCTCTTTCTGGAGACATGGCTCCATCTCCGTCTAAAGCATTGTTTACTTCTATAACCCTTCCTTTTTTATGAGCACCCACTGATATGCCTCCGCCCAAATGGGCTACGATCAGATTCATTTCTTCATAAGTTTTTCCCAAATCCTTGGCTAACCTTCTCGCAACAGCTTTCTGATTAAGGGCGTGGAATATGCTTATTCTTTCCAACTCTGGAATACCTGTAATTCTGGCTATATCATCCAACTCGTCTACTACTACCGGGTCTACAATATAAGCTGGAATATGCAATGGAGATGCAATTTCATAGGCTATTATCCCGCCTAAATTTGAAGCATGCCTTCCTCTTTCTGCATCCTTTAAATCTTTCAGCATAGCATCGTTAACTTCATATATACCGCTTTCTATAGGCTTCAACAAGCCGCCCCTTCCTATAACCGCACTTAATTTGGTTATATTGATGTCTTTGGCATTTAAAGTATCCAATATCATATTCTTTCTGAATTGAGTCTGATCGATTACGGTTGCAAAAGGAGCCAGCTCTTCATTTGAATGTCGTATGGTTTCTTCAAACACAGGCTTTTCATTATCGAATACGGCTATTTTAGTAGAAGTGGATCCCGGATTTATGACCAATAATCTAAATATTTCCTGCATAAAAATCCTCCTCTTCGGATTATATCCATTATCTGTCAGCCAACAAAACCCCTATGGCTATTGAATTTAGTTTTGCAGTATGACTGTCGGCTCTTGAAGTAAGGACTATAGGAACTTTTGCTCCCACAACAATACCTGCATTCTGAGCCTTAGCAAAGAAAACCATGGATTTATAAAGCATGTTGCCTGATTCTATTTGTGGAACCATAAGAATATCTGCATGTCCTGCAACAGGATGTACTATGCCTTTATGCTTTGCAGCTTCAACAGATACAGCATTATCTAAGGCAAAAGGTCCTCCCAACATACAACCTTTTATTTCTCCTTTTTTATTCATCTCCACTAAAGCTTCTGCATCTAGAGTAGCTTGCATTTTAGGATTAACCTTTTCTACAGCAGCCAATACAGCTACCTTTGGATTCTCATTACCCATAGAGTGGGCTACCTTTACAGCATTTTCTATAATTTGCTTCTTTTGTTCTAAATTCGGAGCTATATTCATAGCTGCATCAGTAACTATAAAAAGCCTATCATAATCTTTAACTTCAAACACAGCCACGTGAGAAAGAACATTTCCTGTCCTGAGTCCAGCTTCTTCTGCCAGAACAGCTTTAAGAATTATTGATGTATCCACCAAACCTTTCATCACAATGTTGGCTTTTCCCTCAGATATGAGGCTTACAGCTTTTTTACATGCTTCTGCTTTATCTTTTTCATCGATTATCTTAAAAGTTCCAACATCTACTCCACAGCTTACTGCTGCTTTTTCAATCTCTTCCTTATCTCCAACCAGTATAGCATCTGCCAAACCTAAATCTTTGGCATCTTTTACAGCATTTAATACCTCCGCATCTTGAGCTACAGCAACTGCTATGGTTTTAGGCCCATTTTTCTTGGCATATTTTACTATTTCATCAAAGGTTTTAATCATATTTTTAATTCCACCTCTTCCTCATATATTTTGGCTTTTTCTTCTCCTGAAATAACCCTTTGAGCCCCCTCTGCTAAAGCCGTCATCTCATCCTCGCCGGCATATATAAACAAGGGTGCAATAAATTCCACTCTTCTTCTTATTCTGTCGCATAAAATTTTTGAATATGCCAAGCCTCCTGTTAATACAATAGCTTGGACATCGCCATTTAGAACCGTAGCCATAGCACCAATCTCTTTTGAGATTTGATATGCCATAGCATCATATATAAAATCTGCTCTCTGGTCTCCCATTTGTATCTTCTTTTCTATCTCTCTTGCGTCATTGGTTCCCAAATATGCTATTAAGCCCCCCTTGCCAATAATTTTCTTTTTTAAGTCGTCAAGAGTATATTTGCCAGAATAGCACATTCTTACAATATCGCCTACAGGCAAAGTACCTGCTCTGTCTGGTGAAAAAGGACCTCCATCATTAGCATTATTCACATCTATTATTCTACCCCTTTTAAGAGGTACAATAGATATGCCTCCGCCTAAATGAGCTATCACCAGATTTATATCTTCAAGAGCTTTATCCAAATCCATAGCAGCTCTCCTGGCAACAGCTTTAATATTTAAAGCGTGAACTAATGATTTTCTAGGCAATTCAGGCATTCCTGATATTCTTGCCACATCTTCAAATTCATCTACGGCAACAGGATCTACTATAAAAGATGGGATTCCCTGAGAGTCTCCTATAGACTTAGCTATAATTCCTCCTAGATTGGAAGCATGTTCTCCTTGTATACCTATCCTTAAATCCTCTATCATTGCTTCGGTAACCATATAGGTGCCTCCGGGAATAGATCTTAATAGTCCTCCTCTAGCTACAACAGCGGTAATATTCTCAAGTCCTATCTCCTCACTCTCCAGCCATTGGAGTATCATTTCCTTTCTGTAATCAAATTGATCAGTAACTCTTTCATACTTTTCTAATTCTTCTTTAGGATGTGAAATGTTATACTGCTTAATAGACTTGCCTTCTCTGAACAATGCTACTTTAGTTGAAGTAGAACCGGGATTGATTACCAATATGTATTCCCTGTTCAAGCT
>ERZ773359.4293-NODE-4293-length-15121-cov-9.851321_pt1 | contig 15121 bp, 14 predicted proteins | sample MGYA00374955_ERZ773359 | MGnify/ENA primary metagenome ERZ773359 (study PRJEB29098, sample SAMN04486028) | biogas fermenter metagenome | study: EMG produced TPA metagenomics assembly of the Biogas fermentation microbial communities from Germany - Plant 4 DNA1... | reverse complement strand
ATTGGGAGCCTAAAGAAGTAACCTTAGTAGCTACGGGTAAGGACGACCACAGTGGTGTAAGCGGTATGAGAGTGTTGAAGAAGAACAACGAAGGTAAATGGATACCTGAAAGTGATTGGAAACCTGTAACAACATTATCTTACACGACACAAATAAACGGGGAATTCTTCTTCGAGGTAAGGGATAATGTAGGTTTAACTAATACTGATAGCGCAGGAAATCCTCTAGACGCATCAGAGATTATAAAGGTTGACAGAATAAATGAACCTATAAAACTAAATAGTTTCAAAATAAGTCCGATTAAGAGTACTTTGGATTACGGTGGGGTTAACGCTTATTTACTAGGTAGAAGTGATTTCCACGCAACATTCTCAGCTGAAATTGAGGATAAGGATATACAAGACGTAATTAAATACAAGTTAGAGATTACTGGACCTAAGAGTTTAACAATAAACAAATCAATAAGTGGTAGAACAACTGTAAAACATACTCATAATGAGATAGTGTTCTTGATAGACGAAGACATGAAGAACTGGCCAGACGGAATTTACACTGCAAAGCTAACAGTGACAGATAATAAGCCAGAGTTTGCTGATATAAGTAGTGGAAGTCAAGAATTGAAGTTTGTTATACTAAGAGAAAAACCACCTGTACCTGTGATAAGTGTAAGTGCTAGTACTAAGAAAGCAACAATAGAGTTTAAAGAGCATCCAGTACTAAAAGGTAGTTTAACTTCACATCTAACCAAAGAATATGCAATAGGGGATTCGTCATATCTACCTTATACAGGGCCAATAGATTTAGATAAGCCTGAGTATAAGAACGGAGTTACTATATACGCAAGATATAAAGACATAAACGGTAATTATTCTATAGCAATAGAGAATTATATACCAAAAGGTAGTAACACTCCAGGAGGTAGTGACAATCCAGGAGGCGGCACGGGTACTGAAATAGACTCAGAGGTTAAAGTAGAGGAAGGTAGAAACACTAAAACAACATATATCAATATCAGGAGAACTGAGAAAGGTAAGTTGGACGTAGAATCAATATTTGACTTCTTAAAAGACTAAATAAAAAGCCCTAAGGGTATATAAAGTGTGGGGGATAATACCCTACACTTTATACTTTAGGGAAGGAGGTGTGAGAAATTAGATGACAAGCAGAGACAAGAGAATAGTAGCATTAGTAGCATTAATGATTTTACTAATGACGGTGCCTTTAAATGTTTACGCTAGTGGTAATGACACAATATGGGTAAACGGTAAGGAGTTAAAGGGTGTAAGTACTGCTAATGTCGGGGGAGTAAAAATGATACCTATTAGAGCAGTATTCGAGGGGTTAGGTAAGAGAGTTACCTGGATAAGCGCCACAAGGGACATAGTTATAGACGATGGTACATTTCCATTGGAGAATTTAACTAGAGACATTGTAGAACCTTTGTTAACGGTACCGAACTACACGATTAGGGTTGATAGTAGTGTGTTAAGGGCTAATACAGCTGATAGTAAGTATGATTTTAATTACACAATGAAAAATCCAGTAAAGCTAGTAAAGGGTACAGCTTATGTCAGTCCTGAAATGTTAGACTATATGGGAATAGGTTATGCAGAAGGAAATAAAAGGATTGATATTGATACACAATTATTAGTCGTAGGAGTTGGACAAGAAAATAGTTTCCTTGAAAAAGTAGTAAGTGAAAAGGATTTAGCCCGTGTAAAGAAATTTGTAACAGATTTTGAAGCTAAGAGTAAAATCAAGGTAATAGAATCTGAATATTTAGACACCAGAGGAATAGAATCTTTTTATAAGTATCTATCAGAAATACCAAGTAAAGACGAAATAGTAAGCGGGTATGGATGGAATGGAACTGTGTCTACTAGTATTGATAAGAATTCATTAACTAGGATACAAAGAATAAAGACATTAGCTCCATTAGCTGGTATTAAAATGGAATTTGAGCCAGCTGTATTTTATAATATAGGTGGAAGAGTAAGTTTAATAGGTGGTTATATAAACTACTTAGACAGCGATTTGAACCTTGAAAAAATGTATAATAATTACGTAAAGAACTATGAGGAAACTACATGGACAGTAATGCAGCCTAAAACTAAAGCCGATATAAAAGTTCAATTAAGTCATTTCTTAGATGAAATAAAGGAAAATAAAATGGTGATAGTTTTGGTGCAAGATGGCCAAATTTCCTATTTAGAGTAAGGAGACAGATAAGATATGAGAAGAGATAAAAAGCAATATAAAAAGTCTTCCCAAAGAATAGCGAGTTTACTATTGGCCCTAGCATTATTAATAAGTTTTGGTATTAGTATTGTGCCAAATATAGTTTGGGCGAGTAGGACTGACGGTAGTCAGTATATGATCGCTATAATGGTAAACGGGGATTACCCTTATAACAAGGGTTACGATGGGAAGGGGTATCCAACTTTTCCGTATGATATAACAGAGTACACTGAGTACATTGACGGAAGCATTAAAGAGTTGCCTGAGATAGTATATATTTATAGAGGTTCTGAAGCATTCGCTAACGGATATGACTACCAAGTGGAAGAGCAATATGACTCACTACCTTACTATAGAAAGTTAACAATTAGAGATATGGTTGAAGACATAATTAGTAAAGAATATGTAGTTTATATTGAACCTGGCGAGGATTTCAAGCCTATAGAAAGGTTAGAAACATCAAAGGATTACTATTATACGACAGTAGGTAGCGAAGTAGATATTGGTACAAGTATATATCCAAATGACGCAACTGTCCAAATTCTAGACGTATCGACTACTAATGACAACATAGCAGAGTTTATTAACGATAGTACAGTCCTTGCTAAGGGAGAAGGTACGGCAAGATTGTTTATAGCGTCAAAAGATTTATACACTGACAGAAGAGATGGTAGAGATCAAGGGGCATTTACTGAAGCAGAAATAAAAGTTATGCCTGAGGGATATACTTTCATAGAAGATATAGGTGTTCAAGATATTTATATGAGATTAGGGGAAACCGTAAACGTTGCCCCAGAAATAACACCGATAGACGCACCGACTGATACACTTATATACGAGATTGTAGGAGACAATATAGTTAGTATTGATGGGGGAAAAATAACCGCGACAAGAATAGGGGAAACAACTATACGAGTAAAGGATAATGTAACTCGAAAAGAGGCATTTTTCGACGTGATTGTAGATTACGCCGAGGTTACTCAAATAGCTATAAGTAAAGATATTACTGAAATTACTGAAGGCGAAACAAAGAAACTAAGTAGTACAGTGATACCTTCAGAGGGAATAGACTATAGTCAGTTAGTATGGTCTAGTAGTGACGAAACCATACTAGAGGTAAATCAAGACGGTGTCATAAAGGGTATATCTCCTGGAACAGCAAAAATTACATTATCTGCAGGAAATGGTGTAAGCGATAGTGTAGATATTACTGTATTAAAAAGGGTAATACCTTTAGATAATATATTTATAGAGGGAACTAAGTATGAGTTTGAAGTAGGGGAAACCTATAAATATAATTATATCTTAAGTCCTATTGGGGCAGACGCAGGGGATATAACTTGGGAAACATCTAATAGTAGTGTAGTAGACATAGATAATACAGGATTAGCTACAGCAATATCACCTGGAAACGCCACAATAAGTGTAGTGTCTAGCAAAGGACCTAGAAATAGTGTTAGTGTGAATGTAAAAGAACCTAAAATATTGATAGAAAGTATTAGGGTAAGCAGCTATCCTGAGAATATATTTATAGGAGAAACACAAAATCTAGGATACTCATTTGTTCCTACGAACGCTCAAGTTGGTAATATAACTTGGGAAAGTAGCAACAGTGATATAATACACGTAGACGAATTTGGTAAAATAACTGCAATTAGTTTAGGTACCGCTGATATAACTGTTAAAGATAGTTTATCTGGTGTAAGTGATACTGTAACAATAAACGTAATACCTAAAAAGATAAACATAGAATCTATAAACATAGTTAATAAGATAAGTACTATTGACGAGGGTGAAAGATATAGTTTTCAGGTAGAAATTTATCCTGAGACGGCGCCAACTGACACAGTTATATGGGAATCATCAAACGAAGGAGTAGTTAGTGTAAGTGGTACTGGGGAAATAATTGCAAAGGCTCCTGGTAGTGCTAGAGTAACCATAAGGGACACTGAAACAGGTATAAGTGATTTTGTAGACATAATCGTAAATGAGGTAGTAAAGCAAGTACAAAATATAGCCATAATAGATGATAAAACATCTTTTATAGAAGGTGAAACCTACAAATATAATTATAGTATAACACCTGAGGGTTCCGACGTTGGGGAGCTTACTTGGGAATCAAGTAATACTAACGTAGTAGAGGTTTACTCTGACGGAACAATACGTGCAATAAGTCCTGGAAGTGCTACAATAACTCTAACATCTAGTTATGGGGCATCAGATAGTGTAAACATAGAGGTAGTAAAAAAAGTTATAAATTTAGAAACATTACAAATAAAGGATAAAGTAAACTCGTCTAAGCCATTAGAATTAGGGCAGTCAAGAATTTTACAGTATGAATATACTCCATTAAACGCAACAATAAATAGTGGGGATATCATATGGAAATCTGAAGATGCTATACTAAGTGTAGACAGTGTATATAGTGACGGAAGTGTAAAAGTAACAGCCAATCATATAGGAACTGGACGAATTACTTTAACAAATAGAGACGAGACCTTAACGGATTACGTAGACATAGTTGTAGTAAAACCTACAGTTCATGTTAGTGGGGTTACATTGGACGGTGTGCCAAACAACAGCCACGAAATGGTAGTAGGAGCAACCTTTGATTTAAAGAAATATTTAAAGGTACTCCCTGAGGACGCAACTAACAAAAATGTAGAGTGGGTTGTATCAGATAGTAATATAGTAAGTGTAACCAATGGTGTAGTGCAAGGTAAGAAAGTCGGAGAGGCTTATGTACACGCTAAGTCAGAGGATGGTAGCCACGTAAGTAACCAAATTAGATTTATAATAAAAGAAAAATCTAATAGCGGTGGGAATAACGGTGGCGGAAACAATGGTGGCGGAGGTAAAGTAACTCCACCTATTATAGAGCTTCCGGAGAAATATATTACAATAAAAATGGAAGAATCATACAGAATACCTTATAAAGTAAACGGTCCACAAGTAAACGTTTACTTTGAATACTCAAATGAACGAAGAGATAGTGCTATAGTAGAACTGAAGGAGGACGGAACTGTTATTGGTTTAAGTCCTGGGACAGCAGTGATACAAGTTCATAATGGTAGAGGGTTCTGGGATTATGTGACTGTAAGAGTTTTAAACGAATATGAATACGTATACGTAAGAGAGCTTAGGGTTGAGAAAGACAAAATTGAAATGAGAGTAGGAGACATTGAGGAAGTAAAGGTGGAAATTTTACCAACAAGTTCTAAAGACGCCAAATTAATTTGGGGTACAAGTAACAGGAAAGTAGTAAGAGTAGACAATGGTAAAATTGAGGCAGTAGGTGAGGGAAAAGCTACAATTACAGTAACTGCATATAATACTAGAGCAACAGCTGAAATTGAAGTAGAAGTTAAACCTTATGTAAAGCCTGCTGAAAGTATTGTAATAGAAAATCCTGAAGTAGCTTTAAATGTAGGGGGAATTCATAAAATAAATTACGAGATTACACCAAAAGATACAACTATGAAAAAGCCGACATTTACAACTAAATCAAATATCATAAAGATACTTGATTATGGAGTAATTTACGCAGTAGACGCTGGTGTAGCCGAAATAGAAGTTAGTGTAGGTGAGGGTGAAGAAAAGATTACTCAAACAGTAAGAGTAACAGTAGAGTATCCTGAAAATTTCTGGAAGAACACTAAGAAAGTAAATTATCTAAGAGAGGATAAGGACATAGAAATCAAATTCAACATGAAACTAGACGCAGCAAGTATAAATGACAATGTATATTTATCACGTAATGCTGATGGTAACGGCGAAAGAGTTAAAGCTGATATATACTTAGGTAAAGACGGTAGAACTATAGTAGTAAAAAATGTTTCCGAAAACGGAGAGTGGAAAGCAGGAGAAACTTTATACATGTTTATAAAGCCTGAGATAAAGTCTATAACAGGACAAAATTTAGGAACATGGTTAAGATATGAATTAAACATAAGACCTTAAAGGATATATTTAGAGGGATATATTTAGAGGGATATATTTAGAGGGATATACGGGAAGTCATTAAAGGCTTCTCGTAGTACATATAGAAAGAGAAAAAGACGAATTAATAATAATTCGTCTTTTTAAATAATTAAAATAGGGGTGACGAAAAATTTGAAGAAAATATTTGGAATAGCGCTGATTATAATTTTAATCAGTAGTATACAAGTATTTGCAGAAAGTGAAGGGGTTATTGAAAAAATAAATAAGCTATATAAAATAAAACAACAGATAAATATAAATATAGAACAGAAAGAGGCCAAAATACTAAGAATATCTGAAATGAAGGAAAAGATAGAAAAGGGAATTTGTACTAGGGAGGACATAGTATTTAGTACAGAAAATAGAAAAGAAATGTTAGAAAGATATTCTGAGGAATTAGAGAACTTATCTGCAAAGATTAGTGAGATGGAGTCACAGCTGGTTTACACTGATAATATGATAGATATTTATACTAAAATATATAATTCTGAGAGTAAAACGGTAGTGGGGTTAATAGGGCAATACGTGTCAACAAGTAAAAAAATGGGTAGTGGGGTAGAGTTTGTGAAACCTCTGAAAAGTTACAGTGTCACATCAACATACGGGAATAGAAACCATCCTATATTTAATAAGGTAATACACCATAATGGAATTGATTTAGGGGCGCCAGAGGGAACTCCTATATATTCTGCAGAGGACGGTATAGTAATAAAAGTAGCCAAAGACGATGGGTATGGTAATAATATAATAGTAATGCACAGAGGCGGGTATTTTACATTGTACGCACATATACGAGACGGTGGTATATTAGTAAAGACAGGTGAAAGCGTAAAGAAAGGACAGAAAATAGCAGAAGTAGGAAATACAGGTTTATCTACAGGTTACCATTTACATTTTGAAATATTTAAAGGTACATCAAGAGTTAATCCTGAGAGCATGATAAAGTTTAGATAAGGAAGGACGCATATGGGAAACTGGAAAAAGTTAATAATTGGATTACTACTAATATTACCTTTGGTAATATTAGTTTATGCAAGAGGAGGCGGGGAAAAAGGAGAATTAGTAGAGGAAACCTTACAAGAAGTGGAAACTTTACAAGAAGAGGAAAGTGTAGTTGAGGATATTGTTGAGGACATAACTCTTGACTACGAAAAACTTAGTAATGGTAGAGTAAAGGAAATAAATTTTATGGACGCATATAAACAAGATGAGGAAAGGTATTTAGTTTTATTTATGCATGAACAGTGTGATTTTTGTATAGAATTCTGGATAGACGACGTGCAAAAATACTTAGATAATGACGAAAGACTTGAAATTTACGTGGTAGATTTAAAAGAGGACGAAAATAAGGGTTCTTGGGATTACAACGAAATACATGGTGTACCTTTATTAATGAGAATAGATAAGGGAATTATAGTAGAGAGAGCAGTAGGGGCAGTAAAAAGTAGAGATATGCTGAATAATAATTAGAACTGGCAGAACTGGCATTTAAATTACACACTAAATACACACTGAGATATACTCAAGTATATAAAATAAAGGAGGAGTGAATAACATGACTGAAAGAGCTAGACCATTTTCAATAAAACTAAAAATTGAGATGCTGAAGAAGAGTGACATCGACGCCATAATAAAGAATATAGCCTATTTAGACCCAAAAAGCACTATAGATAAGGAAGGAAAGATAATGACATTAGACTTTCCTGCATCATCAGCTTTTGGGATAACCTTAGAGGATTTCGTTTTTCTTCTTATAGAGGCTACTGGTAGGAGAATATTCGCAAGTGTAGAAGACGGATTTATCCACTTTAAGTTTTCAAGAGACTTCCTAACACCGAAATCTTTACAAGAAGTTAAGGGTAAGGTCGAGGAAATAAAGGCGGAAACATCTGGATTAAATAAGCCCAAAGATAACTAGGGGAGTTGCTGATGAAAAAAGAAATACGAAATATAAAAAATATTAGTAACTTAAACGACGCAGTGGCTTACGCCAGATATGAGGTAATACTTTGTATAATTATTGTGTTAGTAGTAATGCTTGTAAACATGTCTCCTAATATAATATCTACAAGAGATTTGAATAGATACAAAGAGTTAGAGTATAGGTATGGCGAAATAGAGTTTGTACGAAGGAATATTGAAAGAGACCACATACATGATATAGACGATATAACTTTAGGTAAGTACATGATTGACGGGATGTTAAACAATTTAGGAGAAACAGCTACAACATACTTTAGTGCAAGTGAGTTTGAACAATTTAGTGAGAAGTTAAAAGGTAGTAATACAGGTATAGGAATAGGGGTAACATTAGAGAGCGACGGAACTTACTATATTGATTACGTAGCGGCTGGAAGTCCTGCTGAACGAGACGGTATAGTCATAGGTGACGTAATTTTAAGTATAAATGGTATAGAACTCCAAGGGGGGAATCCTTTTGACATAATTCCTAGCAAGAAAGGTGAAACAGTAGAACTTAAGATACTACGTGATGGAGAAGAGTTGGTAGTAACAACGAAAGTAGAAAAGTATAAGTTTGAAACTATACGAGCAGAAAAAATAGGCAGCGTAGGATATATACACCTATTTGAATTCAGAGATAACTTACACAAGAAATTTAGTAAAGAATTAGATAAGTTAATAGATTCTGGAATAACGAGTTTAGTAATAGACGTAAGAAATAATCCAGGTGGTAGACTTAGAGAATGTATAGAAATTTTGAGTAAGTTACAAGGCGAGGCAATAGCATTAAGGTCTATCTATAAGGATGACGAAATTGTGTTTAAAACGAAAGGTAAGGGTATAGATATACCTATTTACTTATTGATAAATGAGTATAGTGCCAGTGCATCAGAAATATTGGCAGTAAATTTAAAGGAACATGGTAAAGGTATTTTAATAGGAAATACTACTTATGGTAAAGGGACAGGTCAGGCTATATATAAAAGTAAGTCTGGAGGAGCGCTGTTATTGACGGTACAAGAAAACAAAAGTCCAAAAGGAAACACTATAAATAATGTAGGGGTAGAGCCAGATATATTTGTAGAAATGAACCCTAGTGATTTATACGTATATACTGGAGATATAGAAAAAGACATCCAATTGCAGAAAGCTTTAAAATTGGCAAATAAATAGACACTATAAACTAGCAAAAAGATATAATAGTATTAGTGATAAAAAGAAATACAATTATATCTTTTTACGAGCTTTTAGATAGCGATTTCATGGTAGTTATAAATGGATTACGGGGGGAGAACAAAATGATAGAAAAGAACATAGTAGTAGTGTATGACGGAAGTAACTTTGGGGAATTTATTAGAAATTTAAGAATTTATTTAGGGTATACACAAGAGGAATTTAGTGAGAAGGTATTGTATGAGGGGCTATCATATAGTTCACTAAGAAACTTTGAGCAAGGTAAAACTGAGCCGAAATACCCTATAGATTTAATAGATAGGGTAATAGAATCATTTAGAGAAGATATAGAGAGAAAGTGTATTAAGGTAGTTATAGACTTAGAAAGATAAAGAGAGTTTTGGGGGAATGTAAATGGTATTTGTAGAGGAATTTGGTGATTTATTTGAAGTAGATTTAGAAAAGTATCATTTAGCACATTGTATAAGTTCAGACGCCGCATTAGGTGCTGGGATAGCCGCTGAATTTAACAAGAGATATGATATGAGACGTAAGTTACTAATGAGAAGTGAAGAGGAAAGAATATACCCAACCTGTATAAAAGAGGGGAAAGTGTTTAACTTAATAACTAAAGAAAAGTACTGGCATAAGCCAACATTACAAAGTTTATCTAAGGCATTAAAATGTATGAAGGACCAAGTTATAGCCGAGGATGTAAAACATATAGCAATGCCAAGGATAGGTAGTGGTATTGATAAACTAAATTGGTTTAGAGTAAGAGAATTAATAAAAATACATTTTGAGGACACGGATGTAGAAATTTTAGTTAGATATATTTAGGGGGATCGAAATGAAATGAAAAAGGATGTTTTAGAAAGATTGCCTGATATACCAGATGAAGGTAAATTAAACTATAGAAATGTGAATAAGTTATTTAATTACACTTTAGCAATACTGTCAGGATTATTAGTATTGCTAATAGGCTTTATATATTTATTATCCAAGGGGGCATTTTAGAAAATGAACAAGAGACCTATAATTATTGGGGCAATAATATTAGTAGTGCTAATCATAGTGGGGGTATTAATATACAATTTAGTGTTTAGTCCTAAAACAACAGTAGCAGATTTAGAGGGTATTGAAATAACACCTGTGGAGGAAATAGAACCACCAGACCCGAAAGAATTAAAAATAATAGAATTTAAAACAAAAATATTAGAGGAAAAGATAGCGGAGGCCTTAGGTAAGACGGCTCCATTAAGCCAAAAAGACATGGAGGAGTTAACAGAGTTAGAGATATGGTCTGCTGGGATAATTCATTTAGATGGACTAGAATATGCTATTAACTTGGAAAGTTTAGACTTATACAATAATGATATTAGAGATATAACTCAATTAGCTAAATTGACTAAATTAAAAAGGCTTAATCTTAGTCATAATAATATTTTAAAGATAAATGCACTAAGTCAATTAGTAGAATTAGAAGAGGTAAATATATCTAATAATGAGATAAGTGTAATTGCACCACTAGGGGCATTAAATAAATTGAAGGTAATAGACGCATCCTACAATTATATAGAAAATTGTGATAATTTATCTCACTTAAGTAGTGTAGAAGTTATAAAATTACAAGGTAATAGGATAGTTGACATAAGTAGTTTAGCTAACATACCCAATTTAAAGACACTATGGGTATTTGAGAACAGAATACGAGACGAGGAGCAGTTTGATTTATTCACAAATATAAACGATTTTGTATATAAGTAAGAAGTAATTTATGTAAAATAAAGGGGTGAGCGGATTGGCGAAAATTGAATTTAAAGAGTGGGCGGATGAACTTGAAGACCCTAAATATTTAGTATATATAATATCTGGGGGTCACCACTGGACGAAAGAATTTATGGGTGCTATGAAGGAGAAATTTAAAACTGACTATGAGGTAATAAGTAAGAAAGTAAAAGACAATACTAAAAAATTGAATTATAAGAGTTTAGGTAAAAGAAAGCATTTAATGATGTTTGAGAGTATAGAGAGAATTAGTAAGGAAGATATGAACGAGTTGGTAGAGTATATTAAGAAACCTTCAAAGCACGCCATATTTGTAGTGTCTCTAAGGCACTGGCAGGAAAAGAGAGAGTTAATGAAGAACTTTAGATATATTGAAAATTCAAAAACGATAAAGTTTTTTGAATTAGACTTTCCATCGAGAGATTTCGTAAAAAACTTTATAAGATTAACAGCTAACAATTATGGTTTAAATTTTGATAGCCAAGACACTTTTAATTTTTTAGTTAGAAGGTTATCTCAAAGACCAGATACAGTAGTAGACAATATATACGCCTTATCTGTTATAGGAAAAAATGTTGATAAAGAAATGGTAAAAACATATACCGAGGATTATTCGTCATATAACTATGATAAATTGTATGATACGCTAGTAAAACTAAATAGGAAAAGAGTTCCTTTTGTAGCTTATAATGATTTAATAGAGGCTGGGAGGAATGAGGTAACAATATTAATAAATACTAGAAAACATTTCCAATATTTATTAGAGGCTAAGTATTTAAAATTGGGGGGAATACTGAGGAATGACGACTTAATAGATATAAAGAAACACCTTTATGATAAGGGGGATATAAAATTCCAAAAGAACAATATATGGGATTTGCCCGAATACAAAATAAACTATTACTTAAGACAATGTGACCATATTAGTTTAAAGGAAATAATTAATATACTTCAAATAATAGATTTTAATATGCCATCAATAACATTTACCCCGCCAAAAGAAAACGAAAATTTGAAACCTGTTAGAGAACCTAAGACACGACCTTTTAAGACGATATTAGATATATTAAATAGACGGAATGACACGACTATGATATAATATGCGGGAGTTAGAAGGGGGTGGGATTCCGAGTTGTTATTTAGATAACACAAATTACACTAAAATAATTTGCATGAAGCTATTGATTAAAATTGTGATTTGTGTTATAATATATAGTATATGATTGGGCATCTACTAATATCTTAGGGGGAATGTTAAATGAACAAATGTAAAAATGGCATGATAGAAAACAATGTGTTCTACAAAAGTGTAAAGGATTCGCCATCATTAAAGTGTGCATTGTGGATACACGAGAATGAGAAGAAGGTAAAGAACAAGATAAAAAATACCTTCTCAAGTATGGGGTATGGGGGATACGCAGTAGACGAGTGCTATGAGTATATGCTTTATTACTTTGTAGAATACACTAATAAGGCATTTGATAAAAATTATCATGTTCATAAGGAAGTACTAGAAAAACTAGACTCAACAGAGACATTAGAGGATATAGAAGACCTAGAGAAATTCCTTGAGGAATCCGACACAAGTAGTTATAAAATGGAACACTATATTTTAAATAGGGTAAGGAATGTAGCACTGGGGTACATAAGACATTTGAAGAGGCAGCGAGATATGCTCACATTAGAAGATGAAATATTTGAGGACGAAAGTTACAGAGGTTATAATGTAATAACACATGATATGGCAAGTATACAGGACGTTAATTATGTAAAATGTATAGAAAACGAGCCAGATTTAATAGCGGAGTTCGAGGATTTACAGGATATACTAGATAATGAATTATCCATATATGATAAGGATTTCCAAGATAAGAACTTAAAGGGATTTGATACGAAGAAATTCGTTCAATCAATGTTTTTAAAGGGTTTAAGTGGGGAAGAAGAAATTGCTAAAGATATGGGAATAAATATAGCTCAGTTAAATAACTATATATCTGGATTTAAAGCTATAGTGAGTAATGATTGTGACGAAGGTGGGGAATATTACGATTTAAGAAATTCCATACAAGCATTGGTAGAGGGTATTAAGCATGGATGGCAGCCTATAATAAGAGACTAATTTGACGGAGGAGTATAAATGAAAAGCCACGTTTATAAATGGAAATGGGTTGGAGGCGAAAATTTAACTACAACAGAATATAAAACATTATTTAATAAAGCTAAAGCTGAAGGAATATCTTTAGAAGAATATATGGAAAAAGTAGGGGTAGAGGAAAGTCTATCTTATGGAGAGGTTCAAAACCCTGTTAAAAATTCGGCTAAACTTGTTTCGTGGTATAAAAACGTTGGTGGAAAAAATAAATTCCTGACTCTATGGAAATATAATAAGTACTTAGAAGAGGCATCATCTTCGGAAAAAGACATAGCAACATATCTAAGAGAAAGGGGATTTACTCCGTTAAATGAAATGAAGGACGAAAATGGAGATGACGCAACTAGGTGGATAGACTTAAGAACTGGAAAAATAATATTTAGAAAAGAATATATGAGATTATATGCTTTGGCGAAGAAGAACAATATGAGTATAAATTCATTTATGAAACTAGTTGGAATAGATAAACTATTAGAATCTAAAAGAAGAATGATTTACAAATAACCCCTGTTAAGGGGTTATTTTATTTTAACTTGCACTCAAGAGATAAATAAGCACCTTTATTTTACACTGAAGTAAATAATAGATACATTGTAAAATAAAAATAAAGGAGAGATAGGTTTGAAAATTAATAAAGATAGTAGGTATAACCAAGAATTAATAGATAAGGTTTATGCATATTCATTGAATAGGGGGATATACATAGATTTAGACGCGGCCGACGAGATATACAGAGAGCTATCAGAAATTTCTGAGGAACACAAAATTAAAGCAATAGAGGAACTGCCAGAGGAGTACCGTGGAATAAATTTAAACTCGCCTAAACAAATAGTGCAAGTAATGACGGAGCATTTCAATTTTGCAAAGTACGCTGGTAAAACCGGAAAGGGAGGATTATCTTTTGGTGAGGAAGTACTTGCAAAGATATACGAAAAGACAGGTAATTTATTTGCATACCATCTAAGAGAATATAGGTCATCTAAATCAATAGCAGGAAAGATAAAAGAGATAGTAGACGAAATGGACGACGATAACAGGGTACATCCTGAGTATGTGTATGGTGATACTAATAGAGTTAGTTATAGAAAGCCTGGACTATCAAACTTAAATGAAAAATGTAGGCCTATTATAGCGGCTGGGCCTGGTAGAAAATTGATAAAGGCAGACTATAAAGCCCAAGAAGTTTATATACAAGTAAATATGTTAAATATACCCGAATTGAAGAGAGTATTTGAGGAGTACGACGATTTCTACGCTGGAATGGTAAAGGTATTAGCTAACGTAGATTTAAAGAGAGAGTACAGGAACAATATAAAGACGGCATGGCTAGCAGGGATTTATAATTCTAGTTTACAGAACATAGGGGAAAGTGAAGAGGAACGAAAGTTAGTAAAATTAATAAAGGATAAAGTTCATAAGATACCTCAAATAGAGGCTTATAGAGAATACGTAAATAAAAATATGGTTCATGGCAACCAGCCTGTAACATCTTATTTTGGAACAAAAAGAATGTTGCCTTCTTGGGTTAAGAATAAATACCAATTACAAAATATTGCATTTAATAATGTATTTCAAATAACTGGTGCTGACATACTATTCTTTGCTATTGAAAGTTGTATAAACAAATTCAGAGACCTGGGATTAACGCCTGAGGATATTTATATATACATGACAATTCACGATGAGATAATTTTTAATGTTTCAGAGGATAAGCTAAGCGACGAGTTGCTAAGAGAGATTGAGGACGCAATGGTATTAGACATAGAGGGATGGACTAAGATAAAAGTTGATTTAGAAGTATCAGATACTTATTAATAGAGAGGGGGA
>ERZ773359.4289-NODE-4289-length-15125-cov-7.167220_pt1 | contig 15125 bp, 16 predicted proteins | sample MGYA00374955_ERZ773359 | MGnify/ENA primary metagenome ERZ773359 (study PRJEB29098, sample SAMN04486028) | biogas fermenter metagenome | study: EMG produced TPA metagenomics assembly of the Biogas fermentation microbial communities from Germany - Plant 4 DNA1... | reverse complement strand
AGCTCAAGAACCCTGAGCAGTACATCACCAGGGTCGGCAGGTTCTTGCGCAGGACGAGTCTTGATGAGTTGCCTCAGCTATTGAATATCCTAGCCGGCTCTATGTCATTTGTTGGCCCACGCCCTGCACTGTGGAATCAGTACGACTTGGTGGCTGAACGTGAGAAATATGGAGCCAATCGGGTCAGGCCTGGGCTGACAGGTTGGGCGCAGATCAATGGTAGGGACGAGCTTCCTATAGACGTGAAAGCGAGGCTGGACGGGGAGTACGTGCAGCGGATGGGATTCTGGATGGATGTGAAGTGCATGCTTGGTACCGTAGTAAAGGTTATAACAGGCGACGGGGTAGTTGAGGGCGGTACTGGCGCCATAAGCAGGAAGGTTAACGGGAAGGGGACCGTCTCTCGGTGAAAAAGATACTCATTACCGGGAAGGATAGCTATATTGGGGAAAGCGTTGCGAAGTGGCTAGCCAGGTTCCCCGGCAGGTATGTCACGCACACCATTGATATGAGAGGGAACTCATGGAAAGAGCATGACTTCTCGAGATACGACGTTGTATTTCATGTGGCTGGCATTGCACATGATTCGTCCAGAAGGGCCTTGGAGGACCTATATTATAGTGTCAACCGTGATCTGGCTATAGCGACTGCACAGAAAGCTAAGAACGAGGGCGTCAGGCAGTTTATCTTCATGAGTAGCATTCTTGTATACGGAGGTAGCAGCGGACTCAGCCAGGTGATTACCAGGGATACGGTACCTAGTCCGAGCAGCGTGTATGGGAAAAGTAAGCTCGAGGCAGAAGAGGGGATCAGGAGTCTCGAGAGTGACCAGTTCAAAGTTGTGATCATACGATCGCCGATGGTCTATGGGAAAGGCGCTAAAGGTAACTACCCGAAACTTGCAAAGATAGCAAGGTCGCTGCCGGTATTCCCGGATTTCGATAACCAACGAAGCATGATTCATATCGACAATCTGTGTGAATTCATACGGCTCATGATTGAGAACGAGGAACGTGGAGTGTTTTTCCCGCAGAATGGAGAGTATGTAAGGACGAGCGAGATGGTAAGACTCATCGCTGAAGCGTCTGGTCGAAGGATTAGGTTGACCAAGATCTTCAATCCAGTGATCAGAGCGCTTGGCCGTAAAGTGCAGGTTCTTAATAAGGCTTTCGGGGACTTGGTTTACGAGAAGAGTATGAGTGAGTATAAAGAGGATTACAGGGTTAGGGATCTGAGGGAGTCGATACTGGTCACCGAGAGGTAGTTACGAAGGTCGGGTAGAGCGATGGGCAAGCACATTCTGGTAGTATCACAGTACTTCCACCCCGAGCAGTTTCGGATCAATGATATTTGCACTGAATGGGTTAAGCGGGGGCATCGGGTAACGGTAGTCACCGGGATACCGAATTATCCTCGGGGCAGGTACTACGATGGGTACGGGTTGTTCAGGAGAAGGAAAGAGATATACGAAGGGGTCAACATAATCCGGATTCCGATCATCCCTAGGGGAGGCAACTCCGTAACCCTTTGTCTGAACTACTTGTCGTTCGTGGTATCAGGGTTCTTTTGGAAAGCAACAGCGTCGGTGAATGCCGACTGCGTGTTCATATTCGGAGTGTCTCCCATGACGCAAGCGCTCGTGGGTGTCTGGTACGCGGCCAAGAAGCGAATACCATGCTACTTGTACGTACAGGATCTGTGGCCCGAAAACGTTCAGGCTGTAGCAGGGATCACTAACAGACTAGTGATTGGGTTCATTGGCAGAATGGTTGACTACATATACGCCCGGTGCACGAGAATCTTTGTGACGTCGGAGGGCTTCATAGAAGCGATCCGGAGTCGCGGTGTTGTGCCAGATAAGATTGAGTATTGGCCGCAGTACGCCGAGGACTTCTATCGACCACTACCTAGAAGGAGCGTCAATGAGATACCACGAGATGGTTTGTTCAACATAACCTTTACGGGTAACATCGGGAATGCGCAAGGCCTTGACATACTGCCGCAGACGGCTGTACTGTTGAAAAACATGGGACTGTCCGGGCGAGTTCGTTTTAACATCGTGGGAGATGGAAGGTACAAAGAGAAGCTAATTGGCTTGGTCAATCAACGACAGGTGTCCGAGATGTTCCGCTTCATCCCTAAGCAGTCCGCGTCTCGGATTCCAGAACTCTTGGCAGCTAGTGATGTCGCTTTCCTGTGTCTGATGGAAGGACCGTTTTTCCGAATGACGGTTCCGGCTAAGCTGCAGTCGTATATGGCGTGTGGCATACCGATCATCGCTTCTGCAGATGGCGAGACTAGCCGGGTGGTGAACGAGGCACGAGCAGGCATATGCTGTCCGGCTGGCGATGCTCAGAAGCTGGCTGAGGCGATTACGGATCTGCTGAACCTGCCTCAACAGGAGCTGGATAAGATGGGGGCGAATGCGAGGAGCTACTATGAGAGCCATTTCAGCAAGGAGAAGCTGCTGGATAGGATGGATCGATGCTTTGAGGCAGACTGATAAGAGAAAGATAGACCGATGCAATCAGCTGGTACAGTAGCGGATCAGGACCTTCCTCGGTGCCGTAGGCACTAGAGGGCTCGGTATGCTAGTCTTGCGGTTGGGAACAGGGCGACCATAAGCCACTGGCCATATGATCGTATCCCCAGGAGTTTAGTGCATAAACTATGCATCTCGTTGGCGGAAGCGGAGAAAGCCTGAGCCAGACAGTGAGACCTCGGTGTCTCGATAGAGTCACTCTCCAGCTGGGTCGGACAGAGCAAGATTGACCAGGATGAGAGGCCTGGACTTGACCATCTAAGAGTAAGAAGGGTTCTGGCTTCCTTTTAGAAAGAACACGATCCTGCTGGACGAGCGGGAACTCTTGAGAGAAGCGCTGCCTTCCTTGCGAGTGAGACCGGCTGGGGTCGGTAGCTGTACTTCTGCTTGGCGGGCGTGAGAGGGCTAAGCTCTGAGTAGTCCGGCTTTGTTGCTAGCAGGCGAACCTATATGGAGCTCCAGAAGTTCGCACTAAACTGGTCATGGACAAAAGTATTCGGTACTCAAAGATGTGAGTATTACGCTTGATCGATGTAGCGGGACTCCGTGGTGTTCATCGTCGTCGCCATCACTCAGCCCTCTGGTAGTATACAGCCCACGGACGTTGGAAGCGAGGCGGCAGGCCCTCCACCAAGTGAGCGAGAGATCCGTTACATAGCGGTGCCCTGTCCACGAAAACGGGTCAACTCCGCCCACCATAGATTTGGAGGATGAGGCGTGAGGGTAGTTCAGATCAACTCTGTCTGTGGAGTCGGCAGTACTGGACGGCTAGCAGTCGACATCCAACATGGTCTGGAAGCAAGAGGACATCAAGGCTATGTAGTATACGGTAGGGGACCAGCTTCCAGGTCCGACTGGCACATATCGATAGAGGATAGGCTTGGCACCTATGGACATATGGCCCTAACCAGGTTGCTGGACAGACACGGATTCGGATCGGCTAGAGCTACTCGCAGGCTCATCAACGAGCTCGAGAAGCTAGACCCAGACGTTATCCATCTGCACAATGTCCACGGGTACTACGTGAATGTTCAGATGCTCTTTGATTACCTCAGAACAGTGAAAAAGCCCATTGTATGGACTTTGCATGACTGCTGGGCTTTTACTGGTCACTGCGCGTATTTTGACTATGCTGGCTGCGACAGATGGAAAGTCGCCTGTTACGCGTGTCCCGAGAAGAGGGCCTATCCATCGAGCGTGCTGATGGACAACTCTAGCTACAACTACAAGTGGAAGAAGCGCCTTTTCTCCGGGCTCGACAGATTGGTGATCGTGACCCCATCTAAGTGGCTTGGGGAATTAGTGGGTGAATCGTTCCTAGGACAGTACCCACTCGCGGTAATCAATAACGGGGTAGACACAGAGAGATTTCGCCCCGTTGAGAGTACCTTCAGAGCCCTGCATGGCATCGAGAATAGGTTTGTTGTACTTGGGGTCGCCAGCGTATGGAGCCGTCGGAAGGGTTTGGAGTATTTGGTCAGGCTGGCAGCGAGCCTAGGCAACGATGCTGTGATAGTCATAGTCGGGATGACGGGGAAGCGAAAAGATGCGATACCGGACCGAGTGATCAGTGTGAACCGGACCGACAGTGTGGATGAGTTGGTCGACATCTACTCAGCTGCCGATGTCTTCGTCAATCCGACGTTGGAGGACAACTTCCCAACGACGATTCTGGAGGCGATGGCCTGCGGCACGCCTGTCGTTACATTTGACTCGGGAGGGAGTGCAGAGTCGGTAGATAAAGGGTGTGGAATAGTTGTTAGGCGAGGAGATTTCGAAGGACTGTTAAGTGCTGTGAACACTATCAAGAAAAAAGGCAAGCAGGCTTACTCAGAGTATTGCGTGAATCGCGTCAAGAGGTGCTTTGATAGAGAGCTGATGGTGAGCAGATACATGGATTTATATGGATCTGTACTGTGACGCGATCTCCTAGTCTAACTGGGTCAGAGACCCATGTGGCTGGTGTATCAAGCACTATCGTACGGTTCGTGAGTCCCTACTGGAACAGACCCGTTTTCGTGGACAGGCGATGGCTACGCAGCGGATTGGTCATTCGGCCGCTGATGCTTATACCGCCTACTGTAATATCGAAGAGTGTAGCGGCGGCCGCAAAACGACCGCTGCGAACTCGAAAATTCCTGATATCAGCGCTTTCTTTGTAGTCCTTGAGTGTCGATCCCATAGCTCGGTTCCCAGTGCGGCAAAGAAGTTGTCAGCTACTACGTTGTCTATGCGTCGCCCGTTGTTCCCGTAGACTAGAGAGTACCCGATTCCTGAGAAGTCCCTCCAAAAGTGCGTGATGTGCATTGATTGGCCTAGTTACGCAGAGACTTTATCGAATCGCCGAGATCACGCTGCTTGACTCAGACTTCTGCCGTTCTCGGTGGAAAGACACATCGCTTCAGCATAGGACTCTGGAAGACAGTGTCGTTTCGTATATGATACATATTGGATGTTATTTCCAATATTTGAACTGGCATACCAAGCTTTTGAGTGCCCACGGAAATGGGCGAGTTCATGTGCTATATAATGCACGAGTACTCTACTGGCATTGAAGGGAATATAACAATGCTAAGAAGCCTTCTACGGGTCGAGTTTCGGTCATCTGCTGCGGTCCTTATCCTTATGTCTCCTGCGATCCTGATAGGACCGCTGAGACGAGCATTGACCATCGACTTGAGCTACGGAGTGGTTCCTGCATTTGGGACATTACTGTTGGCGCTCTTCATTGTTTGCTGGCCGCTAGTGTTGGCACTGTTGTTTAAGGCTTCGAAGGTCGGGATGTACCGTAGGACACTGATAGCCTTGACCACGTTTGTGGTAGTCACGATCTCTGTTGACCTTGCATTGCCAGGCGGCGAGTACAAGTCAATACCGTTCCTGTTGACTGCGGTGCCTGCTTTGTGTCTCGCCATTGCACTACATGCTTTCGTCGGGGTTGGGAGAATTCAGAGAGTATGGCGCTTGTTCATCTCGGCGATGACTACATACTTGGTCGTGAATATCTTTGTTTGGGTGGTTCATCTGTCAGAAGTGGGAGGCCCGTCACCTGGACTGAGCTACGCGCGTATGGGCGGACCTTTAGCCAGTGATGTCTTGCTAGGGTACCTGATAGCCGTGATCCTTCCGCTTCAGCTATCCTTCATCTCTGGTCGCGAGTCCAAGTTAACTCTATCGGACATTGCGACCGTATGCGTACTACTGGCGTCATCGTTCCTGACGGGATCGCGAGGCAGTGTGTGGCTTTCACTACTGAGTCTCCTGGCTTGGGTACTCAAAGAACGCAGCCTTGGCAAGACTGTACTCCTGCTAGTACTCCTCGTAGTCGCACTGCTGTTGATTCATGAGTCGGGGATCCAGATTGATCGCTTGACGGTGCTTGGTGATTCTGCAAGGATTTCCTCGTGGTCAGCGGCATTAGCGTACTGGAGTAGACTGCCTATCGCTTACAAGATCGTTGGTTCAGGGTGGGGACGGGTTTATCCGTACTATGAGTGGCTAAGGAAAGGACAAGCACCATGGGATAATACCTTCTATCTCGACGGAATGCTGAGTATAGTTCAGCCTCACAACACGTTCGTATGGGCTCTGGTTGAAGGTGGCATCATTGGGGTCATTCTCTTTTGCTGGCCGTTCTGGGAGTCCCTACGGGGATGTCTTGTCAAGAGTGCTAGACAGCGAAGCAAGTGCTCGAAGCGTGATGGGCAGGATACGTTGTTGTGGCTGGCCTTGGCTGCATTTGTCCTTACCAATTCGCTGGACTCCCAGCTGATTATTGCCCCAAATGTCGCCTTAATATCGTGGTTTTTACTACTATCCTTCCCGGAGCTTCTCGAGGCTACCAGGACGGGCGGTGTTGGCTGACGAGTTACTTCGAGGAAAACAGGACTGACAGGGGTGAGACAAGTGGCGGATCCGCAGCGGCCCAAAGCCGTAATCCAAAGTACTGTGTTTCTCCCGTACGACATCAGCAGGGGGCTGCATCCTGTTGGCGGGTGCGGTCGTTATCTGAGGGATCTCGGTCGCCTATTCGATGAACTCGGCTACCGCGTCGTGTATTTGCAGAAGGCAAAGAGGGACTTCGTGATGGAATACGATGGCTGGGCAGAGGTCCGCGGTGTGGCTTCTCCGGCCCGAGCCTATGGGGACCTCGTATTCGCCAGGCGCTGTTACGACCTTACACACGATGCCCAAGTCGTGTGTTATGGCAATCTGGAGGACTGCTATCCTTTTGTCAGACGCAACAGTTTTGCAGTTCAGCACGGGATTTGGTGGGATAAGCCAATGCCTTTCTGGAAGCGAAGAATCCAGGACGCTAGGGTGAGATTTGCGGCTTCACGGGTAGCTTTTGTCGTGTGCGTAGACACGAATTTTGCGAATTGGTATCGCACAAAGTGGCCCTCAGACAAGGATGTCTTGCGACGGCTTCACTACGTGCCGAATTACGCAGACACCGAAGTTTTCAAGCCGGGTCGAGCTGAGGGTGGTCGTCCTTTGCTCTTGTTTCCAAGGCGGTTTGAACCAAAGAGAGGCTATGAAGTATTCATTGAAATGTGTTATCGGCTGCGAGCCCTGGGACACGACTTTGACGTCGCAATTCTCGGGAGTGGGCCGTATGAATCAGAGGTGCGTCGGCTGGTTTCGGAGAAGCTTGGGGCCTCAGTTCGAGTCGAGTATGCCGATTTCGAGTCTATTGCACTATACTACAGACGCGCTTATCTGACCTTTATACCGACCCTGTGGTCTGAGGGCACAAGTCTGTCAGCCGTAGAAGCCATATGTTCTGGATGTCCGGTTGTCTGCAGTGATGTAGGAGGATTGGCGAATGTCATCATTCCAGGCTTCACGGGTGAGGTGTGTCCCCCAAGTGTTGATGCCTTTGTGAGGTGCACGTCTCGTTTGCTGAGTAATCCTACATTGAGGGAACAGATGTCAAGGAACTGCCTCTCGCTTAGGGACGCGTTGGGGATGCATAGGTGGAAAGAACGCATCAAGGATCTTATGGCTGTCTACCTTGGACAACCAGTGCGCCGAAGTGATTATAGCGCGGTGGAGTCCGCGCGGTAGTCTGCCAAACGCAGGAGGTTCAGTTACGCAAACAGACGAGAACCGTTCATGTTTGGTAGCTTGTTAAACTCTCGATTCTGTGGCCTGATGACGGCAATGTACGAGTATCATAATGGCGGTGCGCTATGCAGTAGGCTCTCCGTCGTAGCTGGCTGGAGCGTTGCCGTAAGTGGTAAGCGTCTTTTTACAGCAGTCATCACACTAATGAGCGGACCTAGAGGTGAAACTAGTGTTCACAAATAGGACCATACTTATTACCGGAGGCACCGGTTCTTTCGGAAACGCCGTCCTTAGACGCGTCCTGTCGTCCGATGTTTCTGAGATTCGTATCTTCTCGAGGGACGAGAAGAAACAAGATGATATGCGTAGGTTCTACAAGAGTGACAAGATTAAGTTCTACATCGGTGACGTACGCGACTTGGCCAGCGTTAGGAACGCGATGCACGGAGTGGACTATGTTTTTCATGCTGCGGCATTGAAACAGGTGCCATCGTGTGAGTTCTTTCCTCTCGAGGCAGTTAAGACCAATATCATTGGAACAGACAACGTTCTTACTGCCGCCATCGAGAGCGGAGTGAAGAAGGTCATTTGTCTATCCACTGATAAGGCAGTGTATCCGATCAACGCTATGGGCATGTCGAAAGCACTTATGGAGAAGGTAGCCATTGCGAAGTCAAGGACCGTGGATCCGGACAAAACGCTAATATGTTGCACGAGATACGGCAACGTCATGGCGTCGAGAGGATCTGTGATCCCCCTGTTCATTGAGCAGATTAAGAGTGGACAACCTCTCACTGTCACAAACCCGAAGATGACAAGATTCCTGATGACTCTTGACGAGGCAGTCGACTTGGTGCTGTTTGCATTCCAGAATGCAAAGGCAGGCGATATCTTGGTGCAGAAGGCGCCGGCCGCGACAATAGGCGACCTCGCCCAGGCAGTGAAGGAGTTATTCGGGGCGGACAATGAGATAAAGATCATTGGCACCCGTCACGGTGAAAAGCTGTATGAGACGCTGCTGACTAGAGAGGAATACGCAGTTGCCGAGGATCTAGGTAGATTCTTTAGGGTCCCGGCTGATTCTAGAGATCTCAATTATGACAAGTACTTCGTAAAGGGCGATGAGAGATTATCTTTAGATAGGGAGTACAATTCCCACAATACAGAGAGACTCACAGTCGAGCAGGTTAAGAAGAAACTTCTTGAAGTCGAGTATGTTAGGAGAGAGTTAGGTTACTTGGCTTCGAACGACGCGGCAGCAGCTGGCGATATCTTTCTGTAGAGATCCAATGGAGGTACTGTAGATCGTGAAGATACTAGTTACCGGAGCCAAAGGCTTCATCGGCAGCAACCTCGTCGCTGAGTTAAGGAATCAGGGCTACACCCGCATACTTGAGTACGACATCGATACTGACCCGGAGCTGCTGGACCAGTACTGCAGTCAGGCAGACTTCGTTTTTCACTTAGCTGGGGTCAATCGACCGAAGGATCCATCTGAATACGTCACCGGGAACGAGGGTTTAACTGCGAAGCTGCTAGATTGCCTAAAAAAGCACAAGAACATTTGTCCTGTTATGTACTCGTCATCCATACAGGCTGCTCTCGATAACCCATATGGGCGAAGCAAGAGGTCTGCAGAGGAGTTGGTGTTCGCCTATGGTAGAGAGACTGGGGCCAAGGTGTTGGTATACCGCTTTCCTAATGTCTTCGGGAAGTGGTGTCGTCCCAACTACAACAGCGTTGTAGCTACATTCTGCTACAATATTGCACGTGGCTTGCCGATTTCAATCAACGATCCCAATGCCTCTGTGACCTTGGTTTACATTGACGATGTGGTCCGGGAGTTGTTGAATGCTCTTAATGGGAAAGAGAATCGGGTTGGTGACTTCTGTGCGGTTCCAGTTGCCTATACCACTACTGTTGGACGACTTGCAGAGTTGGTACGTTCTTTCGAGAAGAGCCGCAGTGAGCTAACTGTTCCGGATATGTCGGATGAGTTCACCCGGAAACTTTATAGCACTTATCTGAGTTACCTTCCGACGGATCAGTTCAGCTACTCTTTGAAGATGAACATCGATCACCGGGGATCATTCACTGAGTTCCTCAGGACTTCGGACAGAGGACAGGTATCCATCAACATCTCAAAGCCAGGGGTTGTTAAAGGAAACCATTGGCACCATACGAAGAACGAGAAGTTTCTTGTGGTAAGTGGAAGGGGCGTGATACGCCTTCGAAGAGTTGGTTCTGACGAAGTAATAGAGTATCATGTCAGCGGGGACAAGCTTGAGGTTGTTGATATACCACCCGGGTACACTCACAACATCGAGAACCTCGGAGATGGCGACATGGTGACCATAATGTGGGCTAGTGAGTGTTTCGATCCTGAAAGGCCCGACACGTATCCGCTGGAGGTATGATGTTGGCTACCATGGCCGTGAGAAAACTCAAACTCATGACCATTCTCGGGACAAGGCCGGAGATAATACGGCTATCCGAGATTATCAAGAAGTGCGACAGGTACTTCGATCATATCCTTGTTCATACTGGTCAGAATTGGGATTACACACTGAACCAGATCTTTTTTGAGGATCTCGATCTGAGACCGCCTGATCATTATCTTGGGGCAGTTGGTAACGACTTGGGCGAAACGATCGGGAACATCATCGCTAAGAGTTACAGGGTAATGCTGGAAGAGAAGCCAGATGCTCTCTTGGTACTAGGCGACACGAACTCAGCCCTGTCAGCTATCTCAGCTAAGAGATTGAGGATCCCGATCTTCCACATGGAAGCTGGCAACAGGTGCTTTGATGAGAATCTACCAGAGGAGACGAACCGCAGGATCGTTGATCACATAGCAGATGTAAGTCTTTGTTACAGTGAGCACGCCAGAAGGTATCTGAATTACGAAGGAGTTCCAAAGGAGCGTACCTATGTCGTCGGCTCTCCGATGGCCGAAGTGCTGACTGCCAATATCCACAAGATTAAGAGCAGTCAGATCCTCGATAAGCTGGGTTTGAGCAAAGGAGGGTACATTCTTCTCTCTGCTCATCGCGAGGAGAACATTGACATTGAGCAGAACTTCTTTGCTCTGATGAACGCGGTTAATGCAATGGCCGAGTACTACGATATGCCCGTGATCTACAGTATGCACCCACGCAGTGCTAAGTTTATCGAGCAGAGGGGGTTCAAATTTCATCCCAACGTACGAACTTTCAAGCCATTCTGCTTCTCTGACTATAACCGGCTCCAACTGGATGCTCTCTGTGTAGTTTCTGATAGCGGTACCTTGCCAGAAGAAGCGTCATACTTCAAGTTTCCGGCTGTATCTATTCGTACCAGCACCGAACGTCCGGAATCTATGGACAAAGGCAATTTCATTATCGGAGGTATCACAACCGATCAAGTACTGCAGGCAGTTGACCTTGCGGTCCAGATGCATAGACAAGGTGATCGTGGGGTGGATACTCCCGACTACGTCGACGAAAACGTAAGCACCAAAGTGGTCAAGATTATTCAAAGCTACACTGGCATAGTGAACCGGATGGTCTACAGGAAGGGGTAACACCATCAAGGGTTGCACCCTCGGTTTACTCGCTATCCTATGACTCGTCTGTAAGGCTGTATGTTACTGGAGCTCGTGTTCATGCAGGTTTCAGAGCAACAACATTATCTCTAGAGTGGGAAAGACGGGTCCCCGATGCTAAGAGGTACATTGGCGTAAACAGTAGCATAAACACCGCATCTGGTGGAGTACCGCATCTGTTGAGTAGGTGGACGTTAGTGGGAATTGTCCGTGGACCTACAGGATGGTCATGTGCCGCTTTTCCACAGCGGGCGGAAACTCCGGGTGTAACTCGATTGCTTGATCCCCCAGAGTTTGTAGCCTTACGCCTTGACAATAATGCTGTTCATAGGCCCTCAGCGGTCAAACCGTGGTGCGGACGTGCTAGGCCGTCCTACTTAGGCGGGCGACCTCGGCTATCTGGGCGGAGGATGCCAAATCTTTAGTACCGCAGGGGGCGGGGAACGAAGTGCCTGCAGTCAGCGTTGTTGTACTAGTCTACAATGCAGAACGGTACCTGTAAAAGTGCATGTCGAGTCTAAGACGCCAGACCCTGCAAGACATTGAGATCATTCTCGTGAACGATGGGTCAACTGACCAAAGCCTTCGCATCTGCGTTGCGGCTGTCAAGCAGGATGACCGCATTAGGGGTGATCAACAAGCCAAACGGTGGCGGGTCCTCTGCGAGGAACGTCGGTCTGGACGTAGCTACCGGCCATCATATCGGTTTCGTAGACTCGGACGACTGGGTCGAGCCGGGGATGTACGAGGCGATGTACCGCAGAGTTAGCGAGACAGATGCTGATGTGTGCATATGTAAAACGACATAGTCGAACGGAATGGTAGGCCCACTTCGATTATGTTGTCTCTCGATCAAGATCGATACGATCATCATGGGATTGTTACGCGTGTAGTAGCAGACATGTTGTGGGGGCCGACGCCTGACTGTGGTGCAGGAGTGATCATGGTAGCGTCTGGCGCTTGATAGTAAAGCGCGAGCTGGTTGAAGAGCACCATTAGCGACTTCCTGGTGACATCTATTATATGGAAGATCTAGTTTTTTGTGTACAGACGTTAACAAGCAGTTCTTCACTCAATATTGAGCAGGGTCTTCACTACCGTTACACGATTCGTGCCGATTCCGTCTCTCATGCTTACCGCAATGACATGCTTGACAACTCCCGCAACGTGTTCGGGAGACTCGGAGCCGCATTAGGGGAGTTGCCTAGACGCTTTCCGGAGCTGAGGCATAGGTTAGCCCTAAGGTATATAGGCTTGTGTCTTGAGACGATAGCAAATGAAGCTCATCCGGACAACCGAAGGAGCATTTGTGACAAGATCAGGTTAGTCTGGTCATTATGTGAGGACCAGCGGCTTCAGGATTCTGTGCAATCGGTCGATAATCGGGTACATACGCTTCGGGCAAGATCCGTGTTGGCAGCCTTAAGGCGGCAATGGGTCGTATATCCTTTCCTCTATTACCGCCTGCGCAACCTCCTGGTCCGACTTAGGCGGTTGTTGTGCAGGTGATTTACTTGGATCGCCTATTATGAGCGCTTTAGATTTAGAATCAGGTCAGCCGACGAGATGTCGGGCTTATATAGGGAGCACAGTGTTGGCAATCGCGGCAACCATTGCGTTCCGCCGCCCGACAAGCATCGGGAGTGCAGAAGCTGCTGTGATGATCGCGGTTAGCCAATATGGCATTCATACGGGAATCATGGATGGTCTCCTGCACCGTCTCAGTAGACTCGTGATTGGCACACAGGTAGTAGTAGGCATGAGACCGATGCCACCTTAGGCACTAGCTGTCCTGGATAGGGAATGCATTGATATTGCAATAGATCGGCTCGACGTACAGGTTTATAGACGGTGAACATGCAGCGACTTCAAAGGCTGAATGCTCAAGGCAGTTGCGTCAGCCGGAGCCACAGCATCCGCCCGCACGAGAGTCTGTATGTTCATAGGAGCGAAGACGGTTTTCTGTCAACACGAAGCCCGACGGGTAGACCTCGTATATTGCAGGCCATTAGCGCCTATCGGGTGCCTTGTTAGATTTTTGCAGCATGTGAGGAGAATGAGTCAGTTTGTTAGGGGACAAGTGGTTTGCACCTGTCCGGTTCTAGGGGACAGCCGTTGCCGTGAAAGTCCCTTGGCTCTACATGGGGGTGTAACTATGAGACACGACGGTTTTTGTCACACAATACTGCTCTATGGCCATGGCGGCAGTGGTAATCGCGGGTGCGAAGCAATAGTTCGAAGCACCGCACAGATTCTCCACGACACATTAGGAAGGGACACTGAGATCGGCGTTGCGTCCGTACGTCCGCACGAGGATGATCAAGCTGGCATACCGTGCGTCTCGCAGGTTATCGCTCATCGGGCCGGACGAGGCACGCCAGCATGGTTTATGCGGCAGTTTGTAAAGAGTGTTCTACGAAATCCCATGCTAGCTGAGAGTATTGCACTTCATCGGATGACCGAAGTCGCCGGTCGGCTGATGCTTGCCTGTCGATAGGCGGAGACAACTACTGCTATGGCAAGCCATACTGGCTCTACGCAATCGATCGCTCACTAAGGCGGATCGGATGCAAAACGGTTCTTTGGAGCTGCTCGATCAACCCTGAGCTTATTGATGACGACATGCTGTCAGACCTTACCCAGTTCGATTTGATCACCGCTCGCGAGTCAATCACCTATACCGCCCTCCTTGAAAGAGGGGTCTCGGCGAACACCAAGCTCTACCCTGACTGTGCGTTTGCCATGAAGAGCGAAGAGATTGACCTACCAGACGGGTGGCAAGAGGAAAACATGATAGGGGTCAACGTTAGTCCGTTGATCTCGAGTTATGCTAGTAAAAGAGGAATTGTCGAGCAATCTGTGTCCAGATTAGTTAAGCACATCCTCGATACCACTGGGTACGGTGTCGCACTTATCCCGCATGTTACCTGGAAGGACAACAACGATCTTGCCCCGCTGTCTCGCATCCATAGTGCGTACAAGCACTCCGGGCGAGTGATCTTAGTCAGCGGGGAATATCGAGCGCCTCAGATCAAGTACTTGATCTCCAAGTGCAGAATGTTTGTAGGCGCGAGGACCCATGCGACGATTGCAGCCTACTCCACGGGAGTGCCAGCTCTCGCGCTGGGCTATAGCGTCAAAGCCAGAGGCATAGCCCGTGACCTGTTTGGTGATGAGCGAGGGCTCGTGATTCCTGTACAGGAGCTGGATTCTGAGGAGCAGCTGATCAGTGCCTTTGAGACATTTCGAGAGAGGGAGTTAGAGCTACGTGCCCGCCTTCGGCAGATCATGCCTGGATATGTTAGGATGGCTAGTGAAGCAGGTGCTGAAGTCGCTCGGCTGCTGATATAGCGGTGGCTCGCTCGCCACGTAAGCGATCTCGAAACGGAGATGGTCAAGCGGTGTTAGTGATGGCTCTTTAGCCCCCTAACCGAATTGGAGAACTGGCATCAAGATGGTACAATCTAAGTAGGGGGTAGTGATCCCGGTAGCCAGGAGATACGGGATCTCCAGGCACACTGTTGACAATTAGGTTTGGTCTAGCCGTAAGCGTGGTTCTGTCGTCGCGTTCCCCGAGGCAATTTAGGAAAGAACCTCTGAGAAGGTCTACAGGTTATGCAAGGAGTTGCAGATCTTGAAGCCCCAGAGAGAGTGTGTAAACGTCCCACCCACGGCGCCTAGCTTGGAGGATCACGGTTACTGGGCCTAACCAGCTATGGGAGATGGACATGAAGTATGGCTACATACATGGCGCGGACAGGTTTTTCTTTCAGCTATAGCTAATTGATGTTTTCGATAGGAGTGTCATCGCTTACCACCTCGGGCTCACCTGCACCGGCTCTGATGCATGCAGAGTGCTTAGAGAAGCCCGCAGGAAGCGAGGGATCCTAGCAGGGTCGCTTATGCCGATAGTCCGGACCGACAACGGTCCTC
>ERZ773359.4286-NODE-4286-length-15135-cov-10.242241_pt1 | contig 15135 bp, 12 predicted proteins | sample MGYA00374955_ERZ773359 | MGnify/ENA primary metagenome ERZ773359 (study PRJEB29098, sample SAMN04486028) | biogas fermenter metagenome | study: EMG produced TPA metagenomics assembly of the Biogas fermentation microbial communities from Germany - Plant 4 DNA1... | reverse complement strand
CAGGGTAGTAGCGGTCCCACATCTTTTTACATAGACCATTCTCCAATGCTTTGGCAGCATCTTCATCATCCACAAGGACGCACTCATTGTCCGGACCTATAGAATAGATAAAGAACCTAGCATTGCGGAGGATGTTATCCAGGTTGTAATCATAGGATGCTCCATTCCAGTAGTAAATGAACTTGGCAGGCGGTTCTGTGTTGCTGTAGTAATGGTAGTGGTTGCAGCCGGAGAATTTATCATCAAGTTCTTCTACGCCTTCGATGACGATAAACCAACCGTTACCTCCGTCTTTGCGGGGAGGACGATCCTTAGGCAAAATGGAAGAGTTCTCCCTGAACCTGTCTCCGCTTTGAAAAACCAGTGTTGGAATCAAGACGTGGTACAGATGAGATAGAGGGAAGTCTGAACCGTAAAACCCGATACCGCGCCAAATTTTTTCGGTCTCGGTAATGTAGGCAACTAATTTATCGGTAATCTCTTCGATTACCGGTTTAGAAAGGTACTCATAGGTGCTTTCGAGATCCTTAATGTCGGTGATGATGAAGTTTGTGGCGTACTTCTTGCCAATTTGCACGATAGCATCTCCATAGATCATGTGCTCAAGCGGTTCTTCCAAGTAAATGGTGGGGATACCGGTGCAAACACTGATCTCCTCTATAGTGAATGGCGCATCATAGCACGCCTTAGCGATAGCTTTGTGCACTTGGGTATTAACGTATCTTGTCGGGGCAAAAGAGCCATTGCACATGACGGACATCTTGATCTTTTCGTAGTTTCGTTCCATTTCTGAAAGCCTCTCTTTCACTTTCTCCCTGCCAACGTGAAGGCGCCATTTCACAGTTTCAGCAGAGATGCCTAGTTTGCATGAGATTTCGCGGACGCTCAGATTGTGAACGTAGTATTCAACTAGGATCTGTCGGTACGTAGAGCTTAGAGTGTGTAGCGCTTGAAAAACGGCCTGGAACTCATCGCTGGACTCGTCAAAAGAGCTGTCGAAGTCTTCCACAAAATCAGAAACATACTCTGCGCCATGAACCAGAACAAGGTCTTTGTTTTCGGTATTGACCTTTCTACCATAGCGGTTGTGAGCTACTTTCCAAACATAAGCATCTAAGTTGGCGATCTTCGATTGGTTAATGCCCTGGAGAACGCAGAGAAGTATCTCCTGAGCTAGGTCTTGTGCATCTGCAAAAGAAGATAACCGCTTTGCGCAGAAGCGATAGATCGGCTCTACAAACCGCAGTAGTTCGTTGTTCATCTGTCCGCTCCTTTCCTCAGCAACTTGAAACATGTTTCGCCTATATAGTGCAGACTTTCAGAGTTTGGATAGGTGTTCGGTGGATAATCTTTAGTATATTTTACCTGAGAAGACCGATGGATTAGAAGTTAGGTTCAGGACAACCTCAAGCGAAATCCAAAAACTTGTTGAATTTGCTGCAGAAGTGACTGCAGTTGTGGTTCTGCAGAGTTGAGGAAGGACTATCTCTAAGAGCTACTGAACTACAAAATAGACACAGCTCCACACGCCACAAACAGGAACTTCAACATATAGTGGCGTATGTTTCCCTACGGCAACCAATTGTTAACTTTCGTTGCTCATCAAGACAGCCCTTTTAAGCTATTCTGGCTATAGGAAGGGGGCAGAAATAGATGTTTGGTGAAAACCTCAAAAGACTACGCAAACAAAAAGGACTTTCTCAAGAAGAACTAGCAGAACGACTACATGTTGTAAGGCAAACTATCTCCAAATGGGAGCAAGGCCGGTCGGTGCCCGATGCAGATCTCCTAATCAGGATAGCGGAGATCTTTGAAGTACCCGTAAGTACGCTGCTCGGAGATGCTGTTGAAGTATCTAACGGAACAGACCTGGTTGCAGAGAAACTGGAGCAACTGAACCTGATTCTGGCTGAGAGAAACAGAAGAAGCAGGATGATCTGGAAAGTAGTTGGGGTAACCTTGATTTCCATTGCAGTCCTTACTGTCTTAGGCATCATAACAGCCTTGATAGGGCTTGCAGCATATACAACTGTCCAGTCTACCACCGCTGAAAAGACGGAGGTCTTAGTTGAGCCTGTGGAAGTGGAGCATCCCGTTCCATATGAACTCGAAGCTCTCGAGGAAGACCTTGTGTTTATCGAGTAGAAGCATGATAGGCAAATATCCATTGCACAAAAAAAGCTATGGCTCGCTTTGAGCCATAGCTTCATTGTTTTATACGTTGCTTTTTTGATTAGAGGGCTCTGCCCTTCTTCACCCAGCTTGCAACTTCCACAGTCCTCTTTGCTTGATGGTAGACTGCATCTTTCACGTCTTCAATCATCTTTCCATCCTGACCTTGGGTTACTGACGTACCATACGGGTTTCCGCCAGCTTTAAAGATGACAGGGTTGGTGTACCCAGGAGGTACGATAATAGCGCCCCAGTGTGCCATGGTGGTGTACAGGCTGAGGATGGTAGCCTCCTGACCGCCATGGGGATTCTGCGCTGAAGACATGGCACTTACAACTTTGTTCATCAGTTTACCTTGTGCCCACAGTCCGCCCTGTATGTCGAGGAACTGCTTCATCTGCGATGCCACATTGCCGAAACGAGTGGGAACGCTGAAAATATAGGCGTCTGCCCATTCCAGATCGCTGCTGGAGGCAACGGGCACATCTTTGGTTGCATCGTAGTGTGCTTTCCACGCAGGATTACTGTTGATTGCAGCTTCTGGAGCCAGCTCCGGAACTTTCAGTACTCGGACCTCTGCGCCGGCTTCTTCAGCAGCTTCTGCTGCCCAGGTGGCCAGCTGATAGTTTGTTCCTGTAGAACTATAATAAATCACGGCAAGTTTAACTTTTTCCATTCCTGATCCTCCCATAGGATATTTATCTATGTTTTCTGTAAGAGAGAAAATTCGGTATCTATATTAGTTTTACCCATCTGGTGCAGTTTCAAACCATCAAACCGCGCTTCGTTCGATTGCACGAGATTTAGGACTCAGGTAAGGCAAGTCTTTTGCCCATACTAAGCTAAGGAGAGAAACTCCGATTCAGTTTTCCTATGAGGGGAGAGGTTCCTGGTGGAACCAAAGGAAAACCGAAGACTGAAAACTTTACTCGGTCTGTGCAGGAAACTTGCATTGGTGTTTTCTGTTCTTCTTGTGCTACAGGTCCTGTTTCAGAACGAGGAGGGCAAAAGGCCCGAGATCAGAGGTATTTGGGTCACAAGAAGCACCCTTACCTCAAAAGAAAGCATCATCCAGATGCTCAGTGATGTAAAAGATGCCAATCTAACCGATGTTTTTGTCCAGGTAAACGCAAATGGTTACGCTTATTATGCCTCAGATAGGCTTCCTCCTGCTGTAGCCTCTTTCGATCCTCTGGGGTTTGTTTTGGAAGAGGCCGCAAAAAGGGACCTTAGAGTACACGCTTGGGTTAACGCCTTTACCACAGGCTCCCTCGGCTCTCCTCCAAGTGACCCGAGACATGTGCTCTTTCAGCACCCGGAGTGGAGTACAGTAGACATCAAAGGAGTTCCTGTCCTGGAATATCCAAAATCCAGAGCCAGTGAAGCACTGCCGACCCAGTACCTTGAGCCGGGGCTCCCTGAAGTGCAGAGGTGGGTTATTGACAACTGCCTCGAAATCGTAGAGAAGTATCCGGTTGCCGGAATCCATCTGGATTTTCTCCGTTATCCGGGAAGCGAGTTCGGCTACCACCCACAGGTCCTGGAAAGATTTGAAGAAGAGCACGGAGCACTTCACCTTGGGTTTGAGGTAGATGGAGACTTCAAAGCAGAAGAAGCGTTCAACAGATTTAGAAGGGAGCAGATCACCTTCATAATCCAAAGCATCTTTGAAGGGGTGAAAAAGCAAAAAAAGGAAGTCTCCGTCTCTGCTGCAGTCTACCCCAGCTATGATGATGCATTGAACCACAAGTTCCAGGACTGGTTTACGTGGCTTGAGAGAGGTTACGCGGACTTTGTCTGTCCCATGATCTACACCCCAGATTACGACCTCTTTCTTCATGGTCTTGCAGAGGTCATGGGTCCGGACATAGACCAGTCCAAAGTTGCCGTGGGCTTGGGCGCATATCAAGACCAAAAAGAGGGAGTCGCCGAGAAGATACAGACTCTTAAAGAACACGGCTTCTACGGTTTTGTACTTTTCAGCTACGATGCCCTCAAAGAGCGGGACACGCTAGACTTCTAACAAAAAGAGGAAGGGCGCGCCCTTCCTCTCAACGTTACCTTATAGATCTTTAATGAAGCGGTCGAACTCCTTCAGTTTCTTCTGGATTTCTAGAGTGGACTCCTTGGCAGCTTGCTTGATGGCTGCTTCTGGATCGTCGCCTTGGAGAACAACCTTGTTAAAGGCGAAGTCGACGTAGCGGTTGGCAATGTTTCCGCCAATAACTGCAGTCTGCATACGGCAGGTCTCCAGGGCTGTTATAGCCAGGGCAATGTGCTCTTCTGGGAACACCGCATGCTCAATGGAGTTCATGTTGCTGAAGAACAGCCTTGCTTTATCGTTGCTTTCGTAAGCACGGTTCATCCACTTGACGGTGGTCTCCGACGAGTTGATGAACTTCACGAACTCCCAAGCTGCCTCTTTCTGCTTAGAAGAGGAGACGATGGACCAGACCAGCATTTTACCGGTGTTGGTGTGGTCGATGGAACCGTCCCGCTGCTTGGTGCCTGGGAAGAGGGAGATGTTCCACATTCCTGCAAGGTGAGGTGCTGTAACCTCAAAGGCATGGTAGTACCAGTTCTGTAGTATCTGTACAGGAGTTTTGCCGTTAACAAACGTCGTGTAGATCGTGTCTTCAAGAGGCAGTTTGTAGTCGGTGTGGAGCGATGTCAGCTCTTTGAAAGCTTCGATGTTCTCAGGAGAATCCAGAGTTGATGCAGTGCCGTCTGCTGAGTAGATGTCGGTGCCCCTCTGGAAAGAGAACGGCAGGTACTTGCCAACGATAAGGGCAGATGGATCGCCCTGATAATAGTAGTAGATGTCCATTTCACGGGCTTTCAGCTTAATGCTGAGCTCTTTCACATCATCCCAGGTTACAGGTGCCTCTACACCGATATCGCTCAGGATATCTGCACGGTAGTAGGTCCAGGTCCAGTTGACCTCACCGGGAATAGCGTACAGTGCCGACTTGTACTGCAGAGCAGGAAGCAGCATAGGGTTGAAGTCAGCCTTGACTTCGTTGACATCTGGAAAGGTGTTCAGATTGAGCAGCGCTCCCCGGATGCCCAAGTCAACTACGGTGTTGGAGTAGAGCTCCACAACGTCAGGAGCATCTCCACCGAGATATGCAAGTAAAAGCTTGTTGGTCATATCACCAATAGGTACGGTGACGATTTCAACTTCGATTCCGGTCCGTGGAGTAAACTCATTTTTAACCAGATCTCTCAGGATTTGTCCGAGTCCTGCGTCATACCAGGTCCAGACGGTAATCTTTTGGGCAGAAACAGCAGTCACAAGAAATGAAGCAAGAATAAGACAGAGAAGCCATTTGTACTTTCCTTTCACCTTTTTCTCCTCCTATCGCCGATTTTTTGTGATAATATAAGTAGCTAGGTTCTTTTCTAGCTCCTTACACCGAAAAAAGAGACAAAGACCGTACTCCCACTGGAAGGATCTGGCTTAACTAGAATCTTTACCCTGTTCCAGCGGAGTGCCCAAAGTGCGCGTTTTAAACTCTTCACGCGCACAGCCACCCTATAACAATATTTAGGCTTTGCGTAAAAAATCCTGCTTTAAAGCCTTCGGTCAAGAGAAGTCTTTCGGTGCAGTGAGCTGGAAAAAGCCTGTAGAAAACAGCAAACACAGGAGGTGCAGCGATTGAGAAAAGTAATAGCAGCGTCTAGTGTCTACAAATCGTATCGGAAAGATCCGGTAATCAAGGACTTGAGCTTCACAGTGAGTGAGGGAGAAATCGTCGGTTTACTCGGACCAAACGGCTGCGGTAAGACCACAACAGTTAGACTCCTAAACGGCGTGATCTCGTCGGATCAGGGGAGCATTGAAGTCTTCGGCCTGAAGCCCGAAGAAAGTGGCGAAGACATCAGGCGTCTTTCGGGAGTCCTTACAGAAAGCGCCGGCTTGTACCCCCACATGAGCGGCAGAGCTAACCTGGAGTTTTTTGCCGACCTCTACGGCGTAGAGGACAAAGGCAGAGTAGATCAGCTCCTCAAAGACTTCGGGCTTTTCGAGCACAAAGATAAGAAAGTGGGCAGCTATTCTACTGGCATGAAAAAGAGACTCGGCATTGCCAAAGCCTTACTTCACAACCCCAAACTCCTCTTTCTCGACGAGCCCACAAACGGTTTGGATCCGGAAGGTGCCAGAGACCTTTTGGTGTACATCAAAAAGCTCAATGAGGAGAAGGGAGTCACCATCTTTCTCTGCACCCACATTTTGAACCACGCCGAAAACCTCTGCGACAGATTCCTCTTCATGGCAGACGGAACCATCATTGAAGAGGGTACTCTAGCAGAGGTAGAAGCCCGCTATCTGAAGGAATTCCTGGTTGAGGTTGAGACAGACATCGCAGAAGAGAAGCTCCCTGAGGAGCTGAAAGCGAGCTTCTCCAGTAGAGATGGAAACAAACTGGTCTTCAAGGTGGCAAGTAAAGAGCACATTCCCCAGCTCCTTGCAAAACTCCTGGAGGTAGGTCCGGTATACACTTCCAGGATTCTCGGTCGTGACCTGGAGACCATGTACTTCAAGATAAGGGAGGCGAAAAGATGAACAGAAAAGCAGTTTTGGCTATAGCCAAAAAGGACATAACCTCCATAACCTCAAGCGTGCAGCTCTTTCTCCCGATTATCGTAGTACCTCTGATCATCTTGATTTTGGTTCCCGGAGGACTCCTCATCGCCGCGCGCTACGTGGACGTGACAGAGACCACCAACATGGGACCGATTCTAAAGCTTCTAGACAACCTCCCTGCAGGGAACCTGAAGACCGCTTTAGATAGCTTCACCGATATCAATCAGAAGATGCTATTCCTCTTTCTGAACTATTTCTTTGCCCCGCTGTTTCTCCTCATTCCCCTCATGGCAGCAAGTATCGTCTCGGCAAACAGCTTTGCTGGAGAAAAAGAAAGGCGCACTTTGGAGAGCCTCCTCTTTGCGCCGGTAGATATCTTCTCTCTGTTTCTGGGAAAGGTTTTGGCCGCTTTTGCCCTGTCAATGGTCATGGCAGTGGTGGGATTCATCCTTTACGGCTTAGTGGTAAACGGTCTGGGTTATGCTATCTTCCACCGGCTGATCTTCCCCGAGCCTAACTGGTGGGTGCTGATCTTCTTCGTCGCTCCTAGCTTCAGCTTTCTGGCAATTCTCTTTAACGTGATCGTCTCAGCTAAGGTCAAGGGTTTTCAGGAAGCAAACCAGATGAGCGTTTTCGTGATCCTACCGGTACTTGCCCTGGTCATCTCCCAGATTACAGGAGCGCTGCTCATTAGCTCCAAAGTTTTGTGGGTGATCGGCATCGTCACGCTGCTTTTGTCAGTCTTTGTGCTCAGGCAAATAGTGAAGCACTTTGACCGCAACAAACTCTTCGAAAGCCAGATCTTCTAACTTACGACACCTGCATTAGTTCCTTCAAGATGGCTACTCTAAACAAGGGGTGCCTATGCTATACACCTGTCCGTACGGTAGGCTTGGGGCAGTGCGGAAGGGCATTAAGCCTGCAGAACTGGTAAAGTTAGATGGGCTTTGCCTCCGCTGCCTTAAAGAGACCGATCCAGATCTGCACTTCTTTGATCTGGGGAGAACGTTCTATCTTGTCTACGGAGGTCTTCTGGAAGAGACCTTGAAAAGCCCCTGCGCTCGGGAGGTTCTGCTTTCTCTAGGCTACGGGAAAGACCTCGAGGTATGTCTTGCCGCTCTCCGGGAGAGGTTTGCCGCAGGCTGCCCTCCGGAGATCGGCTTTTTCTTGGGCTATCCGGTTAAAGACGTCTTGGGATTCATGGGCATTCCGGGATTTACCTTTGCGAAAACGTGCGGTTGGAAGATGTATGACCCGGTAGAGACCTCTGAGGTCGTCTACAGACGCTACACAAAAGCTAAATGGAAAGCACTGCTCCCTAAGTGCAGGGTATAAAAAGAGAACTGCGACGGCAGTTCTTTTTTTGTGCAGCGTGCTGCTTATTGAGCTATTTCCTCTAGTATCCGATGCCAGAGGCTTTCAAAAAGCTTTTGCCATTCGGGCTCATCTGCGAGCTTGTCGCGGGGAGTCTTTCCCGTTTGCAGCTTTTCGTCGAGTGGGAGAACCCCTAGAAGAGGTATGTCGTTTTCCCTGCAGTACTCTGCTGTTGGGCTGACCTCTGAATCCGAAAGGTTAACTAAGACGCCGTAGGGTTTTTCGTAATCTTTGAAAACCTTAATGGTTTCTTTGAGCTGCGCAAGATGGCTCTCGCCGCTTCCTGTGACGATAACGAAGTAGTCTGCGCCCATGGTGGAGCAGCAGGCATACTCAGATATGAGAGGCGCGGCGTCCACTAAGATCACATCTAAAGGATTCAAGTAATCTTTCGTGTGGTAGAAGAGAGAGCTAGCCTTTACGATCTCATCGTTCACCCTCACTTCGATCACAGTGAGATTGTCCAGTTTGGCTTCTTGGATTCTGCCAATAGTGTACTCGGTGAACTTCACCGCTTGGCTCTTGCAGTACTCTAAGCACTTTCCGCAGTTGTTGCACAGTTCAGGAAGGAGAATGATCTTCTCCTTGTAATCCTTGAAAACACCGGCTTCGCAAATGGTCGTGCACTGCAAGCAGTGCTGGCATTTGCTGAGATCATGAGATGGAAAAAGCACGGTGATCTCGCTGCCTGCAGACCACTCAGGGGGAAGAAGCACGGCTCTTTCAACTTGCTCGATATCCGAATCCAACAAGGTGACAGAGGTAGTCTTTCTTAGGTAGTTTGCTAGATTCGCCGCTATGGTTGAGCGGCCGGTTTTGAGACTTCCGCTTACAAAAGCCACAATCAACCGTTTCACATCCTTCGGACTACGCCAGAGTTCTCACAGCCCTGTCGACAAGAGTTGCAAGATCCAGGTCGTTTGGTAATGTATAGGACTCAATCCTGCCTTGATCTGCAAGTTCGGTGAGCTTGGGGTCAAGGGGTAGAGAGCCTAGGAACCTGATATCAAACATTTCGGCGAGTTGCCTGCCTTTGGAAGGTCCAAAGATTTCGTGCTTTTCGCCGCAGTGTGGACAGATGGCATAGCTCATGTTCTCAACAAGTCCAAGTAGAGGAACACTCATTTTGGCAGCCATTTTCAAAGCCTTGCGCACAACCATCTGTGCCAGCTCTTGAGGTGAGGAAACCATCACCACACCGGTAACAGGCAGCATACCTAAAACCGTAAGCGAAACGTCGGCCGTTCCTGGAGGGAGGTCTACGATGAGGTAGTCCAGCTCGCCCCAGGTGATGTCGGTCCAAAACTGAGAAATGGTGCTGTTTAGAAGCGGTGCCCTCCATATAACGGGATCGTCTTCACTTTCGAGAATCAGGTTCACCGACACCACTTTGACTCCCAGATCTGTCTCTGCTGGGTAGACTTTGCCCCCTACAGAAAGCAGGTTTTCGGTTACACCGAAGATCTTGGGAATGGAAGGTCCGGTAATATCGGCATCTAAAACGCCGACCTTATAACCTTTTTTCTGGAGCGATGCCGCAAGAAGGCCGCTTACAGAGGATTTTCCAACGCCGCCCTTGCCGCTCATCACAGCGATTACATACTTGATACTGCTGTCTTTGTTCAGCTCTAACTTTTGCATTGTTTGGGCTGTGCCCATCACCTCGATTGTAATTAGCTAGATTCTCCAGGGGCAAAAAAATCTCCGCCCAAATACTAATCTCAACAGAAGAGTAAATGCGCGATCCCTTTATCAATATACCTCAATCGTTTCGCCAATAAACAAGTAGTTAACCTTTTCGCCCAGCAAGCTGTGGATGTGCTCCATTTTCTTCGGATGGTAGATGCAGGTAGGTACGAACACGTCAAAGTACTGATCGATCAGCTCAGCATCGGCTTCTAAGGCTAGGGGATCGTCTTTGAAGTCGACCCTTCCCACCAACATATGCAGCTTTCTCTCTTTGCTGATGCACAGCGCTTTTTCTATGGAGCTGAGGAGCCCTCGTTTTGTTCCGCCGCAGACCATAATCCAACCTCTTTGGGTCTGAAGCAGGAGGAACTGCTCGTCCTTGATGCTCGACGGAACAAGGTCGGCGCCAGTGCACTTAAAGACCTTCTGCTCGATCGAAGTCTCGGCGTCCAGAGCAAAGGGAATTTCACCGGAAAAGAACACTCCGGGGAACACCTCTGTGGTTCTGGTGTTCAGCGTGAGCTTTGTCTGCGATGGGGTGATGCTCTCTTTCTGAAGGTCAGAGCTCACGCTGACGAGAAAGTCGCTTTCGTCCCGGATGTATCTCCTCTCAAAGATTTCAGGATGGGCGAACACTTCCTTAGGCCTAAAAGCCAGCACTCCAGGAAGTCCACCGGCAGTGCTTCTGAACCCATGGGAGAGGAAGACTGCATCGATCTCCGAGAAATCGATGCCCAAGCGAACGCCATTTACCAGAACGCTTTCTCCTGTTCCTGTGTTGAACAAGAGACTCTTGTCCTTGTAGTTAATGTAGAGAGACATACCATCTTCGCCAAGAAAATCCAACTTGTTCGCGTAGTTACTTACGATAGTTGTTAGAGATACTTCCGTCATAGAGACCTCCTTTATAGTCGAGTAATTCGCGTAGACCATTAGGCTAGCATCTGTTTTTCCACCAGCTCTCTAAAAAGAGGACTTGTCTTCATGAGCTCATCGCTTGTTCCTAGAGCCTCGAGCCGCCCCTCGTTGATCAGGGCGATCTTGGTTGCATACTTCAAGGTGGCAAAGCGGTGGGCGATGATAATGGAAGTCCTGTCCACCAGCACCTTTTCCATAGCGTTCCTGATCTCTAGCTCCGTTCTGGCATCTACAGATGAGGTGGCTTCGTCTAAAATCAGCACCTTGGGATTGAGAAGAATGGCTCTGGCATAAGAGATCAGCTGCCTTTGCCCGCCAGATAGCCCCTTCCCGGTTTCGCCGATCTCGGTGTTATAGCCATTCGGCAGCGACATGATGTAGTCGTGGATGGCAGCCTGCTTTGCGGCATTTACGATCTCCTCTTCTGTGGCATCGGCTTTCGCGTAGCCGATGTTGTCCCGAATAGTTCCGGCAAAAAGGGTCACGGTCTGAGGCACAACACCGATAAACCTTCTTAGATCTTTCGGATCAAGATCCTTCAAGTTAACTCCGTCTAGGGTCACAACTCCTTTTTGCGGATCGTAGAGGCGGGAGATAAGGCTGATCAAAGTGCTCTTCCCCGAGCCTGTAGGTCCCACGATAGCGAGGGTCTCCCCGGGCTCGATGGTGAGGTTAAAGTCTTCAAACAGGGGCACTTCGCCGTAGCTGAAGGTAACGTTTTTCAGCTCAATTCTTCCCTTTGCGTCTTTTAGGGATACAGGATGTTCTGGTGGTGGCACCGCAGTCTTGCGGTTCAGGTAGTCTGCAATGCGCTCAAGAGAAGCCAGCGAGCTCTGGAGCACCGTATAGAAGTTTACCAAGTCGTTGATAGGACCGTAAAGATGCCCGGTGTAGTTGATAAAGGCAAGGAGAGTACCGATGGTTGCGGTACCTCTAATTACCTCCTGCCCCCCGAGGAGGAGTACCAGGATGAGGCCTCCTGATTGGTTCAGTGCCATTAGTGGGGCAAGGAGCGTTGTGGTCTTGGTGGCTTTGATATTTGCGCTTACCGCCTCTTCCGATCTTTCCGAAAAGATCTCGGTGTTTCGTTCCTGCCGGTTTAAGGACTGCACCACCTTAATCCCGGAGATGTCTTCTTCCACCCCTGAGGTGAGAACAGCGCTCTTTTCCCTGGCAACTCTGTAGGTTTCCTTGATGCGGTAGCCAAAGAACCTGAGGAGCAGAACTGCAATAGGCATGGTGATAAAGATCCAGAGAGAAAGCCTTGGGGAGAGGCGGAACATGATGATCACAACACCCACTAGGGTGATGAGATCGCCAATCAAGGTGATGAGGCCGGAGGATACAGTATCCGCCAGAGCACCTACATCGCTGGTGAGGCGTGTAATGATGTCCCCGGTCTTTTCTCTTTCAAAGAAGCTTACCGACTGACCTAAAATGTGCTGGTACAGGTTCTGCCTAATCCTGCTTACAGACCTGTTTGCCGCCAGACTGGTCAAATAGCTCCTGAAGTAGGTGCCCACCCAGTTGATACCGGCAAGAGCGATTAAGATCAACGAGCCAGAAAGGAGCCATGAGCCCGAGCCATCTTGAATGCTGTCTAGAACTAGCTTGGAGATGTACGGGCTGAGGAGGCTGGTGCCTGTAACCACCAGCATGAAGAAAAACGCCCCAAGCAGGGTGAACTTCTCAATTTTGATCTGCTCGAAAAGAATAGCTCTGGTTTTTTTATCGATATCCCGGAGACGAACCTTTTCTTCCGGTTTGTCCGGGAGCATGCGGACGTATCTGCGCATCTCAGACACTCTCCTTTCCAGCTAGTGCCTGCTTCATAACGGCATCTTTGTAGAAACCTTCTACCTGCACCAGTTCTTCGTGGGTGCCAAGTTGTGTAAGGCAGCCGTTTTCGATAACAGCGATTCTATCAGTGTTCTTCAGCGCCCAAAGCCTGTGAGCAATGATGATGGTGGTGCGGTTCTTCGTGACGTTGAACAGCGCCTGCTGTAGCTTGGCTTCTGTATTAGCATCTACGTTGGCAGTGGGCTCGTCGAGAATCAGGATCGGCGGATCTACTAAAAGGACTCTGGCAATGGCGATTCTCTGCCTCTGCCCACCGGAGAGCCTTACGCCCCGCTCGCCGATCTCCGTCTCGTACTGCTTGGGCAGGGTCATGATGAAATCGTGGATCTCAGCGAGCTTCGCCGCTTCTACGATCTCGTCCATGTTCGCCTCGGGCTTCCCGTAGGCGATGTTGTCTTTGATGGTGCCGTCAAAAAGGAACGTGTCCTGAAGGACATAGCCGATCTTTTCCCTCAGAGACTTCAGCTTGAAGTCCTTGATATCCATCCCGTCCAAAAGGATCCTGCCACTGTCTGGGTCAAAGAATCTTGGAATGAGGCTCACCAAGGTGGATTTTCCCGCTCCGGTAGGTCCTACCACAGCTAGACGCTCGCCGGGCTGAATGTCCATGGTGATGTTTTTCAAGATCGGGTCTTTCCCAGGATAGCTGAAGGTTACATCTTCAAAACTCAGGGCGCCCCGAACGGTCGGAACGTCTATAGCATCATCTTTTTCTACAACGTTGCTTGCAGTATCGAGAATCTCGAAGATCCGCTCTCCTGCAGTGGCTGAAGACTGAGTAAGGTCGATCAAAAACCCAGTCTGCCTAATGGGTCTTGCAAGATATCCTAAGTAAGTGGTGAAAGCAATGAGAGTACCGATGGTAAGGCCTTTTTTCAGCACCAGGTAGCCCCCAACAAGAATCACGATTGCTGAAGCGGCAGTGGTAAGAAAGCCTACATAGGGCATCCAGAACGAGCTGATCTTGCTAGTGTCGATGTGGATGTCACGCACTTCGATGTTCTTGTCGCTGAAGCGCTCAAGCTCGTCTTCTTCTTTGCCAAAGAGCTTCACGACGCGGATATTGCTCACTACCTCTTGCATGATTGAGGTTATTTCGCCGCTAGCCTGCCTGTTTCTCCGCCAGAGGGGGCGGACCTTGAAGGCATAGGCTCTCATAGCGACATAGACAAATGGAATAATGAACAGATAGATGAGGCCGAAGACCGGCTCCCAGTAGGTGACCACAGCAAAGATCCCCACTAAAGTCAGGAGGTTCACAAAGAGGTTGATAGAGGCAAAGCCGTAAAGCCGGCCGATGACGTTCGTGTCCGAAGTAATTCTGGACATCAAATCTCCGGTCTTAGCATAGTCAAAAAAGCCGATAGAGAGACTGCTGATATGTTCGTACAGCCTCTTTCTCAGTCTGTGGACGGTGTTTTGGCTGATGTATTCGGTAAGGAGCCGCAGGAGCGCTGAAAGGACGCTCTGCCCCGTGGTAACGAGAAGCACCAGGAGCGCCATCTTGGGCAGTCCATTGGTCCTGCCTCCTAGGATGTACTTGTCCACAGCTTCCCTGATGAGCATAGGCGAAACCAGAGAAAGGACCGTAGACAAAACCAGAATGACAAATGCTAGAAGCACCAACCACTTGTAGGGCGCAAGAAAGCCAAAGAGACGCCAGATGATCTTTAAGGTAGGTTGTTTCTGCACTGATTGATCCTGCTTCATTTACAAGCAACCCCTTTAAGCGTAAGAAATCATTAGTCCAGTTCAAGAAAACATTTGCCAGAGTATCTATTCCTCTCCCGAATTACGTAAACCTTCAAAAGAGTAGTCCCAAATTGCAGGTTTTGCCATTAAGTTGCCTACGACTTTTCACTTTTCGAACGGCCTGGCTGACAGCCTTGTGCACCTTGACGATGCTGCCGAGAGAAAAACAGGATTCTTGAAGGATTTGTGGAAAAAACACTTAATTCTATTTTTAATTATATTTTTTTTTGGAATTTGGGGTAAGGAGGCGCAAAGGCCATGGACTTCGGCAGCGTGCTTCTTCGTGAAGTGCTGAACTACTACACCCTGCACAAACTCTTTAACTTCTCCGACAGGAAAACCAAACCTGTATTTGGAGTTCTTGCCGCTAAAGGCGTGGATGTCGCAGGGGAAATGCAAGACTTGGCAAAAGAGATCAGCCTCATCTTCTCAATTGACGATGAGGTCCTGATGGAAACCTACGAGGCTGTAAAAAAGGATTTTCGTAGACTAGGTCCAGGAGACAGGATCATCAAAAAAGGCACGGACCAGTATCCTAGCAGCCTCAGAGGGGTAAGGGGTGCCCCACCGTACTTGTTTCTCAGAGGAAATGCAGAGCTCTTGCAAAAAAAGGCGATTTCTGTAATCGGAACTAGAAGGGCATCCCAGGAAGGGAAAGAAACAGCCAAAAAGCTTGCAGGCGACCTAGCACAAGAGGGAGTAGTAGTGGTCTCGGGGCTTTCCCGGGGAATCGATACCAGCGTTCACGAAGGAGCACTAGAGAGCGGACGCCCCACCATAGC
>ERZ773359.4284-NODE-4284-length-15143-cov-4.468120_pt1 | contig 15143 bp, 10 predicted proteins | sample MGYA00374955_ERZ773359 | MGnify/ENA primary metagenome ERZ773359 (study PRJEB29098, sample SAMN04486028) | biogas fermenter metagenome | study: EMG produced TPA metagenomics assembly of the Biogas fermentation microbial communities from Germany - Plant 4 DNA1... | reverse complement strand
TGATTTTATGTACCGGGGCTTTGGCACTAAAGTTACTACCGCATTTGATGATCCCATCGAAGAATCTTCATGTGTATTTTGCGGCATGTGTGTGGATATTTGCCCCGTTGGCGCTTTAATACCTAAGCAGGGATTGCAACAAGGTCGTTCTTGGGAAGTGGATAAAGTACTGACTACTTGCCCATACTGTGGTTGTGGCTGTACTTTCTATCTCCATGTACGCAACGATAAAATTGTTGGTGTAACACCGAATTTTGACGGCCCGATGAAAGGTCATCTGTGCGCCAAAGGGCGCTTTGGCTGGGATTTTGTAGACAGCCCGGATCGTTTACAAACGCCTCTGATTAAAAAAGACGGGGAATTTGTTGAGGCCAGCTGGGAAGAAGCCTTAGACCTTATTGCCGCTAAATTAAAGGAGGTGAGGGCACAATACGGCGCAGATGCCATTGCCGGGTTATCTTCAGCACGGATAACCAACGAAGAAAACTATCTCTTCCAGAAGTTACTGCGCAGTTTAGGCACTAATAACGTCGATCATTGTGCCCGTTTGTGACACGCTCCCACTGTGGCCGGTCTGGCCACTGCATTTGGTAGCGGTGCAATGACAAATACTATTGATGATATTGAAAAGACCGAGGTCATCTTTGTAATTGGCTCCAACACTACGGAGAACCATCCGGTAATTGGTTACCGTATTAAACAAGCGGTGAAAAAAGGTGCCAAATTAATTGTTGCTGACCCGCGCTATATTGAGTTATGCGACTATGCAGATGTGCATCTGCAAATTAAACCAGGTACAAATGTTGCTTTGTTAAACGCCATGGCCCATGTTATTATCAAAGAGGGCTTGGCAGATGAAGAATTCATTAGGGAAAGAACGGAAAACTATGCGGCATTAAGAGTAACTGCCAGAGATTATACTCCCGAATATGCTGCTGAAATTACCGGTGTTCCGGCTGAGGATATTGTAAGGGCCGCTCGCCTTTACGGTGCAGCAGAGGCAGCCATGATTTTCTACACCATGGGTATTACTCAGCATACTACCGGTACTGACAACGTCTTGGCTGTTGCTAACTTAGCACTGCTGACGGGCAATGTTGGCAAGCCCGGTAGCGGTGTGAACCCCCTGCGAGGACAGAATAATGTGCAGGGTGCCTGTGATATGGGAGCCCTTCCCGATGTTTTCACTGGTTACCAGCCTGTAACTGATGAGTCTGTGCGGGCTAAATTTGCCAAAGCTTGGGGCGTTGAACTTTCCGGAAAAGTCGGCCTAACCGTAACGGATATGTTTACGGCTGCCGGTGCTAAAAAAATCCGGGCCATGTATATTGTCGGTGAAAATCCCTATCTTTCTGATCCTGATTCAGCTCATGTCCGCCAGTGTATGGATACTTTAGATTTCCTGGTGGTACAGGATATTTTCATGACAGAAACGGCTCAATATGCCGATGTGGTTTTGCCGGCCGTTACTTGGGCCGAAAAAGAAGGCACATTTGTGAATACTGAGCGCCGTGTGCAAAAAGTAAATCAGGCATTGCGGCCGCGTGGCAATGCTAAGGCTGATTGGCAGATTTTTGTTGAGCTTGCCAATAAGCTGGATTTTGACTGGAATTACACTTGTGCCGAAGATATTTTTAAAGAAATTACAGCGCTGACTCCAAGCTATGCCGGCATCACTTACGACCGTTTGGGTGCAAATGGTATTCAATGGCCTTGCCCCGGCGCAGATCATCCCGGCACGCCAATCCTGCATGTTGGAAAGTTCAGTAAAGGTTTTGGGCATTTTAGTGCTGTGGAGCACCAGGATTCTGCAGAACTTCCCGATGCAGATTATCCCTTTATTTTAACAACAGGCCGTATTCTGCATCATTACCATACCGGTACAATGACACGCCGCAGTAAGCCTCTGCGCTTTGTACAAGATGAGGAATTTATGCAGATTAACCCCCTTGATGCTAAAGCTTTAGGTGTGACGGAATGCGATATTGTGAAAGTAAGTTCCCGCCGCGGTTCAGTAAAGACGCGTCTGAAGATTACCGATAGTGTACCTCCAGGAGTAGTCTTTATGACATTCCACTTTAAAGAAACAGCCGCCAACCTGCTTACTAATCCACAGACATGCCCAACGGCAAAAATTCCTGAACTAAAAGCCTGCGCTGTCAACATTGAAAAAATATAATTGCAAGGAATAAGCGGGTGCTTGAGGCACCCGCTTTTATCCTAAGGAGGAGAAAATGGATCAGCGGACGGAAATAAAGCAGATAGTGAGTGTAAAAGCCGGAAAAGCTCTTATGGTAGAGGATCCGGTTATCCGTGAAGTACCCTTAACTATTTATCTTAACGGTCGGGAATTTGTTACTTTGCTATACACGCCGGAGATGCCGGAAATGCTGGCAATCGGCTTTTTGCGTTCAGAGGGTTTAATCAAGGATGCTGCCGATATTATCTCTTTGCGCTTTGATGAAGAACAGAGCTTTATTTTCGTAGAAACCAAAGGCGGAGATTTAGTGGAAAAATTGTATGGCAAAAGAACCATTACCAGCGGTTGCGGTAAGGGGACAGTTTTTTACAGCGTCCTCGATGCCTTAAAGAGTAATCCTGTACAGTCTGATTTTTCCCTGACTTCAGAACAGGTGATGCAGTTAATGAAAAAACTGCAGGAAAAGGCGATTTTATTTAAACAAACAGGAGGAATTCATAGCGCCGCCTTATGTTCAGATGAGGATATTCTCTATTTTTGCGAAGACATTGGCCGCCATAATGCTGTAGATAAACTGGTTGGTATGTGTCTAAAGGACAAAATAGAAATTACAGACAAAGTACTGGCAACCAGCGGGCGCGTATCATCGGAAATCCTCGTTAAAACAGCAAAATTGGGCATTCCTGTCCTCATTTCTCGAGCTGCACCAACAACGCTAAGCATAGAACTGGCAGAAAAGCTAGGGATAACGCTGGTAGGCTTTGTTCGCGGCAGGCGGTTTAATATTTATGCAAATCATGAACGTATAATCTTATAATATCAGGGGGAAGAGAGTATTGAAAACAATAGACTTACGCAGCGATACCGTTACAAAGCCGTCACAGAAAATGCGTGAAGCTATGATGAACGCTGAAGTGGGAGATGATGTTTACGGTGAAGACCCGACAGTAAATTTGTTGGAGGAAAGAGCAGCAGAAATAGTTGGTAAAGAAGCGGCCCTTTTTGTGCCAACAGGCAGCATGGGCAACCAACTTGCCATTATGACTCATTGTGAACGAGGCGTAGAGGTAATTTGTGATTCATTGGCTCATGTCTACCATTATGAAATGGCTGCCGCTGCCATGTTTTCCGGTATACAGCTACATCCGGTTGATAATCTTCATAATGATCTTGGTATTTCCAACTTAAGAGAGCATATTCGCGACCCGCAAAGTTTTTTCCCCAAAACGAGACTTATTTGCCTGGAGAATACCCTTAATCGTGCCGGCGGCACTGTGATGCGGCCTGAACAAATGGAGGCTGTCTATGGTTTGGCACAGGAATACAGTTTAAGAGTGCATTTGGACGGAGCGCGGATTTTTAATGCCGCCTTGTATTTACAGTGCGATGTAAAAGATTTAACGGTTTATGCCGATTCAGTCATGTTTTGTTTGTCAAAAGGGCTTGGTGCACCGGTCGGCTCAATTTTAGCCGGATCAAAAGATTTCATTGTCCAGGCACGCCGTTATCGCAAAGCCATGGGGGGCGGTATGCGGCAGGCAGGTGTTTTAGCGGCAGCCGGTCTAGTAGCTTTAGACAATACTGCTCTTTTAAGCCATGATCATGAAAAAGCACGCTATTTTGCCGCAGAGCTGTCAGAGCTTCCTGGATTAAAAATAGATTTGGATACAGTACAGACTAATATGGTAATGGTGGAGACGGAAAAAATGACGGCCTGGGAATTTGTTGAAAAACTAGCTGCAGAGGGAGTTTTGGTCGGCACAGCCGGTACATATACCGTTCGTTTTGTAACACACTTAGATGTAAGTATGGAGGATATACAAAGAGCGGTGGAAATAATAAGAAAGGTTGTGTCATAGAAGTCCTTGTATTATTTTTGTTTTTATAATAAGTGGTATACTCCCCAAGCTGTGTCGGGGATAGACCCTTATGACATTAATGAGTTATGAGCTGGAAATAATAGCTGCATTAAAGAAATAAATAAGAAAAAAATAATAAGCAAGATTTTGTAAACGCAGCATAAAATAGCTAATAAAATTGGTACTTGACATTTCTTTGTAGCAGTGTTAACCTATAGCTTAATTAATTTAGTATATTTGTGAAGGCAATGATGAGGAGAGTAGGTATACTGGAAGCTCAGCGAAGCGGGGATGGTGGGAGCCCGCTGTGGAAGGTATACTGAAGCGCACCTCTGAGCCGTGTGCCAAACGGCGTCTGCTTAGTAGGTTACACCGGGTAAGCCCGTTAACGCTGTCTGTGTCTTGGCACAGGGAAAGTTGGGTCATTTTGGCCAATGAAGGTGGTACCGCGAGATATACCTCTCGTCCTTTAGGGATGGAGAGGTTTTTTGTTTAAGAAAAACTTTAAGGTGGTGTTTGAAATGTTGAAAGTGGCAGTAATAGGTGCAACAGGATATGCAGGTAAAGAGTTGGTAAGCATTTTGGCTCATCATCCCTATGCACGGCCTTATTACATAAGCAGTGAAAGCTTCAGTGGTCAGCGTTTTGATCAAGTCTACCCGGAATTTCGTTCTGTTTGCGAGTTGCCGCTGGAAAAGTTTGATTTAAAAAAAGCGGCAGCCTGTGATTTCATTTTTACTGCCCTGCCGCATGGCTTGTCGGTTAAAGAAGTGCCCAAACTTTTAGATACAGGTAAAAAGATAGTGGATTTTAGCGGTGATTTTCGGTTAAAAGAGCCTTCCTTGTATCCGACCTGGTATGGTTATGAACACAGCAGTAGGGAAAACTTGGCAGTGAGTGTTTATGGTCTGCCAGAATATAATCGTGAAAAGATTAAAGAGGCAAAATTGATTGCCAATCCCGGCTGCTATCCTACCAGTGTTTTACTGGCGCTTAAACCACTGCTGGCCGAGGGCCTGATTGAGACTGAAGATATTATTGTGGATGCCAAGTCCGGTGTTTCCGGTGCCGGCCGTTCACCTAAACTGGCGTATCATTTTCCGGAGTGTACGGAAAACTTCAAGGCTTATAAGGTAGCAGCTCATCAGCACACCCCGGAAATTGAACAGGAGTTGAGTAATATAGCCGGCAGGAATATTACTTTACTTTTTATCCCGCATTTAGTGCCCATGATTCGCGGCATACTTTCCACCATTTATGTGCGCAGTGCGGCAAGAGTAGATGAAGCCACCATTAACGCCGCTTATCAAAAGCATTACGCTGATGAACCCTTTATTCGGTTGTTACCTCAAACAGAACTGCCGGAAACAAAACATGTCAGCGGCACCAATTTCTGCGATATAGCTTTTCGACTGGATCCCCGTACAGGGCGGCTAATAGTTGTTTCTGCCATTGACAACCTGGTCAAAGGTGCGGCAGGCCAGGCTGTGCAAAATATGAATATCATGATGGGTTGGCCCGAAGAAGCGGGTCTTGTGTAGGAGGAAAAGTAGCGATGAAATTTCGTAAAGTTGAAGGGGGAGTAACGGCTGCTAAGGGTTTTTGGGCGGCAGCTACTGCCAGCGGGATAAAAAAACAGGCTGAGAAAGATTTGGCGCTGATTTATTCCCAAGTTCCAGCGGCAGCCGCTGGAATGTTTACCCAGAATCGTTTTCAGGCTGCACCCGTTACTATCAGCCGTAAGCATTTGGCTGACGGCAGAGCACAAGCTATTATTGTCAATAGCGGCAATGCCAATGCCTGTACCGGAGAACAAGGTCTTAAAGATGCACAAAAAATGACAGAATTGACGGGCAAACTACTGGGACTTTTACCGCATGATGTGTTGGTAGCTTCAACCGGTGTGATTGGTCAGTTCCTGCCCATGACAAAGTTAGAAAGAGGTATTCGGGCCATAGTAGGGCAGCTTAAAGCTGACGGCGGGCCGCTGGCAGCCGAAGCCATTTTGACAACAGACCTTGTATCTAAGATTACTGCTTACGCGCTGGAAATTGGAGGGCAAACGGTTACCGTGGGAGGCATTGCTAAAGGGTCCGGTATGATTCATCCCAATATGGCTACGATGTTGGCCTTTATTACCACTGATTGCGCCATTACTCCTTCTCTGCTACAGAAGGCTTTACAGTATACGGTTGATCGTTCTTATAATTTAATTACCGTTGATGGTGATACGAGTACCAATGATTCAGTAATGGTTTTAGCCAATGGAATGGCCGGCAACCCAATAATTGAAGAAGAAAATGAAGATTATCATCGTTTTCTGATGCTGCTGCAGCGGGTTAATAGTGAACTGGCGCAAAAAATTGTACGCGATGGTGAAGGGGCAACCAAATTTATAGAAGTTACTGTAAAAAATGCTGCTACTGAACTTGACGCGAAAAAATTGGCACGGGGTATTCTGACTTCCAATCTGGTAAAAACGGCTTTTTTTGGTGAAGATGCCAACTGGGGCCGCATTGTAGCGGCCATGGGGCAGACAGAGGTAGAACTTTATCCGGAGCGGGTGGATATTTACTTAGGAAATTTACCAGTAATGCAGGCCGGCCAGGGCCTTGATTTTGCTGAAGAAGAGGCAAAGGAAATATTAAAGCAGAAGGACATTCGGATTATCATAGATTTACACATGGGTAATGCAAAGGTTACAGCCTGGGGCACCGATTTAAGCTATGAATATGTAAAAATTAATGCCAGCTATCGCAGCTAGAAGCTGCGAAAAAAGGGAGGTGTAAATATGGTTAATGAGATGAAGAAGTTAATTGAGAAAGCGGGTGTTTTAATTGAAGCCTTGCCCTATATACGTACTTTTGTGAACAAAACTTTTGTTATAAAGTATGGCGGTCAGGCCATGATTTCCGATGAATTAAAAAAATCAGTCATGATGGATATTATTCTTTTAAAATTCATTGGCATTAACCCAATTCTGGTGCATGGCGGAGGCTCAGAGGTAACGCGGATGTTGCAGCGCTTGGGAAAAGAAGCTGTTTTTGTTAATGGCTTACGTGTAACAGACGCCGAAACCGTGGAAGTAGCGGAAATGGTGCTTACAGGCAAGGTAAATAAGGAAATTGTCAGTCTTATAAATCAATTTGGCGGTAAGGCAGTGGGTCTTTCCGGTAAAGATTCAAATTTATTGGTGGCTCGCCGCCGTGGCCCTGAACGGATGAACGGCAGCTCGGAAACGGTTGATCTGGGTTTTGTAGGCGACATCATAAAAGTTAATCCTGATGTTTTATATACTTTGAGCCGTGAGGGTTATATCCCTGTAATTTCTTCCATTGCTGTCGGCCTGGAAGGGGAAAGTTTAAATGTTAACGCTGATCATGTTGCCGGAGAACTGGCGGCAGCACTGCAGGCGGAGAAATTAATTATCTTAACGGATGTGGAGGGAATTTTTGCCAATGCACAAAAGCCGGATTCGCTTATTTCAGCTTTGCCGCGGGCGAAAGCACTGGAAATGATCGAAGAAGGAAAAATCAATAAAGGAATGATCCCAAAAGTTGAGGCCTGCCTACGTGCGCTGGAGCATGAAGTGAGCCGTACCCACATCATTGATGGCAGAGTTCCCCATTCTTTACTGCTGGAGATTTTTACTGATCACGGCATTGGCACCATGGTAACTAGTTAGGAGGGAGAGTTTTGGACTTAAAAAGCTTGGACCGTTTGCATATTATCAATACCTATAACCGGCAGCCGGAAACTACTCTACTGCTGAAAAGGGGGCAGGGCGTTTATGTCTGGGATGAGCAAGATAAACGCTATCTTGATTTTGTTTGCGGTTTAGCCGTAAATAATTTGGGACATTGTCATCCACAAATTGTCAGTGCCATTTGTCAGCAGGCACAACAACTAATGCATACTTCAAATCTGTATTATACGGAGCCGCAAATCCGCCTTGCAGAGCGGCTTGTAAAAAATTCTTGTGCCGAGAAAGTTTTCTTTTGCAACAGTGGAGCCGAGGCTAATGAGGCAGCCCTAAAATTAGCACGTAAATACGGTAAACAAAAAAAAGGTGAAGCCTTTGAAATTATTACTGCCCACAGATCTTTTCACGGCCGTACTTTAGCCACGGTTACGGCAACCGGCCAGCCTAAATACCATAAAGGGTTTGAACCCATGCTGCCTGGTTTCCGCTATGCCGAGTTTAATAATTTGCAGTCATTTGCAGACCAAATCAATGATAAAACATGCGCCATTTTGGTGGAACCCGTTCAGGGTGAAGGGGGCGTCTATCCTGCCACAGCAGAATTTCTGCAGGGCCTGCGGCATTTATGCGATGAGTATGATTTACTTTTGATTTTTGATGAGGTGCAGTGCGGCATGGGTAGGACAGGTAAGATTTTTGCTTACGAGCATTATGGCGTAGAACCAGATGTTTTTACTTTAGCGAAAGCTTTGGGTGGAGGTCTGCCCATTGGTGCTATGTGCGTCAAAGCTAAGGCGGCGGAAATACTGGCTCCGGGCGAACATGCTTCAACCTTTGGCGGAAATCCTGTTGTTTGTGCCGCAGCCAATACGGTACTGGATATTTTACTGGCAGATGGTTTTCTTGAACAGGTAAAGTATTTGGGAGATTATTTCCAACAAAAACTGGCGCAATTGTCATCTCCCCGGATTGTTTCCATCAGAGGACTCGGTTTAATGATAGGGTTAGAAATTAATGGCGACGGAGCAAAAGTTGTGTCATTGTGTCAGGAACAGGGGCTTTTAGTAAATTGTATTGGAGGGAAAACTTTACGCTTTCTGCCACCGCTAATTGCCACAGAAGCTGATTTTGATGCAGCTGCGGAAATACTACAAAAAGTATTTACAGCATTTGATTAGAAGGAGGCGCGAAAGTGCCGAAAGCAGAGGGATTGCAAAAAGTTTTAGTCATTGGTTCCGGTCCTATTGTAATCGGGCAGGCAGCTGAATTTGATTATGCCGGTACACAAGCCTGTAAAGCGCTGCATGAAGAAGGCTGCGAAGTAGTACTGGTTAACAGCAATCCGGCCACCATTATGACTGACCCGGAGATTGCAGAGCGCGTCTACCTGGAACCCCTTACTGTGGACTTTTTAGCAAAAATTATTGCCAGGGAACGCCCTGACGGCCTACTACCCACATTGGGTGGGCAGATAGCTTTAAATTTAGCAAAAGAACTGGCTGAAAAAGGTGTGCTGGCAAAATATAATGTTCGCCTTTTAGGAACACCATTAGCTGCGATTAAGCGTGCCGAGGATCGGGAGCTTTTTAAGGAAATGATGCTGGCAATAGGTGAACCTGTTCCTCCCAGTGCCATCGTTTCTTCAGTTGATGAAGCATTATCTTTTGCCGCACAGGTTGGCTATCCTCTGATTGTTCGTCCTGCCTATACCCTAGGCGGTTCCGGCGGCGGTTTTGCCACAGATGACCAATCATTAAGGGATGTAGTTGCAAGAGGTTTAAAATACAGTTTGATTAAGCAGGTTTTGCTGGAAACCAGTGTGGCGGGTTGGAAGGAAATTGAATTTGAAGTAATGAGGGATGCTTTAGATAATTGCGTTACCATATGCTCCATGGAAAATTTTGACCCGGTAGGCGTGCATACAGGGGATTCTATCGTATTTGCACCGGCCCAAACTTTATCTGCGGCAGAATATCAACTGCTGCAGGCGGCAGCATTGAAAATAATCAGTGCGCTGGAGATAGAGGGTGGCTGCAATGTCCAATTTGCTCTGCACCCCCACGGCAAAGAATATTTTGTAATAGAGGTTAATCCTCGCGTCAGCCGTTCCAGCGCTTTAGCCTCCAAAGCCACAGGCTATCCCATCGCTAAAGTGGCGACAAAAATAGCCATTGGTTTGCATCTGCACGAGATATTTAATAATGTCGGTAAAACCCCGGCTTGTATGGAGCCGAGTATAAATCATGTAGTAACAAAGATTCCCCGCTGGCCTTTTGATAAGTTTCATGTGGCCGATAGGCGTTTGGGAACGCAAATGAAAGCTACAGGCGAAGTGATGGCCATTGGATACACCATAGAAGAATCTTTACTTAAAGCGGTTCGCTCGCTGGAGATTGGCCAAAGCGGCCTACGCATGCCTGCACTTGCACAAATCAGTGAACATAGTTTGCTGGAAGAGTTAAAAAAGCCAACTGATGAACGTCTTTTTATCTTGGCAGAAGTATTGCGCCGTGGCCTGTCAGTGGAATATATAGCAAGTATTACCGGCATTGCTCCATTTTTTATTAAGAAAATTAAAAATATCACGGATGCTGAAAAAAAACTGCAAACCTTATCACTTGCGCAATTAACAGCAGAGCAGTTACGCCACTATAAACAATTAGGCTTTGCCGATAGTGAAATTGCTGCCTGTATGGGCGTAGCAGCGGAGGAAATTGGGGCAAAACGTCGGGAGTTTGAACTTTTTCCGGCATTTAAAACCGTTGAAAGTTATGCAGATCGTTTTTCACCCTATTATTTTTCAACTTATAACCGAAAAGGAAAATTAGCAGACGATAAACAGGAGAAAATACTTGTTCTTGGTGCAGGTCCCATTCGCATTGGGCAGGGAATAGAGTTTGATTATTGTTCTGTTCACAGTGTCTGGGCCATCAAAAAAACCGGACGCCAGGCCATTATCATCAATAATAATCCGGAGACAGTGTCTACTGATTTTGATTGTGCCGATAAACTTTATTTTGAGCCCCTTACGGTAGAAGATGTGCTGGCGGTGGTGGCAAGGGAGCAGCCTGAAGGAGTAGTTGTTCAATTTGGCGGCCAGACAGCTATAAATTTGGCAGGCGCACTGGCAAAAGCAGGAGTAAAAATTCTAGGCACATCCGTAGAGGCCATTGATCTAGCTGAAGATCGAGAGAAATTTAATAAGCTGCTACTGCTTTTAGGAATACCGCAGCCGGATGGGGTGGCCGTTTCTTCCCGGCATGAAGCGCTTGGTGTTGCCAACCGTCTGGGTTTTCCGCTCTTGGTTCGCCCTTCCTATGTGATTGGCGGGCGGGCCATGCAAATTGTACACAATGAAGAACAGCTTTTTACTTATTTGAAGCTGGCAGCCAATATATCACAAGAACATCCCGTTTTAATTGATCGCTACTTATTGGGTACAGAAGTAGAAGTGGATGCAGTCTGTGACGGTACCACTGTGCTGATTCCCGGAATTTTTGAGCATATTGAACGTGCTGGTGTCCATTCAGGAGATTCCATGGCTGTTTTCCCGCCCCAATCCCTTTCAGAGCAAATAATAGCAACTATTACAGAATATACAGTGCGTATTGCTTTAGCTTTAGGTATACGCGGTTTAGTTAATATCCAATATGTAGTCTGGCAGGACAGGGTATATGTGCTGGAGGTTAACCCGCGGGCCAGCCGCACCGTTCCTATTATCAGCAAAGTGACGGGAATACCTTTGGTGTCCCTGGCAACACGGATTATGCTGGGGGAAACTTTAAGTGACATGGGATACGGACATGGTTTGGCGACGCCTCCACCCTATGTAACAGTTAAAGCTCCTGTATTTTCCTTTGCCAAACTGCAGCAGGTAGATATTTCCTTGGGGCCGGAAATGAAATCCACAGGTGAAGTATTGGGTATTGATGATGAATTTGCAGATGCATTATACAAAACTATGCTGGCCAGCGATTTTTCTTTCCCGACAGAAGGAAGAATCCTTGCCAGTGTGGCCGACAAAGATAAAAAGGAACTGATTAGTGTACTTTTACAGGCCTATGATGCCGGCTTTAAAATTTATGCTACTTCCGGTACGGCACAGGCGCTGCGCATGGCGGGAGCAGCCAACATTGAAATTGTCAATAAAGTGGGGGAGGGTCTGCCCAATGTGCTTGATTTAATTCGTACAGGGCAAGTTGATTTTGTTGTCAACACACCCACCTATGGTAAAAATATAACCACCACAGGATATCAGGTGCGGCGAACATGTGTGGAATATAACGTGCCCTGTTTAACGGCAGTTGATACAACTACAGCCTTTTTTAAAATTTTACTGCGTAAAGCCACAGGGCATCTGCATCCGAAGGTCATTTCCTTGCAGGAATATTTACAAAAACAGCGGCGATAAAGAAAGGGAGAGAGAGGAAAATGGGCGGATTAAGGGGCAGGGATTTTTTAACGGTTAATGATTTTACCCAGGCTGAACTCCAGGAGTTACTTGATTTTGCCCTTTTGCTCAAAAAAGATTGGCAGGAAGGGAAACCTCAGCTTCTTTTGCCGGGGAAAACGCTGGGCATGATTTTTCAGAAGGCTTCTACGCGAACTCGTGTTTCCTTTGAAGTAGGAATGGTGCATTTGGGTGGTTATGCACTTTTTTTAAATGCTAGTGACTTGCAAATAGGACGCGGCGAAAGCATTAGAGATACAGCGCGTGTTCTTTCCCGCTACTTAGATGGACTTATGATCCGTACTTTTGCTCACGCCGATGCTCTGGAATTGGCAGAGCATGCCGATATCCCCATTATCAACGGACTGACTGATTTACTCCACCCCTGTCAAGCCATGGCAGATTTACTGACAATTTGGGAACATAAAGGGAGACTGCAGGGCTTAAAATTGGCGTATGTCGGTGATGGCAATAATGTGGCCCATTCTCTGCTTTTAGCCTGCAGTAAAATGGGAATGCATGTGGCGGTTGCCAGTCCACGGAATTATCAGCCCCAGGCAGAGATTGTCACGCAAGCTCTGGAAAATGCAAAAGTTCATGGCAGCACTGTTTTAGTTACTACTAATCCCAAAGCTGCTGTCGAAGATGCCGATATAATCTATACTGATGTCTGGGTGAGTATGGGGCAGGAAGAGGAAAGAGAAAAGCGCTTGGAAATATTTAAGCCATATCAGGTAAATGCAGATTTAGTGGCAGAGGCGGCAAAAGATGCTGTTATTATGCATTGTCTGCCGGCGCATCGCGGTGAAGAAGTAACGGAAGATGTGCTGGAAGGACCGCAGTCGGTTGTTTTTGCCCAGGCGGAGAACCGTTTGCATATGCAAAAAGCAATTTTGGCTAAATTATTATAATAACTGAAAGGGAGGAATGGCTATGAAAAAGATAGTATTGGCTTACTCTGGCGGTTTGGATACATCAATCATTATAAAGTGGCTTAAAGAAACTTATCATGCCGAAGTTATTGCCATGGCAGCCGATGTGGGGCAGGGCGAGGAATTGGCGCCGCTGGAGGAAAAAGCACTGCAGTCAGGTGCCAGCAAAATATATATTGAAGACCTACGTGATGAATTTATGAGCGACTTTATTTTTCCCCTCTTGAAATCAGGTGCGTTGTATGAGCAAAAATATTTGTTGGGCAGTGCTATTGCCCGTCCGGTTATTGCGAAGCGTTTGGTGGAGGTGGCGTTAAAAGAGGGGGCTGAGGCTGTAGCGCATGGTGCCACAGGAAAAGGTAACGACCAGGTGCGTTTTGAATTAACAATTAAAGCTTTAGCCCCGCAGTTAAAGATTATTGCTCCCTGGCGCCTTTGGAATATCAGATCGCGCGAGGATGCCATAGATTACGCGGCAAAGCACGGCATTCCGGTCCCGGTGACAAAAGATAAGCCCTACAGTATGGACCGCAATCTTTGGCACATCAGTTATGAAGGCGGCATTTTGGAGGATCCTAATGTGGAACCCGAAAAAGATATGTTTCTGCTAACAACGGATCCGGCTGAAGCGCCGGATACTCCGGAGTATGTGGAAATTGGCTTTAAAGAAGGTGTACCGGTTAGTGTTAACGGTGAAAATCTTGATCCGGTAGCTTTGCTGATTACTTTAAACAACATCGCAGGACGCCATGGTGTAGGAAGGGTCGATATGGTGGAAAATCGTTTAGTGGGCATGAAATCACGTGGTATTTACGAAACACCGGGCGGCACGCTGCTTTATTATGCGCACCGTGAGCTTGAAGCACTGACTTTGGATCGTGAAACTGCCCATTTTAAAGAAATGGCAGCCGTTAAATACGGCGAACTGGTTTATTACGGTCTTTGGTATACGCCGCTGAGAGAGGCTTTGGATGCCTTTTTTGACTGTACACAGCGCAATGTAACCGGAACAGTGCGGTTAAAACTATATAAAGGCAATGTAATGGTGGCCGGCCGCTCATCAGACTACTCCCTCTACCGGGAAGACTTGGCTACTTTTGAAGCCGATGACATATATAACCAGCGGGATGCAGAAGGTTTTATCAATCTGTTTGGACTACCCCTCAAAGTGCAGGGGTTGATGAAGAAAGAGTATAAGGAGTAGATCTCATGAAACTTTGGGGCGGGAGATTTGATAAAGAAACCGATTCCTTGGTGGAGGAATTTAATGCCTCCATTAGTTTTGATCAAAGGCTTTATGAGGAGGATATCCGCGGCAGTATGGCGCACTGCCGGATGCTGGCGGCCTGTGGGATCATTACTGCGGAAGAAGCTGAATTGATCAATAAGACGTTGGCCGAAATACTGGTGGAGATTAAAGAAGGCAAACTGGAGCTTACGGCAGAGCTGGAAGATATTCACATGCATGTGGAAAAGCGCCTCCTGGATAAAATCGGTCCGGTTGGCGGCAAGCTACATACAGCCCGTTCCCGTAATGACCAGGTGGCGCTGGATATGCATCTTTATGTCAAAAAAGAAATTGAGGAGACAGTAGCTTTAATCAAAAATCTGCAGCAGGTACTACTAACGGTAGCGGAAGAAAATTTAGACGCTGTGATGCCCGGCTATACACATTTGCAGCGCGCACAGCCGGTGCTTTTTGCACATCATTTATTGGCATACTTTTGGAAACTGCAGCGCGACAGGGAGCGTTTTTGGGATGCGTATAAACGTGCCGACTATTCACCCTTAGGTGCCGGCGCCCTTGCCGGAACCACTTTTCCCATTGATCCTAAAATGGTTGCGGCTGAATTAGGTTTTACCTATGTTTATGAAAACAGTATGGATGCGGTTAGTGACCGTGATTTTGTGGTGGAATTTTTGGCCAATGCTTCCTTACTAATGACTCACTTGAGCCGCCTAAGTGAAGACATTATTCTTTGGAATTCGCAAGAATTTG
>ERZ773359.4278-NODE-4278-length-15161-cov-4.881107_pt1 | contig 15161 bp, 13 predicted proteins | sample MGYA00374955_ERZ773359 | MGnify/ENA primary metagenome ERZ773359 (study PRJEB29098, sample SAMN04486028) | biogas fermenter metagenome | study: EMG produced TPA metagenomics assembly of the Biogas fermentation microbial communities from Germany - Plant 4 DNA1... | reverse complement strand
AATGTGGTCTGCAGCGGTGGAGAGACGCTGGCAATTACAAACTGTCTAAATTTTGGCAGTCCCGAAAAACCGGAGATTTTTTGGCAGTTCCGTGAAACTGTACGCGGAATGAGTGAAGCTTGCTCCGCTTTTAACACACCTGTTACGGGAGGTAATGTTTCTTTCTATAACGAAACTGACGGAGAGGCAATTTATCCCACACCTGTAGTGGGCATGGTGGGCTTGTTGGAAGATGTAGAGCGGCATTGCACTTCGGCCTTTAAAGCTGCGGGCGATGTGGTGGTTTTGTTGGGCGATACTTTTGACGAACTGGGAGGCAGTGAATATTTAGCCCTTATTCATGACAAAGTACAGGGGCAGCCACCGGCCATAGATCTAGAAAAAGAAAAAGCACTGCACAAGACGGTTTTGGCAGCAATAAAACAAGGCTTAATTAATTCTGCCCATGATTTATCTGAAGGTGGCTTAGCAGTAGCTTTGGCCGAGTGCTGTTTTACCAATGAAATTGGTGCGGAAATTTTCTTATCAAAGCAGGGATTACGCCTTGACAGCCTACTTTTTGGTGAGACCCAGTCAAGGGTTCTTGTTAGTGTGGCAGCTGATAAATTAAATCTTCTTTTAGAACTGGCGGCACAAAATTTAGTTCCTGCCTATGAAATAGGGCAAACAGGCGGAGCTAAGCTGCAGATCACTGTGGACGGGTCGCTACAAATCAATCTTCCCGTTTTAGAGCTAAAAAAAGCATGGCGGGAGGCAATTCCATGCGCACTGAAGTAAGCAGAGCCGAATCTGAAAAATTCCACGAGGAATGTGGTGTCTTTGGCATTTATGCCCCGGGTAGCGACGTGACGCAGTTAACTTACTACGCCCTGTATGCTCTGCAGCACCGCGGCCAGGAAAGTGCCGGTATTGCCGTTTCCGACGGTAAAGTTATTAGGTGTGAAAAGGGAGTAGGGTTGGTTGCGGAAGTATTTCAGGAGACGGAAAAGTTAGAGCAACTGCAGGGTAAGGCGGCGGTGGGGCATGTACGTTATGCCAGAAGTAACGAGGAGTTATTGATAAATGCGCAGCCGTTACTGGTGCGCTATCGCAACGGCCATTTAGCCATAGTGCATAACGGCAATTTAATTAACAGATACCGGCTGCGCTCGCAGTTAGAGCGTAAAGGGTCAATCTTCCAGGCTGGCACTGACAGTGAAGTGCTGGCACACCTGATTGCCCATTCCGGTGAAGATGAGATTATCAGGGCTATTAAGAAATCACTACTCTACCTGCGTGGTGCTTACACCTACATTGTCATGACGCCGGAAAAAATGGTGGGTATACGTGATCCATATGGTATCCGTCCTTTGTCACTAGGGAAAATGGCTAATGGTTATGTCCTTAGTTCAGAGACATGTGCCTTTGATACTGTAGGCGCAGAATTTGTACGCGATATAGAACCGGGTGAATTGATTATTATTGATAAAAACGGGCTGCAGTCTGAACGTTTCGCTCCGCCAAAACGTCAAGCTTTATGCGTTTTTGAGTACATTTATTTTGCCAGGCCTGACAGCAATATTCATGGCCGGAATGTCCACTTGGTCAGGAAACGCCTCGGCCGGCGTTTGGCCCAGGAACATCCGGTAGAAGCTGATATGGTAACAGGTGTGCCGGATTCATCCTTATCTGCTGCTTCGGGAGTAGCTGAACAGTTGGGTCTGCCTTATGAAATGGGTTTTGTTAAAAACCGCTACATTGGCAGAACCTTCATACAGCCTTCTCCTGAAATCCGTGCGCTGGGTGTACAGCTTAAATTAAATGCGGTGCGGCAGATTGTGGAGGGGAAGCGTGTGGTGATGGTGGATGATTCCATTGTTCGCGGCACCACTTCAATGCGGATTGTAAAAATGTTACGTCATGCCGGTGCCAAGGAGGTGCATGTATTGGTTACCTCTCCGCCTGTGGTTGCACCCTGTTATTACGGCATTAATACACCCGCACGAGATGAATTAATTGCGGCCCGTATGGGCGTGGAAGAAATAAGGCGGGCAATTGATGCCGATTATTTGGGTTTTCTTAGTGAAGAGGGGATGCTGGAGTGCCTCAACCTGTCAAAGGACGGATTTTGTACAGCCTGTTTTAACGGCCGTTATCCCATTGCTTTGGATGATTTTGCTTTGGACAAGGAACGGAGGGGGTGATTGGAAGTGGCGTATACATATAAAGAAGCAGGTGTGGATATAGAAGCCGGTAATGAAGCAGTTAGATTAATGCGCAAACATGTGCGTTCTACTTTGCGTCCGGAAGTGTTGACTGATATCGGCGGTTTTGGGGGTTTATTCGCCCTGAAGTCAGATTATCAAGAACCTATTTTAGTTGCAGGGACCGATGGCGTGGGGACAAAACTAAAACTGGCTTTTATGCTGGATAAGCATGATACTGTGGGACAAGATGTGGTAGCGATGTGTGTTAACGACATAGTTGTCCAGGGAGCTGAACCTCTTTTTTTCCTTGATTATTTGGCAGTTGGTAAACTGCAGCCGGAGAAGGTGGCCGAAATTGTGGGCGGTGTTGCTGCCGGCTGTCGACTGGCCGGCTGTGCTCTTATCGGCGGAGAAACGGCGGAAATGCCGGGTTTTTATCAGGAGGGCGAATATGATTTGGCCGGTTTTGCCGTCGGGATAGTGGAGCGAAAACAGCTTGTTGACGGCAGCAAAATCAAGCAGGGAGACGTTGTGATTGGACTTGCATCTTCCGGGTTGCACAGCAACGGCTTTTCGCTGGCAAGAAAAGTGCTGTTGGAAAAAACAGGCTGGCAGCTGGAGATCTATCGTCCCGAACTTGGCAGAACTTTGGGTGAAGAACTATTGATACCAACAAGAATTTATGTGCCTTCAATTCTAACTTTGCTGCAACAGATTGACGTTCGCGGTATGGCGCATATTACAGGCGGCGGTTTGCTGGAAAATATTCCGCGCTGCCTGCCAAGGGGTTTAGGCGTAATTATTAGTAAAAGCAGCTGGGAAATTCCTGCTGTGTTTAAATTGATCAAAGAAGTGGGACAAGTGCCGGAAGAGGAAATGTTCCGCACTTTTAATATGGGTATTGGTTATGTTTTAATTGTAGCACCGGAAGATGAGGCAGCGGCAGTTACATTATTGCAGGAAGCCGGAGAAGTTCCTATTATTTTGGGCGAAGTAGTAAAGGGTCAAGCTGTGCAAATAAAATAACCTCTTGAGGGAGAGGAGTAAGGATGAAAAAAATAGCCGTTTTTGCTTCTGGCAATGGCAGCAATTTGCAGGCCATCATTGATGCAGTGAAGCAGGGGAAGATTAAGGGCGCTGAAGTTAAAGTGATGGTCAGTGATAAAAAAGACGCCTATGCTTTAAAGCGGGCACAAAACAACAATATAGAGACCAAAATTTTTCTACCTGCTGATTTTAGCAGCAGAGAAGATTACGATAGAGCGGTTGTTGCCTATTTACGGGCTATGCAGATTGATTTGGTGGTTTTAGCCGGTTTTATGCGTTTGCTGACTCCGTATTTTGTGGCAGCCTTTCCTAACCGCATCATGAATATTCATCCTTCCTTACTGCCTGCTTTTCCCGGTGCCCATGGTGTGGCTGATGCCCTGGCCTACGGGGTTAAAGTTACCGGCTGCACCGTCCATTTTGTCGATGAAGGCATGGATACCGGTCCCATTATTCTACAAGAGAGTTTGCCTGTTTATAATCATGACACAGAGGAAAGCCTGCGGCAAAGAATTCAAAAGCTGGAGCATCGCCTGTACCCACATGCCATAGCTCTCTGGGTGCAGGGAAAAATAAAGCTGGAAGGAAGAAGGTGTCTGATTGATGACAAATAAACTTGCGCTTTTAAGTGTTTCAGATAAGACAGGCATCGTTGATTTTGCTCAGGGTTTGATAAAACTAGGGTTTACTATTGTTTCCACCGGTGGCACACAAAAAATATTGGCTGAAGCGGGTGTGCCTGTGCAAAGTGTGTCGGAAATTACAGCTTTTCCGGAGATTTTAAATGGTCGGGTAAAAACTCTTCATCCCCTCATACACGGTGGAATTCTAGCTCGGCGTGATTTGGCAAGCCATAGGCAGCAAATGCTGGAACATAAAATTCCTCCCATCGATTTGGTGGCTGTCAATCTTTATCCCTTTGCCGCAACTATTGCCCAAGAAAATGTCAGCTTGGATTTAGCCATTGAAAATATTGATATTGGCGGGCCTGCCATGGTACGTGCGGCAGCCAAAAATTATAAGCATGTGACGGTGATAGTAAATCCGGCACGTTACGGGTCTGTGCTGTCCGAAATGCAGGCTAGTGGAGGGATAAGTGAAGCTACCCGCTACCGGTTGGCTGTGGAGGCTTTTAGCCACACTGCTGAATATGATGCCATGATTTCGCAGTGGCTTTATCAGCAGGAAAGTGACCTGCCGCGTTTTGCTCCCACCATGGTCCTGCCCTTTATTAAAGTCCAGGATCTGCGTTACGGGGAGAATCCCGGGCAAGAAGCGGCCTTTTACCGTGAACCACAGGCAGGTGCCGGAAGCATTGCCAATGTTCGCCAGCTGCACGGCAAAGCGCTTTCTTTTAACAATCTGAATGACTTAAATGCTGCCTGGGAAATGGTGCAGGAGTTCACTGAACCGGCGGCTGTTGCCGTTAAACATGCCAATCCCTGCGGGGTAGCCATAGCTGCCGACCTGTTTAGCGCTTACAAGCGTGCCTATGAAGCTGATCCCGTTTCCATCTTTGGCGGCATTGTGGCTTTAAACCGTAAAGTAGATTTATCTACAGCGCAGAAGATGAGTGAAATATTTTTAGAAGTTATCATTGCTCCGGATTATGATGAAGAGGCATTGGCGGTATTGACCCGCAAAAAAGATATCCGGCTTTTACAGGCAGAGTTACCGGAAAAGCGTGCAGAGATAGATATAAAAAAAGTGTCTGGAGGACTGCTGGTGCAAACATTAGACCAAAGACCCATTACAGCAGAAGGCTGGCAGACTGTAACTACCGCACAACCAACGGCACAACAAGTGGAGGATATGGTCTTTGGCATGAAAGTGGTCAAACATGTTAAGTCTAATGCCATTGTGTTGGTAAAGAACGGTCAAACCATCGGCATTGGTGCCGGGCAAATGAATCGTGTCGGTGCTGCCCGCATTGCCATTGAGCAGGCAGGGGAAAAGGCTCGCGGTAGTGTCTTGGCTTCTGATGCTTTCTTCCCCTTCCGTGATACTGTCGATGCGGCGGCGGAGGCCGGAGTAGCGGCCATTGTGCAGCCAGGCGGCTCGGTAAAAGATGATGAGTCCATTGAAGCCTGTAATGAAAAGGGAATAGCCATGATGTTTACAGGCGTCCGCTATTTTAAGCATTAGGAGGGAGAGCTATGCGTGTTTTAGTTGTGGGTAGTGGCGGCCGTGAACATGCCTTGGCTTGGAAATTAAAGAAAAGCCCACGGGTGCAAAAAGTTTATTGCGCACCGGGAAATGCCGGAATTGCTCAGGAGGCAGAATGTGTTCCCATTGCCGCCGAAGATATAGATGCTTTAGTCGACTTTGCCCGGCAGGAAAAAATTGACTTAACGGTGGTGGGGCCGGAGGCGCCACTAAATTTAGGGATTGTGGATGCTTTTACTGCCGCAGGGCTGTCCATCTTTGGTCCCATGCAAAAGGCAGCCCGGCTGGAAGGCAGTAAAGTGTTTGCTAAGCAGATAATGGAAAAATATCGGATTCCCACAGCAGAAAGCAGAAGTTTTACTGATGTGGAGGAAGCCCTTGTTTATCTACGGGAAAAAGGGGCCCCCATTGTGGTAAAGGCAGACGGTTTAGCAGCAGGTAAAGGCGTTGTGGTGGCTGCAACTTTAGCAGAGGCAGAAGATGCGGTTAGGCGTATGCTGCTGGAGAAAGAATTTGGTGCTGCCGGTTCCAGGATAATCATAGAAGAATATCTACAAGGGGAAGAAGTGACAGTCTTGGCTTTTACCGATGGTGAAGCGATTATCCCCATGGCTTCTTCTCAAGACCATAAAGCAGCCTATGATGGTGATAAAGGACCTAATACGGGCGGGATGGGAGCATATTCACCGGCCCCAGTTTTAACAAAAGAGCTGCTGGCACAAGTAGAAAAAGAGATTTTACAACCAACCATTGCAGGCTTACGCGCAGAAGGAATTATTTATAAAGGTGTCCTTTATGCCGGTTTGATGATTACGGAAAAAGGGCCTAAAGTGCTGGAATATAATGTGCGTTTTGGTGACCCGGAGTGTCAGGTAATTTTACCCCGTCTGAAAACTGATCTTTGTACCATAATGCTGGCTGTAATAAATAATGATTTAGCAAACACAACCATTGAGTGGTACGATCACCATGCTGCTTGTGTTGTCATGGCTTCCGGAGGTTATCCGTTGTCCTATCAAAAGGGTAAAATTATTACCGGCTTAAATGAAGCTGCCAAACTGCAGGATGTCTATATTTTCCACGCCGGCACTGCCAAAGAGGGCGATAAGTTTGTTACCAGTGGCGGCCGCGTTCTGGGTATTACAGCCTGGGGTGGTAAACTGACCGATGCCCTTGATAAGGCTTATCAGGCTGTAAAGCTTATCAATTTTGCCGGAGCCCATTATCGCCGCGACATTGGGCAAAAGGCCCTGAGACGGCAAAATAGCATAAGAAACCTGCCTTAATTTTAGGCAGATATTATTCCGATATGGGCAGAGGAACCTCCCAGGGACCTGCAAATGTATTGCTATCAGTACCAAAGGGATCAAGGTAGTAAGAGCCATGCTTAAAGATTATTTTGGCATCATCTGAGATTTTTGGCGGGCGGCTAAGAAAAATAACATGCCACGGCAAGCCGTTTCTATTGATTTTAAATTCACCGGGGAGATCACATTTTATAGTTTTGCCGTCAGTTACTAACTCAAGACCGTCAAGATAACCGTGATACCAATTTCTAAATAACATTGCGGCTACTTCCGTTATTCTTTTGTGTTCTCTTTTAACTCTTCTACTGGTTGTATTTACTTTTTATAAATATAAACCGTAAAAGAAGTTAATTTGTTACAATTATTTTTTATTTATTTTTTGCTAGGATGATCTGGATTACCGGCAGCCTTGGCAATTTAATTAATTACCGCTATAATGAAAGAAAAGCTTTTACATCATTTATCGGCGCTGCGGATGTATGCTAATAATGAAAGATGTTCTAACAGCGATTATTGAGGTGATTTTATGACTAAAAGACAAGGCATTGTAATGGTTTATACTGGTAACGGCAAAGGCAAGACAACTTCTGCCCTTGGTTTGGCGCTGCGTGCCAGCGGGCATGGTGAAAAAATTTTTATGGTACAGTTTCGTAAAAGTGACCCTACATATGGAGAGATTCAGGCCATTCGCAAGTTTTTGCCCACCATGACGGTGGTACAATCTGAACGCAGTCAACTGCGTAAACCGGGTGATTTTGACGAGCAGGACATAGCCGATGCAGCCAATGTCTTTGCCCAAGGACGGGAAGCTCTACTTTCAGGCAAGTATGATTTGGTAATTTTTGATGAAATTAATTTTGCTCTCCATTGTAATTTGCTGAAAATAGAGGACGTGTTGGCAATGCTCAAAGAGCGCCCGCCACATGTTAATGTGGTTTTAACGGGGCGTTACGCCCATGAAGACATTATTGCCGCTGCCGATCTTGTGAGTGAAATAAAAGAAATTAAACACCACTATGCAGCAGGCATCAAAGCCCAACCAGGTGTAGAGTTCTAGCAGAAAAGTTCAAAATAAATACTAAGTTTAAGTCAGGAACACCTAAAAGGTGTTCTTTTTTTAGGAAACCATATCATTTGCATTATATTTTAGAGATTTAATATTAATCTTCAGGCATTGGGAAGGAGTATTCACCTAAAAACTACTTCTTTTTACTTTATTTTACCATAGATTTGTTATAGAGTAGTTTAACTATTGTTAATGCTTTTAAAATACAGATTAATTATGTCTCATATTTCTGCAGCTTTAGTGTTTGAGGTGTTTTTAACGGAGAAACAGCAGGAGAATATTTCAAGTCTGCTCTGGCTTGTAAAAAAAGTGGCAGGGGGTTATAATATTAATACGAACATATGTTTGCATTGGGAGGCAGGAAAAATGTCTTTTGTCCACCTGCGTGTGCATAGTGAGTTTAGTTTTCTGCATGGTGCCTGCCGTTTGGAAGAATTGGTTTTAAGGGCAAAAGAGCTGGGTATGCCGGCGGTTGCCCTGACAGATTATGGTGTTCTGCATGGTGCCGCTCGTTTTACCGAGCTTGCCCTGCAGCACAATATAAAGCCAATTTTGGGGGTTGAACTGCAGCTTAATACTGGTCTACCCATTGTACTATTAGTAAAAAATAAAACGGGCTGGAGTAATCTGCTCCGTCTTGTCAATTCCTATCATTTGGCACAACCGGCGTCCAAAAAGCTAGAACTCTCGACTTTAGTTCGTTATGGTAATGGCCTAATCCTTGTGGTTCACAGCAGGGGCGAAGGTGTGTCCTGGCAGGGAAATTCTTTTTTGCCGCTGGTGGAAGAAACTTTGAGGACGCTGCGCCCGCTTTATACCGATGATTTTTATTTGGCTTTGGAAAATGCAGGACTGCCGGGTGAAGAACGTTTAAATGTGCAGTTGGCTGCACTGGCGCAAAAGCTGCAGCTGCCGCTGCTGGCTACGCAAAATGTGCATTACCTGCATGCAGATGATGAGCCCCTCTACAGGATGGTAAACTGCATTCGTACAGGTAAGCCACTGGCGGGAGCCTGTCACTACTTTTTGCCGAGGGGTGCTTATGACTTGTCTGCGCCGACCGTAATGCGGCGCCGTTTTGCAGACTATCTGCAGGCGTGTGACAATACACTGCAGGTGGCGGAGCGCTGCCATTTTATCCTGCGGCGGGAAGGTATGCATTTGCCGGCAGTTGAGCTGCCCGGAGGCGAATCGGCAGAGTCGGCCCTGCGGCGTTTCTGCCGTGAAGGGATGCAAGGGAGGGGGCTGGTAGGAGAGAAAGCCAAACAACGTCTGGAGCGGGAGCTGGCGGTAATATTGTCAAAAGGATTAGCTGCTTATTTTTTGATTGTACACGATTTAGTCAACCATGCGCGCGCTGTCGGCATTCCGGTAGGTCCGGGGCGCGGATCTGCCGGCGGCAGTTTAGTGACCTATTTATTAGGTATTACTCAGGTGAATCCTTTGGCCCATGGTTTATATTTTGAGCGCTTTTTAAGCGAAGATCGAACTGATTTCCCCGATATCGATATAGATGTTTGCCAGCGCCGGCGGGAAGAACTGCTGGATTATTTGCGCAAGCGTTATGGTGCCGGGCGGGTGGTACAGGTTAGTACTTTTAGCACTTTAGGAGCACGGGCAGCTGTGCGCGAAGTGGGGAAAATGCTGGATATCAGCAGTAATAAAATAACGGCTGTGGCAGAAGCACTGCCGCATTATGCGGGGCGGGGCGGCATTGAAGCGGCAATCAGGCAATTTCCTGAGTTTCAGCAAAATTATCTGCGCGACCGGGCGGCGCAGCAAATATTAGAAAAAGCACGTCGGTTGGAGGGCTTATGCCGCCATCTTTCAACTCATGCCAGTGGAGTGATTTTGGGTGTTACTGATTTGACCGGGGTACTGCCACTCTGTTATGGTCCTGCCGGTGAAATTTTGTCGCAGTGGGACAAAGACGATGTAGAAAGCATGGGCTTTTTAAAAATTGATATTCTTGGTTCGCGCAATTTAACCATTATTCATGATACATTGGCGTCTGTGGCAGTTTCCCGGGGGAATGCGCCGGCAGTGGAAGAAATCCCCTTAGATGATGCGGAGACATTTAAGATGTTACAGCAAGGCGATTCTTTGGGCTGCTTTCAACTTGAGAGTGCTGGTATGCGCCGGGTATTGAAGATTTTACGGCCGGAATGTTTAGAGGACCTTATTCATTTACTTTCCCTCTACCGCCCCGGGCCATGGGAAAGTGGGATGGTAGAAACTTTTGTTTCCCGCCGCCGCGGACAGGAAAAAACAGACTACCTGCATCCTCTGCTGGCGGATATTTTAAAAGATACTTATGGTGTGATACTTTATCAGGAGCAGGTAATGCGCATTGCCTGTGAAGTGGGAGGTTTTAGTGCGGGTAAAGCAGACTGCTTGCGGCGAGCCATGGGTAAGCGTTCAGCAGTTGTAGAAGAAATTTTTCGGCCGCAATTTATTAGCGGTGCCAGGCAAAAAGGCCTCAGTAAAAGTGAAGCAGAAACAGTTTTTAATTATCTTTGCCGTTTTGCCGGCTATGGTTTTAATAAAGCTCATTCAGCTGCCTACGCGCTTGTTTCTTATTGGACGGCATACTTAAAAAAACATTATCCGGTAGAGTTTTATGCAGCACTGCTGTCGGCGGGTTTTGGTTATTACGGTTCAGTTGTTTATATACATGAAGCACGACGAAGGGGCATTAAATTTTTGCCGCCGCATGTTAACCACAGCGGCCCAACATTTTTGCCGGAAGGAAAGGCTATACGCGTAGCGCTATCTGTGGTACGGGAGCTGGGGAGCCGTAGTGTAGCTGCCGTTATTAGGGCTCGGGAGCAGGGGCCATATTGTTCACTGCATGATTTTTGCCAGCGCCTAGGCCGCAGTACTTTACGCCGCAGTGCGCTGGTAAATTTAATTAAAGTAGGTGCTTTTGAGGGGCTGGGTTTAAATCGGCGTCAGGCTCTGGCCATGCTGGATTATGTGCTTAAGTGGACAGACCGCCAACCGGGGCAGTTAAGTTTTTGGTCATATTTACCGGAAGAAAAAGATATTCCTGCTCTTGCAGATTTTAATGCTCAAGAAGTGGCGGCAGCAGATGAGGAAATTCTTGGTTTTAGCCTTTTATGCCATCCGCTGCATTTTTATCAAGAACAATTAGAAGGAGTTAAGTGTTTGCCCTTAAAAGAATTGCCGACTTTACCTGCCGGTCAGGAAGTTTCGGTGGCGGCTTTTGTCATGGCGCGTTCACGGCGGCGTCTAAAGCAGGGCGGTGTAATGCTCACGCTTTTTCTGTCCGATGAAAGCGGTTTTGCCGAGGCAATTTTTTATCCTGCCGCTTACCGGCGCCTGCTGTACTGTTTAAAGGAAAAGGCCTTATTTTTAAGGGGTAAAACTACCGAGGATGGTGATGCACTGATTGTGCAGCAGGCGCTACCTCTGGCATTACTGCCTGGAAAACAGGAGAATAAAACATCTGTGTTGAATAAATAAAGAGCACTTATAAGAGCATTTAGAAAGATTTTTGTTTGCATAAAGGGGCTTAAGTTAATGAATGTAGTAAAGGCTATAGAAGAAGCAGGCAGCCTGCAGGAATTGCAGGACATAAGCAGCTTTTGTCGACAATGCGGCCTTGCCCAGAGCAGGCAAAAGCTTGTTTTTGGTGAAGGCAACCCCCGGGCCGATATTTTTCTCCTGGGGGAGGCGCCGGGGGCAAAGGAAGATGAAACAGGACGACCTTTTGTGGGGCGAGCCGGAGAGCTGCTCACAAATTTGTTGGCGCAAGCGGGACTAAAAAGGGAAGACGTTTACATTACCGGATCGTGTAAGTGTCGTCCACCCAAAAACCGCAATCCCTATAAAAAAGAACTGACTGCCTGTCTGCCAATTTTGAAGCGACAGCTAGCTTTAATTAAGCCACAGGTAGTGGTCTGCTTGGGTTTGGTGGCTGTCCATAATTTGCTTGATCCGAAAGTTCGCCTGGCAGATGTACGAGGCTGCTGGTTTGACGGTCCTGGCTATCGCATCTTTCCCACTTATCACCCTGCTGCTGTTTTACGTGGTACGGTGAAAGCAGAGCTGCTGGTGGAAGATTTCCGGCGCGTGCGGGAGAACTTGTATAAGGATAAATTATAGGTTGACAAACAATAGGTAAAACTGTATCGTAAACATAGATATAAAGGATAGCTATATTAAGATCATTTATTTTTGGTCGCAACTCAATACTTTGTTAGCTCCGAGTCTATGCATCTAAGGGCTAGCCTATGAAGCATAGACCGTTAGGGTTGTATTGGAAACGGTGCAGCCTCCCAGTGGAAAGGAGAACAACTATTTTTGCAGGTTATTTTACCTCTTCCGCTGGAAGAGGTATTGCTTTTTAATAAGCAAGATGTTGTATTGCTGCGGGGGTGGTCTTGATAGAAATTAAGCATCGTCGGCTGATTTATTTCTCTGCCATTATTATTGTTATGGCTTTAGCGGCAGTGATAAAACTCTGGGACACTACACCGCAGTATGTTAAAGAGTACCTTGGTGAAGGAGAGGCGGCCAGAAGGGTTAGAGCTTTAGAAGATGATAAAGTTAAAGAGCTGTATATAATTACCGATCGCAAAAGAGAACCTGTACAGATGCTGCAATTTGTGGAAACGGTAGGCTATAACGGTCTTATTAGGCTGCAGGTTAAGCTTGATATACAGAAGCAAAAATTAGTGGACTTAAAGATTTTGTCACATCAGGAAACTGATAACTATGGGGGCTATGCGGCAGAGGATTGGTTCATGGCGCGCTTTTTAGAAAAAAGTACCGCTACAGATTTAAATCTTGTGAAAGTTATGGCACAAAGTAAGGATGAAATTGTGGCTGTAACGGGTGCTACCATTACCAGTCAAGCCATCGTGGATGGCGTAAATGCCGCCTTTAATGCTTTTAGAAATTATAAGGAGGGGATTAAATGAAGAAAATGAGAAATGTATTTATTTTATTGTCCTTGGTTTTGCTGCTTCTCTTTTCCGCAGCTTGCGGCAGTAAAGAGCCGGCGGCGAACGGGGACAATAATTCCGGTGGAGAGGAAGAAGAAGCAATTGTGATTGCAGGAGCAGAGCTGGGAGAGCACAAAATCACAGTTGCCAAGTTGAAAGAAAAATATAACCCGGTGGAAGAAGATGTGGTTTCTGTCAATTCTTCCGGCAATGAAAACGAGTATAGTGTAAAGGGTGCTTTATTTTCTGAAGTGCTAGAAAATTTAGGTATAAACCAAAAAGATTTACCTGCTATTCGTTTTGTAGCCGGAGACGGATATATGATGGAAGTGCCCAAAGAAGTTTTGGAGGCACGGGATATTATTTTGGCCTATGAAATAAACGGTGAACCTTTACATGAAAAAACAAAGCCTATCAGAGCCATTGTCCCCGGCGAGCGTTCTATGTATTGGGTCAGGAACTTGGTAAAAATTGAAATTTTGGAGGCAGCAACGGCAGAAGCTGTCAGTAAGTTAATGTTTTTAGAAAGTGTTGTTAGCTCAATGGAGGAGCATGATTATACATACTACGAAAGTATTGATAAAGCGGTTTTGTGTAAAAAACTGCCACTGCCGGAAGAAGACGATACTGTTTATTTGAAATCCAGTGACGGCCTTGATAAAAATGAAAAAGCAGAAGTGTTTTTGAATGAGGGCTATATTAAGATTACCGGCGAAGCCAGTCCGGCTTATCTTTCACCCAATTTACCCAAAGGGATGCATGTTAAGGAGCTGCTTTGGGTAGGGAAAGCCGATGTCGGTATTCTTTCCGTAGAACAGGGGCTTAAATACTTTACTCCGGTACAAAAGGGTGAAGCAGAGGGAATTTTGATAACGGATATTTTCCAAGAGGTTGATATGGCAGATAGTGAGAAATATCTTTTTACTGCCGTAGATGGTTATGAGGTGGAAATCAGCAAAGATGATTTGGCAAAAGGAGTAGTTTTTATTAAAGACAGCGGAGAGGTCACGGTAATGTTTGACGGCTTGCCTAAAAATACTACTGTTAAAGGTTTGGTTACTATAACCGCCTTAGAAAATTAAAGTATATAGGAGGAGGAAAAATGAAAAAAGCAGCTTTAAGAGTGTCTTTATTGTTGGTTGTATTATTATTAAGTACAGCTTTAATTGCTTGTTCAGGTGAAAAAACAACGCCGGCTGAACCTGAGTGGTCTATTACTATTGAAGGGGTAAAGGATGAGCCTATTACTTTTACGGATTTGGATGCTGCAAAATTAACACAAAGAGATGTGGAAGCAGTAAAAACTAAAAAAGACGGAACAGAAGTAAAAGAAAATTGGCAGGGTGTTTCCTTGAAGGATGTTTTGGAGGCCGTAGGTGCTAAAGATTACCAAAGTGTAACGGTAGAAGCGGCTGACGGCTATGCTAAAGATTATACTTTAGAAATTATAAACAGGGAAGAAACTATTTTGGGCTTTGTACGTGATGGCGAAAAGCTGGATGAAGAGGACGGACCTGTGCAAATGGTACCGGCAGGTGAATCTGGCAATATGTATATTAAAAACTTGGTAAAGATTATTGTTAAGTAAGTGGTAAAATATGCTAGGTAAGCTAGTCAAGAAATTTTCGCTTTTTGACTTGGTACTGCTGGCTTTAATGGCCTGCCTGGGAATCGCCACCAAACCCATTATTGTTCCTTTAACCCAAATTATTACCGGCCCCCTTTTCATCCCAGGCGGGGTCATTGCCGGCGGCTTTTATATGCTGTGGATCGTCCTGGGGGTAGCTTTGGTGCAAAAAACCGGGGCAGGCACACTTATCGCAGTGGTGCAGGCCATCATGGTTACTGCCACTGGTATTATGGGTACCCACGGCTTCTTTAATATCTTCACTTATATTTTGCCCGGACTGGCAGTAGATTTGGTAATGTTAATTTCCCGCCACCGCGGCTGCTGTCTTGGCTGTTGCTTTGCCGGGGGTATTGCAGCTAATATCAGCGGCACTGCACTGGTTAATTTAGTATTTTTCCGGCTGCCCTTGATTCCTCTGCTATTAAGTTTATCTGCAGCGGCACTCTCCGGGGGGCTGGGAGGAATTATTGCCCACAGCTTAAATAAACAATTAAAAAAGAGCGGTCTAAGCAGCATACTTGGCAAGGGGGATAAGCATGCCTAAAAATTCTACTATCAAGATAGCGCTGTTGTTGTTGGGAGCTATAATACTGGGAGCGCTTTTACGAGAGGCAATGTTCAAAGTGGCAGCAAAAAAAACTACTACCTCTTATGTTCCTGCTTTGCAGATTAATGGCGATATCAAAAATCCCCTTACGCTACTGGACGAAGCGGAGTTCGACAGTGTGGATTTTGAATATAAAGGGGAAAGAAAGCGGGGTATCCCCCTCGCCAGTATTATACAAAGTA
>ERZ773359.4272-NODE-4272-length-15174-cov-6.011310_pt1 | contig 15174 bp, 10 predicted proteins | sample MGYA00374955_ERZ773359 | MGnify/ENA primary metagenome ERZ773359 (study PRJEB29098, sample SAMN04486028) | biogas fermenter metagenome | study: EMG produced TPA metagenomics assembly of the Biogas fermentation microbial communities from Germany - Plant 4 DNA1... | reverse complement strand
CATTAATTCAACCATTATCCATTATGTTTACCGTACCATTAGCATTATCGGGAGGTTTTATAGGGCTGTTTATAACAGGACTGCCTCTTAATGTAATTGGTATTATAGGCTTGATTATCTTGGTTGGTGTGGTTGTTAATAATGCCATAGTCTTGGTAGATTACATTAATATAAGACGTAGAAGAGGAGAAGAGAGAGACCTTGCTATAATGAAAGCAGGTCCCATCAGAATACGTCCCATTATGATGACAGCGCTGACAACAATTTTAGGTCTTGTACCAATGTCTTTGGGTATTGGTGAAGGAGCAGAACTAACTCAGTCCATGGGTGTAGTAGTAACTGGAGGATTATCCCTTGCAACAGTTTTAACCCTGGTAATAGTTCCAGTTATGTACACTATATTTGACGATATATCAGAATTTTTCAAGAGAAAGAAAAATAAAAATAAAGTCAATGAACAATTACATTAAGGAGGTTCCATGGACGTAAGAATTCAAAAGAGAAAGGATATTCTAAAATCTGCCCGGACTCTTTTTAAAGATAAAGGGTTTCATAATACTAAAATGGAAGATATTGCAATAGCAGCAGGTGTAGGTAAGGGTACCCTGTATGAATACTTTGAAAACAAGCAGGACATATTTGACGAAGCCTGTATAGAATATGTTGATTTAATAATTGAAAACATAAGAAATATCAGCAATATGAAAAATTCATTCAAGGAAAAACTTTTGATTCTATTTAATGAAAAATCAATAACGGAATCAGATTTAGCCAGCATGAGTATAGATAATATTTTATCCAGTAAGAACATTATATCGGAAAAAACCGTCATAACAATTGTAGGAAAAATATCAGAAATGTATGGCTTAATATACAAGATAATAGATCAAGGAAAGGACGAAGGAGTAGTCTTAAAAAACATTCCTTCAGAGATTATTGCATGTTCCATAGTGGGTACCATGACGGAATATTTGCGATTGAAACTCCATAAAAAGGATTCAAAAATTAAAGAAGATGATGTTATTATTAACTTGCTTTACAACGGTTTTGCAGTTAAATAATGAACATAACGGAGGGAAAAATGAAAAGAAAAATATCATTAATATTGGTTATGATGCTTCTCTTAAGCACCTTAACAAGTGTGGTGGCAGCAGAAGGTAATGAAGATGGTGTAGAAATAACAGAAAGTGGACCATTAATGCTATCCATGGATGAGGCCGTAAAAATTGCAATTGAAAATGACAGGCAAATGTGGAAAATTGATAATGGAATCGCCCAGATAAAGGCTACTAGAAAAGATGCAAGAGATGCAAAAAAAGAAGTAGAGTTCATAATGTCTTTGTCACTTGCAGAAATAGCAGCTATGGAACAAGCTTTTGAAATGAAAATAGATGTAACAAGTAATTATGTTGAAAGACTATTAGTTAAAAACGACTATTATATTACTTATGCTGATACTCAGCTAGAACAACTTGAGAAAAACAGAGAAATGTTGTTGGCAGGTATCGAAATAGAAGTAAAATCACTGTATTATAATGTTTTACTTGCAGAAAAGTCTATTGAAATTAACAAGGTTAATTTAGATAAGGCAAAAGAACAGCTAAGGGTAGTAAATTTAAAATTCAATAACGGTTCTGCAACAAAAGCCGAAGTATTAAGTGCTGAAATGGCGGTACAAAAAGCAAAGACTGAATTAGATTCAGCAGTTGATGATTTAAACATTGCCAAATTAAATTTATTAAACAGATTGGAACTTCCTTTTGATACGGAAATTGTACTTACAGACACAGAACTTACCTATGTTCCTGCGGAAGAGATTGATTTAAATGAGAAAATCGAAAAGGCAAAGACAGAAAGACCAGAAATATTAATTGCCCAAAACAACTTAAAGTTGCAGGAAATAGAAACTCATGCCTATACAGCCTACTATACATCTAATTTATGGCAGCATAAATCTGCAAAGGAAAAATTGAAAGATGCGGAAATAAATGCTCAACAGGTATATAAAGACGTTGAATTAGATATAAGAAAATCATATTTAAATTTAATTAAGGCTGAAAGAGCATTAATTAATATGGAAAAGACTTTAGAATTGGCAAAAGAAGCAGCAAGAATTAATAAGCTTCTATATGATAATGGAATGGCCACATCCTTAGATGTGTTGGAAGCAAATGCGGGATTGACTCAGGCTGAAATAGGTCACTATCAACTTTTAGCTGCCTACAATATAAATAAACTTATGTTTGATAATTCTCATATAATTGGTTCCATGGCAGAAAAGTAGAGAAAAAAGAGGCCTTCGGGAAAAGAAATTCACGTAATCTAATGCTTAGGAATAATTCCTAAGCATTTTTACTCATAGATACTTTCTATAAACCCTATTTGATTATTATAAATTTTTATAATATAATAATTCATACTTATAAGTTTCTTTTGCAATCTTTCTTAGGAGGCCATATGTTACTTGTGAAGAACTTGCTTTTGTATCCTATATTTAGAGATTTTCAATTGGTATCTGGACACAAGGGTTTGACTAATGAAGTTACAGGTACAGCAATTTTTGAGTGGGAATCTCCTGAAGACGTGGATAAAACCTTCGAAGAAGGCGAATTTGTTATGACCACCTTGTTAAAAGCAAAAGATGATCCTGAATATGCAGAAAAATGCTTGGAAATATTGATTTTAAAAAGAGTAAGTGCTATTGCTATAAAGAAAGTTTACTTTAATGAAATTTCTGAAAGCTTAAAATCATTTTCCAACCATCATAATGTACCTATATTTTTCTTTTCTGATATATATTTTGACGATATTATATTCACTATAAAGAGTGCTCTTACTTACAATACCATGAATACTTACTATGAAGAAAAGATTAATAAACTATTGGACCCTAGTATAAATCCTTTACTATCTGAAAAAATTGCAAAAGAAATTAATCCAACCTTTTACAATAATCTAATTTGCTGTTACTCTACTTTAAAAGATTCCATCCATGATGACTTAGACCACTATTATAGAAGTTTATTTAATATTAATCACAAAGATGTTCACTACAGCTATTCTGTTATAAAGTACAAGCAGGGTCTCTTAATTATATACACTAACAGGACTGATACTATTGATTTAAAATCTGGCCTTATGAACTTTTTAGATAGTATGGGCTTTAATACTAGTAATTTTATTATAAGTTTAAGTAGTTCCCACCACCATTTAAATGAATTGGGAAAGGCAATTAAAGAAAGTATTTATACTTATGCCAGTTCCTTAATCGATAATATAGACTTTCAGGATTTTGATTCTTTAGGATTAGACAAGTTGCTTATGCCAATACGCAATGAAGGGTGGGTTTTAGAATACTACAATAATTTTTATGAGAAGATAAGTGAGTATGACGCTTATAGCAATACAGATTTCTTTAATACCTTATTAGATTACATACAATATGATGGGGACCTTCAACTTGTTGCAAAGAAGAAATTCCTACACGTAAATACTATTCGGTATCGAATTAAAAAGATGAAAGAAATCTTAAATATTGGAGAAAGTGCAGACAGTTTTCACCAATTATATGTATTTGTCAGGCTCTACCATATATATAATAACCTATTAAGGTTTAATGATTTATAGATTATTCATAATTATAGCCTCCTATTATACAACAGAAGGCTATTTATTATTCAGTTGGTTGCTAAGCTGAGCTTTTCTTGAATCTTGCAAAAATCTTTTACTGCTTCAATGGTTCTTGTTATTTCTTCTTCCGTGTTATAGGGTGCAAGTCCAATACGTAAAAGTCCGCCTTGTTCTTCTAACTTAAGAACATTGTTCACAATTTCAATAGCATAGAAATCTCCATCCCATACAAAGATTCCCTTTTCTCCAAGGAATTTAGCTATTTCATTGGCATTTACACCATCCAATGTAAAGGATACTGTTGATGTCCTGGGATGACCCTCTGGTGGACCGTAAATTTTCAGTCCTTCAATTTTGCTTAATTCGGTTCTTAACCTTTTTGCCATAGGTTCTTCATAGGCATCAATAGCCATCATTCCCGCTACAATGTATCTTCTTCTGCCGGAAAGCCCCCTTAATCCTTCAGTAAAGAATTCTTCATGTTTTCTTCCTATATCTGCTATAAATTCTACAGCTTCTGCAGCACCGGCAGCAAGCTCCATTGCAGGAGTTCCAGTTTCGAACTTAAAGGGCATGTCTGTATTATCATTGGCCATTACTCTGATTGATTTTACTTTTTCGCCAATTTCTTTTTTCACATAAAGAATTCCAATATGGGGTCCAAAGAATTTATAGGCGGAGCAAAGGAGAAAATCAGTATTAATTTCCTTAACATCAATCCATTTGTGTGGAGCATAGTGTACTGCATCAACTACAGTTAAGGCACCATACTTATGGGCTTCATCAATACACTTCTTAACATCTGTAATTGTACCGCAAGCATTTGATGCCCAGTTTACTGCAACCACCTTTGTTTTATTTGATAACTTGGACTTAAAATCTTCAAAATCAAGGGTACATGTTTCTGGATGAACTTTAGCACTTTTTACTACAATTCCAAAGTCCTGTAGGGTTCTCCAGGGCGACCTGTTTCCTTCATGATCCAAGTCAGTAACTAGCACTTCATCTCCAGCTTTCATTGTTCTTACAAGACCCAATGCCAATTTAAAGTTATTTGTGGAAGTGTTTTCGCCAAATACTACTTCTTCTGGTGAGCAGTTTAAAAAATCTGCAAATACTTCTCTTGCTTCCCAATATATCTTGTCGCTTTCCTGTGATGTTTTATATGCACCGTGGGCATTAGCATTACGATAATACAAATAATCGTTAATTTTATTTACCACCCTTACCGGCACCTGGGTTCCTCCAGGACCATCTAAAAATGCGGCTGCATTTCCATTTACGGTTTTACATAGGCATGGAAACTGTTCCCTTACATAATCAATATTAAATTTGAAATCTTTCATTTTCCCCTCCTCTTACTGGAAACGTATTCACTATTCTTTTCTTTTGATTTTAGAACCTGTTTATACTCTTGTCAATTGTCTTAGCTTAGAAAATATGGCCTAGGTATTTGTAGAAAATACAAAAAGCTCCGAAGAGCTCTTATTCGTGGTTTATTTTTTAAACATCTCAGACAGTATTTTTAATCCTGTCAAGGTAAACCCTACATACATATTAATACCGAAAACAAATCCACCAAAGCCGTAGACCATAAGCCTTCTGAAATATTTTTCCCCGAAGGAATTAAACATTTCATGTATTTTTTCCGGATTCATTTTTTCAATTTCTTCTTTTGCAATTTTGTGAAACTCAATGGATTTTAATATGTCCTCCAAGTTGTTTTTCAAACTTTCCATACCTGCATCTACAAATATGTTCAAAAAATATTCCTTAGATTTGGCGTGAATAAAGTAGAAATTTGAATCAATAGCTTCCTGAATTACAGATGATAGAATAGTCTTAATCTTTTCCTCTGTAGAGTCATTATTAAGAAATTCTTTTAATATTATTTCAGTAGATTTAATAAATTCATTTTTATCAATAAAGATAGATAATTTAATATCTTTATTATAATTTGCATAGGCCTTTAATAATTCTTTGATGGTATCTCTTTGATTTTTCAATATTCTTGCCGTATTGTACAATATTTCTTCCACATCTTCAAGAGTTACACTCTCAAAGATTTCGTTAAAACTTTTTTGACTGAATTCATTAACTACTGTATCTACATAGGCAGACATCTTTTCTATTACGTGGTCTTGATCCATTAATTTTATTTTATCTGTAAATGCATCAATTTCCTTTTCGTAAGAAGATAGTATACTTTCTAAATTATCCATATTGAGATATTTAAGAATCTCTTTTATACTTTTATCTTCTAATTTTTTGTAAAACTTATGGGTTAAATTATATATTAACCCTTCAAATTCCTGAGGATCTTCAACTTTGAAAAAGTCGACCATAATTTCTTTAATCTCTAATAGATTTAAATTTCTATAAAGGATATCTACCTTTGTTTTATACAATCTTTCTTCAGCAAATTCTGTTACTATAAGGTTTATTTCTTCTTGTTTTGAATTAATTAATTCCGGCATCTTTTCTATTACCTTGTCTATAAGGTTCTTTAGTATTTCATCTCCTCCCACAAGGGAGTACATACTTTTTTCAATAAAACTCAGGTTACTCTTTAATTGACTCCTTAAGATAGAAGAAAAGTTATCCTTATTCTGAGTAATAATATTTATAAGTTTCTGAGAAAGAATAAAAGGCAGATTTCTATCAATATATTCTTTTATTTTACCAGCAAGTAATTCTTCTGTTGTTTTGCCTTCAATTGATTTATCAAGTAAATTTATTGTCTTTTGGAAAAATATATCTCCAAAATTTTTATGGAATAAGACTTCGCTGATTTTTTTCGCGCTACTATTTAAAGCTTCATCATTTAAATCTATTACACTGCCAATGTTTTTTTCTGTAATTTGCCTGTATCTATAGTCGTACTTAAATAATTGGTTTTTAATATTATTTTTCTCAATACCATCTATCAATATTTCAAAGTATTTTAAAGCTTTTTCTATTAAGATATTTTTAAAATAATCAACGTATATTGCTGATCCTATTTGTTTTTCTGAACTTATTAGGGAATAAACTTTCAGGCCGTTTTTATCAATATCCTCTAGTTTTTCACAGACTAATGTACTAAAACACTCGGCTGTTTTTTTGCTCATAAAATATTTTAACTTTATTATAGCAGTTTTTTCGTATAGGTAATTGCTTAATATATTTAAATTGGTTGTAATTTTATTTTTAATAAAACTGTAGGTTTCCTTGACAACACTTTCTTTGTTTTTTGATAAAATATTTTTTACTGCCTCATAGTTATTTTTTTCAACATTTGTTATAAAAGTTTTCTTAATTTTTTCTTCGTTGTTTTCAAAAAGTTCAGTTATGCTATTTTTACTTAGTAAAGTATTGTCTATATAGTGAGCAGTTTTTTCTCCAAAGGTTTTTTGATTCTTAACAATGTAACCTTGAGAAAAATTACGCAGGAAAGGTATTTTACTCAATATTTTATTCTCTTTATAAGGTTTGAATAACATGTTAATTGCAATAACATTTGTAATAAAGCCTACAAAGGAATAAGTTGCCATATTGACAATATTTATTTCTCCAGGATTAAGGGATTTTTGAAATACAGCTAAAATTAATCCAGCAATAACCCCCAATATTCCTCCAAAAAACATAATAGGTTTTAATTCTCTACCTATAAAGTCATTGGCAAAATCAACAATTTCATCGTCACTTAGTTTATTTAAATTGTCTGAAACTATCCCTTTAATGGAGCCTTTCAAAATTGCACCTGTATTATTTATCATATATGTACGAAGTGACCTTGAACTGTTTTCCACTAGGTTTTCTATAGAATTTATTTTATTTAGGGCAAGGGACAATTCAATATCTTTTAATTTTGATAATTTTCTCTTGTAATAACCTTTAACTTTTTCCTTGGTAAATTGATTTACCTCGTTGTTTAAGTGATATTCTGAAAAATTAATACTATCTATTTTCCTTCCTAGTAGGTTTTTAACATACTCTTCCTTATCATTTATTTGAGTTTTAATAAATTTTCCTGTTTCCTTAGCAAAAGTCTCGGAATAAGCGGAAAAATTCACATCTTTTAAAGTGTTATACACAAAATTCGAGAATTTGTTTTGAAAAATTTCACCTGAATACAAGGAAAACATTTCCCGGGAAATGTCAAGCTTAGGAATTATATCTTTTACATATAGATTAGATATATAATCTATAACTTCCCCAACATGATTATTTATGTATGAAGTTATAAAAGGAGTAGCTCCATCAGCAGTTAAGCCACTCATTTCAGCCTTAACAGCTAATTCCATTATTGTGTTTTTTTTCAGCTGCTCAATTATTATAGAACTAATTATTAATGTTAACTTTTCCTTCATTAAAGGTTTTTCAAGATAAGCAATAACCAGGTCGACTAGGGAATGTCTTTTAATATAGCTGTTTTTAATAAAGTTTAGAAATTTAGCCCTTAAACCATCAGCCTCATTAATTACTTCATTAATGGAATCTTCAAGAACTTTCTCAATGGCTGAAGAGTTATTTACCATCAACCTTGTAATGATTTGGGTTATGTAAGGCGAATTTTCCTGTATATATTTCTTGAGGTTTTCTTCAAAAGAAGGTTTCAACAAGGAAAACAAACTTATATCTAAACTTTTACTGTAAGAAAATAAGTTTTCGCAAAATTTATGGATAATTTCTTGTCCCCTGTGGGAATTTACAAAGGAAATTACATGCTCTTCCAATTCTTTATCACTGAAATTAACAATATCTTTTACTTGCCTGTTGTAAAAAAGATTAAGGGATTCATTTATTCCTTCAGTTAAGTATGTTGAACTAATAACTTCATAGAAAGAAGGATTTATTATTAATATTTCAGTGATTTTCCTAATAATTCTGTCCCCCGAAAAGTTTTCACCAAAAAAATCTGAAAACTTCAGTTCATTGTTTTCAAAGATAGACACTAGAAGATTTTCAAAAGCTTCTGTATTATTAAGAAAATCCATAAGAGAAGAGAAGAGCGCGTCAATTATTTTATCCCTGTGGGGCTTTATGAAATTCTTCACTCCTATATTATCCCATAATAAATTTAGAAATCCGTCCCAATGCTTCTCAATAGTATTTTCAATAAATTTTTCACTATTTTTAAGAGTAGAGTCAAACTCTTGAATATTTGAAAATGTATCAGAATCTACAATACTATATAAGTATTGGTGAAAAAAATCATTAGTGAGTTTTTCAAATTTTTCCTTGAATTCATCACTGCTTAATACTTCATGAAGTTTTTCTTTGTTAATAATGTCATTTTCAACCATGGAACTTAAATTTTCAATAAACTCATTACGGGTTTTCTTAATTACTCCTCCTATTTTTAAAGGGGTATATTCTTTAAAAAGCATATTTATGGCATAGTCGTTGGTTATATAACCGGAGGCCCCTCCCAAGACTGCCTGTACAAAGTAGTTTAACAATACTTCCTTCATATTCTTTCCTTTCTAATATAAGGAATTATATCACGAATTGGTGTAAATGTATATTTTGTTATAGGTTATTATTTTACATTCTTGAACATTTATACAGGAACAATTCTTGTGGAAGGTCCCTAAGGACTAGATGGGGGGATATCCCTTTCCTCCCTATTTAGGAAGTCGTATGCCTCCTGAATAAAATTATCTTGAATTATATCATAATATAATGTAAAATAGAGTAAATAGCGCAACCTACAGGAGGAATAAAGGTAATGAAAAGGTATAGTTCAGACAAGATTAGAAACGTAGCCTTACTTGGCCACAGTAGCTGTGGCAAAACCACAATTACGGAAGCTCTTTTATTCAAGACCAAAGTTACAAACAGAATGGGTAGAGTAGAAGATGGGAATACAGTTTCCGATTTTGATAAAGAAGAAAAAGACCGTCAGGTTTCCATAGGAACATCAGTTGTACCTATAGAATATGAAAATACTAAAATCAATTTCTTGGATACTCCCGGATATTTTGACTTCGTGGGAGAAGTTTTTGGGGCATTGAGAGTTGTAGACGGTGCAGTTTTAGTTATCGATGCCAGTTCCGGAATAGAAGTAGGTACTGAAAAATCATGGAAATACCTTGAAGAGAGAAATATCCCCCGTATTATTTGCATTAATAAATTAGATAAAGAAAATATCAAATTTGATGAACTATTAGATAATTTGAGGGATACATTCGGTAAGAAGGTAGTTCCTTTTGCCCTGCCCATAGGAAAGGGAGAAAATGTTGACGGATACATGGATATTTTGAAAGGCCAAAGTTACATAGACGCAAAACCAGTTGAAACATACCCAGATACAGCTGAAAAAGCTGAAAATCTAAAAGCAATATTAATGGAAGCCGTAGCTGAAACCGATGAAGTATTATTGGAAAAATACTTTGAAGGGGAAGAGTTTACGGAAGAGGAAATAAATAACGGACTGAGAAAAGCAGTTTTAGAAGGTGAATTAGTACCAGTAGTTGTAAGTTCCGCCGTTAAGGGGTTAGGAACGGAACTGTTGTTAAATACGGTAGTTGAATACTTGCCAAGCGCACAGGATTCTCTGAAGGTAACTGGAATGAGTAATGGTAAGGAAGAAGAACGTCAAGGATTACCTACAGAACCTATGTCTGCACTTATATTCAAGACTATTGTTGACCCCTTTGTTGGAAAAATATCTTTATTCAGAGTTATGTCCGGAACTATAAAGAAGGATATGGACGTTTACAATGCAGACAGCAGTGAAAGTGAAAGACTAAGCCATATTTTCTACTTAAGAGGAAAAGAACAGATAGATGCTTCTGAAATCGAAGCAGGAGATATAGGTGCTACTTCTAAGTTGCAGCATTTTAAAACGGGAGATACTATTTCCTTAAAATCTAATCCCATAATATATGAAGGAATAGACTTCCCGAAACCATGCTACTTCATGGCTGTTAAGGGCAAGACTAAGGACAGTGAAGAAAAAATTGGAACGGGACTTCAAAGACTTAATGAAGAAGATCCAACCTTTACAATGGAAAGAAATATAGAAACTAAGGAACTTGTAATAGGAGGACAGGGTAACATTCAACTTTCTGTAATTGCAAGCAAGTTAAAAAATAACTTTAAAGTTGATGTGGACCTGACTAGTCCAAAAGTTGCCTACAGGGAAACTATAAAAGGTAAGTCTGATGTTCAAGGAAAACATAAAAAACAATCTGGAGGAGCTGGACAATACGGAGATGTTCATATTAGATTTGAACCTTCAGACCAAGAATTTGAATTTACTGAAGAAATATTTGGAGGTTCTGTACCTAAAAACTATATACCTGCAGTAGAAAAAGGACTTAGAGAAAGTCTTGAAAAAGGTGTTTTGGCAGGATGTAAAGTAGTTAATATTAAAGCTACTTTGTATGACGGTTCCTACCATGAAGTTGACTCTAACGAAATGGCCTTTAAAATAGCAGCTTCCTTAGCATTTAAAAAAGGAATGTTGGAAGCAAACCCCGTATTGTTAGAACCTTTTGCAAAGGTTGAAATCAGTATCCCTGAAGAATACATGGGAGATATTATGGGGGACATGAACAAGAGAAGAGGAAGAATTTTAGGAATGGAGCAGCAAGCAGATGGAAGTCAGCTGGTTATGGCAGAAGCTCCTATGTCAGAAATGTATACTTACGCTATCGATCTTAAGTCAATGACCCAGGCAAGAGGATCCTTTACTATGGAATTCTTAAGATATGAAGAAATGCCTATGCATTTAGCGGAAAAAGTAATTGAAGAATATAAAGCGCAAAATGAAAACTAATAGTCCTATTATAGGGTAAACTGAAAAATAAATATTTATATTAATATGCTCCAACATAGGTGAATAATTAACTATTTACCATATGGGGAGCATATTATATTAATATCCATTTGTAGTTTAAACTAATATTATCTTAGTATCTTTATTAAACAGTAGAAGCTTATAAAGGAGAATTACATTATGATGACTGAAACAAAAATAAGACCTGCAACACCATTAGATTATGAACAGATTTTAAGGCTAAATGAAGAATCGGTGCATTTTTTATCACCTCTTTCGAAAGAAAAGTTGACTCATTTGCACAAGGAATCTGAAATTCTGAAGGTAGTAGAAATTAATGGATCTGTGGAAGCCTTTGTCTTGGCTTTAAGAGAGGGAAAGGATTACGACAGCGTAAATTATACTTGGTTTGAAAAGAATTATGATAAATTCTTGTATATTGACAGAGTGGTTGTTTCTGTAAAAAAGCAAAATTCAGGACTTGGCAAATTGCTTTATGAAGAAGTATTCAAGCATGCAAAATTAACTGGTGTTCCTGTTGTAACTGCTGAAATTGATATTGAACCAGCAAATCCAATCTCTTTAAAATTCCATGAAAAGTTTGGCTTCAAGGAAGTAGGAAAACAAGCAGTTGCCGGCGGTAAAAAAAATGTCTCCCTGCAAGCCTCACAAATTTACTAAATTTGGAGAATATATGTTATAATAGTGGAAAAAAGTGTCTGGAATGATAAGTATTGTAGATTGAGGAGGCCCTATGAAGCTAACAAGGGAAGAGATATCATGGATTTTGTATGATTGTGGCAATTCAGCATATTCTATGGCTATTACCACCGCTTTACTGCCAATTGTATTTGGCATGTTTGACAATGTACACAGCAGCATGGATTTAGGATATTTTAATTCCATAGCCAGTATTTTAATAGCTGTTCTAAGTCCTATACTGGGAACAATAGCAGACTACAAGGATAGGAAAAAACGTTTCTTTATATTTTTTGCCTTCTTGGGACTTTTAAGTACCACTTCCTTGGCTTTCGTGCCACCAGAGAGTGGAAGGTGGCAGTTGTTGATTATTTTTTATATACTGTCTGCCATTGGTTTTTCTGGCGCCAATATTTTTTATGATTCCTTTTTAGTTGATGTAACTACAGATGAAAGAATGGATAAGGTTTCAACCAGCGGATTTGCTTATGGATATATAGCAAGTATTATTCCCTTTGGAATAAGCCTTGTACTAATATTCTTCCTGGGAATGGACAAGGTAATAGGGTATCAGTTAGGCTTTATAATTACAGCTCTATGGTGGGGACTTTTTACAATTCCTCTTATTAAACATGTGAAGCAAAGACACTATGTAGAGCCGGAGCCCAAACCCATCATCAATAGTTTTAAAAGGCTTCATACTACCTTTAAAAATATAAGACAGTATAAAACAGTCTTTGTATTTTTAATTGCATATTTTCTTTACATAGATGGGGTGGATACCATTATAAAAATGGTAGTGCCCTATGCTACTGCTGTCTTAGGAGGAACACCTCTCGATACTTTCACCTTGCTGGGGATTTTATTAATTATTCAAATTATTGCTTTTCCTTGTGCCATTATGTATGGTAACCTTGCCAAAAAATATTCCAGCAGGACTATGATAATTGTAGCTATTATTACCTATATTATTTCCTGCATTGCAGCTTATTTTATCACATCTGTCTGGCATATTTTCATCTTAGGTGCCCTGGTTGGCTCGGCTCAAGGAGGTATCCAGGCTCTAAGCAGGTCCTATTATGCTAAAATTATTCCTAAGAAAAATTCCAATGAATTTTTTGGATTCTACAATATATTTGGAAAATTTGCAGCAATTATTGGTCCGGCAGTAATGTCCCTTACCACAACTTTGACAGGTAATCCAAAGCTAAGTATTTTTTCCATAATACCACTCTTTATTGGCGGACTTCTTATATTTATTAGCTTGCCTAAAGAGCTTAATCTTCGGAGGAACTAATGGGGAAACTAGCTAAACATCTAATTGTTATATCCTATGATGCCTTTTCAGAAGATAATTGGGAGATGGCAAAGAATCTGCCCAATCTATCAAAATTAATCAAGTCAGGTTCCTATAGTACAAAGCTAAAGAGTGTATATCCTACCTTGACTTACGTGGTTCATACTTCACTGGTAACTGGGGTATATCCTGATAAACATGGCATCATTCACAATAATCCTTTCCAACCTTTTATAGAGGAAAAAAATCAGAAATGGTATTGGTTTAGAAAAAACATAAAAGCACCAACTATTTACGATGCATTAAAAAACAATAACATGAGCTCGGCAGGAATTTTGTGGCCTGTAACAGGCAAGTCTTCCATAAAGTACAACCTGCCGGAAATTGTTGCCATTAACGGAGAAAACCAAGCCTTGAAGGTATTAAAAAACGGCAGTCCATTCTTTTGCTTAAATATGGAATTAAAGTATGGGAAAATAAGAAAGGGAGTTAGACAGCCCTACTTAGATAATTTCTCAACCATGTGTGCAATAGATACTATTAAGAGGAAAAAGCCAAACCTTCTCCTACTGCACCTTATTGATTTGGATGATGCAAAACATAAGTATGGGACTGATAGTAGTGAGGTAGAAGAGGCAATAAAGCGTATGGATAAAAGATTGGGTCAGATTATTAATGCAGTAGAAGAAGCTGGGATGTGGGAGGACGCTGTTTTTATTGTAGTGGGTGATCATGGGCAGTTCAATGTTAGATACAAGGTGCATCTAAATAATATTTTAAAGGAAGAGAACTTAATTTTTGAGGATAATGGATCTTTGCAATGGAGAGCATATTTTCAGAGTTGCGGAGGGTCTGCTTACCTGCATATAAGAAAGGATGACAAGGAAGCTGAAAAGTCAGTATTAGAAGTTCTAAAAAAAATTATGGAAAAAGACCAATATGGAATAGATGCTTTGTATTATAGGGAAGAATTAAACAGTCTACATATTGATAAAACGATTCAATACATGGTTGAGGCAAAGCAAGGTTATAGCTTTGATGACAACTTGCATAAAACGACTATAGAGGATTTAGAGGAAGAAAGTATGAAATATGCCACCCACGGATACTTGCCGGACAAAGATAATTATAGGTGTAATCTTATAATATCTGGAGATAAGATTAGAAAGGAACATGAATTAGGACCTGTTGAAATGGTTGATATGGCACCTACAATGGCTAAAATATTGGGGATTGAATTTAATTCCTGTGATGGAAGATGCTTAGATGAAATATTTTTAGGATAGATATCTCATTTATATAAGGTGTCGGCTGCAAAGTGCAGCCGATTATATTAACGGGGATAAACTGATGTATATCCTGTGAAATAATGAACATGACCATCATCATATGATGTGGTTCCAGTATAACGGTGTACATGTCCGTTATTTACCAAGATGCTGGGACCTGTCGTTACTGATATTCTGTGACTATGACCATCATTAAAAGTGGTTATATCTGATATTTGATGAACGTGTCCCGGCGTATTTGGATCAGCAGAAGTACTCCCCCTGTAAAAATGTCTGTGTCCGAAGTTTATTGTAGTAGGTCCCTCAAAACTATGGGTATTGAGTCCATTTGTCATTTTCTCACCTCTTTATTGTTACTATATTATTTTATGTCCACATTTCCACTGTGTTACCAAGAATCATTAAATCGTATAATTATGAGACAAATTATACTGTATAAAAAAATTTATTTTAAGCAAAATAATTCTTGAAAATATTTCATAAGATGGTAT
>ERZ773359.4271-NODE-4271-length-15189-cov-4.994516_pt1 | contig 15189 bp, 14 predicted proteins | sample MGYA00374955_ERZ773359 | MGnify/ENA primary metagenome ERZ773359 (study PRJEB29098, sample SAMN04486028) | biogas fermenter metagenome | study: EMG produced TPA metagenomics assembly of the Biogas fermentation microbial communities from Germany - Plant 4 DNA1... | reverse complement strand
TGGTATAGGCACCGTTTTGGCCGATGATCCCCGCTTAAATACACGTCTGCCGGGAGGGGGCAATGATCCGCTGCGCGTGATTATAGACAGTACGGCAAAAATACCGCTGACAGCACGTGTGATCTCTGAAAACCCCGAAAGAACAATTATAGCCACTACAGAGGCGGCTGACAAAAAGAAAATAGCTGCTTTACGGGCAAAAGGAGTAGAAATTATTTCCTTACCGCCAACTGCAGAAGGCAAAGTACCTTTAGGGGAAATGATGACAGTCTTGGGGCAAAAAGAAATTACTTCTGTTTTGGTGGAAGGAGGAAGCACACTTAATTTTGCACTTTTTGCCGCCGGTTTGATTGATAAAGTCCACTTTTTTATTGCCCCGCTGATCTTTGGGGGAACTGCTGCACCTACACCCGTAGGCGGTAAAGGTGTGGCCACCGTGGAAGAGGCATGGCGCCTGACTAATGTAAACTATGATTTTTATGAAGATGATATTTTAATAACCGGATATGTGCAGTATACAAGAAATTAGAAAGGGGTGAACAAAATCTTTACCGGTATTATTCAGGAGCTGGGAGTTGTAGTAAAATTGCAGGTACGGCAGGATGCCGCCCGTCTTACTGTTGGTGCAGAAAAAGTTTTAGCCGGTGTGCAGCTGGGGGACAGTATTGCTGTAAACGGCGTCTGTTTAACTGTTGTAGATTTTTCCGAGCGGCACTTTACAGTGGACATAATGCCGGAAACGTTGCGGCGGACAAATTTGGCTGAATTAAAACCGGGTGACATAGTTAATTTGGAACCGGCGTTAACTTTGGGAGCACGCCTGGGCGGGCATCTTGTAAGCGGACATATTGATGATGTGGGACGGATAGCGGCCAGACACCAGGAAGGCAATGCCATTATTCTTCGCATATCCGCGCCGCCTGCGGTGATGAAGTACATTATCCCCAAGGGCAGCATTGCCGTTGACGGTATCTCTCTAACCGTGACTTCTTTAGAAAAAAGTGCCTTTACCGTCTCTGTGATTCCGCATACGGCGGCGCAGACTAATTTGGGGCAAAGAAAAGTTAATGATCCGGTTAACCTGGAAAATGATCTCATCGGTAAGTATGTGGCCAGATTGCTGGCGGGACAGGAAGAAGACGAAAAAAACGGTGACATTTCCCTGGAGATGTTAACTAATTATGGCTTTCTGTAAAACTTTTGCCGGTTTAAACCGTGAAAATTACCTGGTGTAAGCCGAAGGCATTATTTCAAGTAAATTTAAAGGTGGTGAGAAAATGAAATTCAATACTGTGGCAGAAGCCATAGAAGATTTAAGGGCTGGAAAAATGGTTGTGGTTGTTGACAGTAAAGACCGTGAAAATGAAGGCGATCTGGTGATGGCGGCGGAAAAGGTAACACCGGAAGCCATAAATTTCATGGCCAAGTACGGCAGGGGTTTAATTTGTGTACCACTGACGGCAGAGCGGGTTGATGTCCTTGATTTGCCGCAGATGGTAACGCAAAATACAGACCGGCACGCAACGGCATTTACAGTTTCCGTAGATGCCAAAAGCTGCACCACAGGCATCTCTGCAGTAGAGCGCTGCTGTACCGTCCGGGCTTTAATTGATCCGGCAACAGTACCCTCAGATTTGCGTCGTCCCGGTCATATCTTTCCCCTGCGAGCCGCTGCAGGCGGGGTGTTAAGACGAGCCGGACATACGGAAGCAGCCGTAGATTTGGCAACTTTGGCAGGTTTATATCCGGCCGGAGTAATTTGCGAAATCATGAATGAGGACGGCACCATGGCCAGAGTTCCGCAATTGTTGGAATTTGTACGCAAGCACCGGTTAAAAATAATCACCATTGCCGATTTAATCAGGTACAGAATGAAAAATGACAAATTAATCTTCCGGGTTGCCGAAGCCAATTTACCCACAATCTATGGCAACTTTAGAATTATTGCTTATGAAAACAGTCTAGATCAACGGGAACATCTGGCACTGGTTAAAGGAGAAGTTTCCGGCTCAGAACCGGTGCTGGTGCGCGTCCATTCAGAATGTATGACAGGCGATGTTTTTGGCTCAAAACGCTGCGACTGCGGGCAGCAGTTGGCTGCCGCTTTAAAGCAAATTAATCAAGAAGGCAGGGGAGTTTTGGTCTATATGCGTCAGGAAGGACGCGGCATCGGGCTTGCCAATAAAATTAAGGCTTACTCCCTGCAGGATAAAGGTAAAGACACAGTTGAAGCCAATGAAGCTTTAGGCTTTCCCGCCGATTTGCGTGATTACGGTCTGGGGGCGCAAATTCTGGTCGATTTAGGTGTACGCAATTTGCGTCTGATGACAAATAATCCGCGCAAAATTAAAGGTTTAGAAGGGTATGGGCTTGCCGTTGTAGAACGAATTCCTTTGGAAATAGAACCTTCTACTGATAATAAAGCTTATCTTTTAGCTAAAAAACACAAATTAGGGCACTTGTTAGCCCATTAATTTGTTTTTCAGCCATTAAATTGCAAGGAGGTTACTATGCATAAAGTTTATGAAGGACAACTGGTTGGTCGTAACTATAGATTCGCCATTGTCGTGGGCAGGTTTAATGAATTTATTACCAATAAACTGCTCAGCGGTTGTTTGGATGCATTAAAACGGCATGATGTGGCTGCCGAAAATATTGAAATAGCCTGGGTACCGGGCGCGTTTGAAATTCCTTTGGCGGCTAAGAAGCTGGCGGTAAGCAGACGCTATGATGCCATCATCTGTTTAGGTGCAGTAATTCGCGGAGCAACACCTCATTTTGACTTGGTTGCCGGCGAGGTGGCCAAGGGTGTGGCCAAAGTTAGTTTGGATAGTTCTGTGCCGGTAATTTTCGGTGTTATTACCACCGATACACTTGAACAAGCCATTGAACGTGCAGGCACAAAAGCAGGCAATAAAGGCTGGGATGCAGCTGTCAGTGCTCTGTAAATGGCAGATCTGCTGCATAAAATTAAGTAACCGCAACAAGAAGGAAGGTGAGCGTCTTGTCTGAGCAGGAAAAACTGCTGGTCAGCCGTTGTCAAAAAGGAGATCTGCATGCATATGACCTTTTAATGCAAAAATATGAAAAAAAAGTTTATACATTGTGCTATCGTATGACCGGTAATAAAGAAGATGCGGCAGATTTGGCGCAAGAATCTTTCTTAAAGGCATTTCGGGCGCTGCCTTCTTTCCAGGGACAGTCAAGTTTTTCCACCTGGCTGTTTCGCATTGTGACAAATACCTGCCTCGATGAACGCCGGAAACGGCAGAGAAAGCCGCACATATACTCTTTGGATAATCCGCTTTCCACTGCAGACGGTGAAATCCAGCTTGAATTTGCCGATGAAGGGCCGGGTCCCCTCCAGATCACTTTAGAGCAAGAACTACAAAAAGAAATTCAAGAGCTATTGCACCGGCTTCCCCCCAAGCAGCGTGCCATCATCATTATGCGTGATCTGCAGGGATTTAGCTATGAAGAAATGGCGGAGGCTTTAGAGATAAGTTTGGGTACAGTAAAATCACGCCTCAGTCGCGCCCGTTCCCGTCTGCGGGAGCTCTATCTGCAAAGAGAGGAACAAAAAGAGTCACAATTACATCTAAAAGAAAAAAGGGGGGCGGATTATGAACTGTGAACAAAGCAGACAATATATATGTGAATATCTGGACGGCTTACTTAATCCTGAAACACAAGAAGCACTGGAAGCCCATCTTGCGCAATGTGTTCAGTGCCGGGCTGAAATCCATGAGCTTAAGGCAAGTATTGCCTGGCTGCAACAGGCAGAAGAAGTTCAGCCACCGGCAAATTTGCGGCAAAATGTTTTACTAAAACTGCAAAGTGAAGCAAAAATAAAGCAAGTATTTTTGCCCAAACAAATATTGCAATTTGTGGCAGCTGCCGCCGTCTTTATTTTACTTGTAGCGGGGAATGTACTGCCACCGGGTGGAAAAAATGAGTTAGCCACCCAGAACGAAATATTTTTAATGGGTGCAAGGGAGGCGTTTGAAGTTGCGGAAAACGCCGGGGAGAGCCAAGAAATTTTAAGTATTGAGGAGGATATTCCTCTGGATATGAAACAAGTCCAGGAAAATGCAACGGTGCAAGATTCACCTCCCCAATTTGCATCTGCCCCCGAAAAAGCTGCCGGCGGTTTAAAAGGTCCGTCTTGGCGGGACTGGCTGAATGTAATCGGCATTCCCGTTTTCCTGATCTTAATTTGGCGATTATATATAGAAAGGAAGCGTTGCCGTGAAGAATAAAAAGTTTTTAATTTTAGACGGCAGCAGTCTGCTCTATCGTGCATTTTTTGCGTTGCCGCTTTTACAAACAAAACAGGGACTATATACCAATGCCGTTTACGGGTTTGCCATGATGCTGTTAAGACTTTTGGAAGATGAAGCTCCCGGATATGTGGCTGTAGCTTTTGACAAAAGCAGGGAAACATTTCGCCATGAAAAATTTGCCGGCTATAAAGGTAAAAGGGAGAAGACACCGCCTGAATTGAGCGAGCAAATTGACTATGTACACCGGCTTTTGCAAGCCATGCAAATACCGGTAGTGGAAAAAGACAAATATGAGGCGGACGATTTAATTGGCACTTTGGCGACCCAGGCAATTAAAAACGGTTTAGTGCCGGTAATTGTCAGCGGAGATGCCGATATTTTTCAACTGGTGGACTTACCAAGTGAAATTATTTATACACGCCGGGGCATTACCCAAGTAGAACGGTATAATGAAGCCAGGTTACAGGAACGCTACGGCTTGACTGCCAAGCAATTTATTGATTATAAAGCGCTAAAAGGTGATGCTTCAGATAATATTCCCGGTGTTCCCGGAATCGGTGATAAAACAGCTACAAAATTGCTAAAAGAATACGGTTCTCTTGAGGGTATTTACGAACATCTGGATGAATTTAAAGGCAAACTGCGGGAAAATCTGGAGACTTACCGCCAGCAGGCTTTTTTAAGCCGCTGGCTGGCAACTATTTTAAAGGATGTTCCCCTGGAGTTTAAAACAGACGATTTCCGGCGGCGTGAACCGGAATATCCTGCTTTACGCCGTCTCTTTCAAAGTCTGGAATTTAGTAGTTTGTTGGAAAAACTGCCTGCTGCGGAAAATAAAACGCCTGCGGAAACCAAAGAAAGCTACTCAGAAATTACCCTGGAACAGTGGGAAGATATAACTAAAACAATTCCTGCCGGTACCCGCCTGGCAGTAGTGCCTGTCCCGGTTCAGGCCGGCTGGCAGGAGCAAATAAACGGTTTGGCCCTTGCTACGGAAGGGCAAACTTACTATCTGGATTTAGCCGCAGCCAATGATGCCCGCAGTGCCTTAACAACCTTTTTAGATTCTTCCTGGGAACTCTTACTTTATGATGCAAAAATCTGGAACAATCTCTGCCGTCAGTTAACGGGTAGAGAACTTGGCGGTACATTTTTTGATACCGTCCTGGCAGCTTATTTGCTGGACCCGTTGGAAAACGGTTACCCTCCGGCTAAACTGGCGCAAACTTATTTAAAGCGCCGGCTGCCTGCCGTTCCCGGTAAAAAAGATAAGGATCCTGCCCTCGTTAAGGAATATTCCTGTGCCACGGTACGCGCATTATATGATTTATACCCGGTACTAAAAGAAAAACTGGAAGAGTTTAATCTAAACCGGCTTTATTCCGAGTTGGAGCTGCCCCTGACACAAGTTTTGGCTAAAATGGAGCATACAGGAGTTTATGTAGACAAAGACACTTTAAATGATTTGCGCCAAGAATTCCGGGAGCGTATCGCCAAGCTGGAAAACCGTATTTATCAACTGGCCGGTGAGCAGTTCAATCTAAATTCACCCAAACAGCTTTCATATATTCTGTTTGAAAAGCTGGGTTTGCCCGTGATTAAAAAAACAAAAACCGGCTATTCCACAGATGCGCAAGTTTTAGAGGAGTTGGCACCTCAGCATGAGATTGTGGCGGAAATTTTACAGTATCGAACCCTGGTGAAACTTTTGGGTACCTATCTGGAAGGCATGGCAAAACTGATCAATCCGCAAACAGGACGTATCCATACTACTTTTCATCAAATTGTTACAGCTACAGGACGCCTCAGCAGCTCTGACCCAAACTTGCAAAATATTCCTATCCGGCTTGAAGAGGGAAGACGGATACGAAAAGCATTTGTGCCGTCAAAGCCAACACAATTGCTTTTATCCGCCGATTATTCACAAATTGAATTAAAAGTATTGGCACATATTTCACAGGATAAAGTTTTAATTGACTCTTTCCTGAAAAATGAAGATATTCATACCCGTACGGCGGCTGAAGTCTTCGATTTGGAGCCGTCAGAAGTTACCAGGGAATTACGCGAGCGGGCTAAAGCAGTAAACTTTGGCATAATCTACGGTATTAGCGATTACGGCCTTTCGCGCCAACTGGGCATTACGCGGCAAGAGGCAAAAGGGTATATCGAACGCTATTTTGAACGGCTTTCCGGAGTGGAACAGTATATTAAGCAGATTGTGGCGGAAGCCAGGGAAAAAGGCTATGTAACTACTATTTGTAATCGCCGGCGCTATTTGCCCGGAATCAATTCCCGCAATTTTAACCAGCGCAGTTTTGCTGAACGTACAGCCATGAATACTCCCATTCAAGGTTCTGCCGCAGATATTATTAAAATGGCTATGCTTAATATCAGTGAAAGGTTAAAAACTTTTGACAGGCAAGCAAAAATGATCCTGCAGGTACATGATGAACTAGTGTTTGAAGTGGAAGAAAGCATCTTACCGGAAGTGGCAGCAATGGTCCGCTCGGAAATGGAAGGTGCCATTAAACTCAGTGTGCCGCTTACTGTGGATGTGAAAGCAGGCCCCAATTGGGCTCAGATGCAGCCGCTTACAGATTACTGTTAAAGAGAGTGACAGCATGCCTGAACTACCTGAAGTAGAAACAATTAGAAGAGATTTGGAAACTTTACTTGTGGGCAAAAAAATTGCCGGGGTAGAAATTTACTACTCAGGCTCCGTGAAAATTCCTAGCGCAGCCCGGCTGCGGCAAGAATTACCCGGTCGCAAAATAACAGGTGTCGGCCGGCGCGGCAAATACTTGCAAATTTTTTTGCACGATGCTTCCGTCCTTATCATCCATTTACGCATGACCGGACAGCTTTTATTTGCCAAAAACGTTTTTCAGCCCGATAAACATACCCATGTAATTTTTATTTTTAGTGATTCTTCATCTTTGGCTTTTCATGATGTGCGTAAATTTGGCACAATTTACTGGTTACCCAGTCATTCTTTACAGCTGATTAAAGGTCTTGCTTCCCTGGGACCGGAGCCTTTTGCCGCTGAGTTTAACGAAAGTTATCTCTTTGAGCGGGCTAAAAACAGAAAAACCAGTATCAAAGCTTTGCTTCTTAACCAGGAAATTGTGGCCGGGCTCGGCAATATTTATGCCGATGAGTCTTTACACCGGGCAGGCATTCGCCCCGACCGGCCGGCGGCAAGTTTAACTCTTAATGAATGTAAAATATTATGTCAAAGTATTTGTGAAGTATTAGAGGAAGCTATTTATTGGCGGGGGACCACCATGAGTGATTACCGTGATGCAGCCGGCAGCTCCGGTGCTTTTCAAAATCACTTACGTGTTTACAAACAAAGCGGCAAAGAGTGCCCCCGGTGCGGGCAGGAGGTTTGCCGCATTGTGGTTGCCGGCAGAGGTACTCATTACTGTCCTGCCTGCCAAAAGTAAAAACAAAGAAAACATAAAAGAGTGTGGTGTTTTACAGCATCATGCTTTTTTTCTGTAGAAAAATATATCAACTTATTTTGCTTTCTTTCACCATTTGGCGCTGGCGCCATACTATAAAAGTAGTTGCAGGAGGGAGGGAGCAAACTTGCCGGTCATTTCCGTGATTTTACTGGGTATGGCAGTATCAATAGATGGTTTCGGCGTCGGTTTTTCTTATGGTTTGCGCAGGGTACATATTCCCCCGCTCTCACTTTTCATCATCTGTTTATCATCCGCCGTCTCTGTATTTATTTCCATGCTGGCGGGCAGTGGCGTGGCAGAAATCTTCGGTACTGAACTTGCTTCACTTTTAGGGGGGATGATGTTAATCCTTGTGGGGATTTTTATTATTAAGCAGGCTGTCTTCAGTAAAGGAGTAAATTCTGCTCAACCAACTCCTGAAAAACCTGGCTTGGCATTACTGTCAGCCATTTTACAAGCACCGGAAAAAGCCGATTTTGATCATTCCGGAGAAATCAATGCTGTTGAAGCAGTTGTTTTAGGTGTGGCGCTTGCCCTTGATGCTTTCGGCACAGGTTTCGGTGCGGCTTTAATGGGCTTTACCCCTTTATCTGTCTCCCTGGCAGTAGGCATTGCTAAATTTATTTTTCTGACGACAGGTACAGTTTTGGGAAGGCAGTATGCACAGAAATTTAAAGAAGGCAATGCGGCTGTAATTGCCGGTATTGTTTTAATGCTCCTTGGGATCAAACATGTTTTCAGTAAAACTTACTTCTGATGGTGCATTTTACCAAGCTTGATTTTGGTTGCCAATCAACGGCTTTTACAGGAAGCCGTTTTTTCTTTTTCTAAACTTGGCCGAAAAAGCCTTTGTTCTTTTTCTGGGGACTTGTACATATATTATTAAACGAAACATTAAACACCGTTACCGGGAAGAGGAGGTGGTACCATGCGTCGTTTGCTACCGCTTTTATGCCTGTTAATTTTAATATTAAGCGGCTGTCACGGCTATAAAGAGCATGGTGCCGGTCAGGAATCAGAATTGCATGTGGCCGCCATTGCCGGTCCTGTTACTTTAAACCCAATTTTTGTCCGTGACAGTGCCTCGGCGGAAGTGGCAAGCTTACTGCATGCCTCACTATTAATCACGGATCCAGACACATTAGAGCCCATGCCCCATTTGGTGTCTTCATGGGATGTTTTGGGGGACAATCTTACTTATATATTTACTTTGCAGGAAAATGCATACTGGACGGACGGAGTTTCCATTACGGCAGAAGATGCAGCCTTTACCATGCGTGTTATCTGTCATCCTGACTATACAGGCTGGTTGTTCCTGCCTTTGCGGTATGTGGCCGGTGCACAGGAGTATAAAGAAAATCATCAATCTTTATTTGCCGATGGTTTGATTGAGGGAATAGAGGTTCTTGGGGAAAAGACATTTTCCGTTACTTTAAAAGAGCCTTATGCACCGTTTTTGTCTTTGTTGACTTTTCCGCTGCTACCGGCTCATCTTTTAAGCGCAGTTGAAGTAGGGCAACTGGAAGCCCATGAATACTCACTTAAACTGCCGGTCAGTTCAGGACCGTATTTATTGGCAGAATGGGATGCGGATGAATACGTACATGTAAAAGCCAATCCTGACTTTTTTTTAGGTAAACCGGAAATTGATCATATTTATTACCGTTTTATCCCTAATGTGGAAACACAAGTTATTGAATTGTTGGCAGGTAAATTAGATCTTATTCCCACAGCGGTAAAAGTTGAAGATGTAAAACTCCTGCAAACCGACCCGCAAATAAAAATCTATACAAACCCGCGCCTTGTCTACGATTATATTGCCATCAATACAAACAAAGATTCTCCTTTACAGGACAGGCGGGTGCGGCAGGCTTTGGCAACCCTCGTCAACCGGCGCGAAATCGTGGACAATGTGCTCCTGGGCTATGCAGACCCCCTTTACGGACCGCTTTTACCTTTGCATTTTGCCTACGACGAATCACTGCAGGCAGAGACCGTTGATTTGGCTGCAGCAAGGGAGCTTTTAGTGGCTGCCGGATACAACAATTTACAGTTAAATTTAATTTTCAATGCCGGCAATCTTGTTCGGGAGAATGTTGCCCTCTTGCTGAAAGAACAGGCGGCAAAAATAGGTATTGAGATACAATTATCGCTTTTGGAATGGGAAGCATTCCTGGCTGCCGTCAATGAAGGTGATTATGAACTGGCCATTTTGGGACGAGGAGTAGAGGCAGATCCTGATTTATCTTACCACTGGCATTCAGAAAGTCTGGGCAATGCCCTGGGCTATAAAAATGAAGAAGTTGATCTGTTATTGGAACAAGCATCGAGATTAACCACGCAAAGGGAGAGAACCTTCCTTTATCGCCAAGCACAGAAAAAAATTCTTGAAGATATTCCTGCCATTTGGCTTTACTCACGGCAGGCCATCCATGCTGCCACAGCCACTTTGGAAAAGTTCCGTCCTCATCCTGAATCTGTTTTCTTTAATGTACATGAATGGACCCTCAAGGGCGGGGAGGGAAGTCAGTGATTTTTCAACTGGTACGGAGATTTACGCAAACCCTGTTGGTTTTATTTGGTGTATCTGTGGCTACTTTCTTAACCATGCACTGGGCACCGGGGCATCCTTTGCAGGCTAATCCGGAATTGCGCCTGGACCCTACTGCAGTGGAAAGATGGCTACAGCTGAGAAATCTTGATCAGCCTCTACCGGCACAATATCTTTCCTGGTTGAGCAGAATGCTGCGGGGGGATTTTGGTCAATCACTGCTTTATAACCGGCCGGTTATAGAGTTAATTAGGGAACGTCTGCCTTCCACCTTACTTTTAACTGTAACCGCCTTTTTGATCGGTTTGTTTTTAGCCTTAGTGGTAGGTATTTATGTGGCTAAAAAGCAAAACTCCTGGGTTGATCGCATGGTGCAGGTTTATTCTTTGGCCGGGATTTCCGTGCCCGGTTATTGGTTGGGAATAGTGTTGATTATTTGTTTTGCTTACCGTTTTCCGCTTTTCTCCGCAGTAGGCATGCGGACACCGGGAGACGGCAGCCTGCCTGATATCCTGCAACATATGGTACTGCCTCTCATTGTAATGGTTTTCCATAATTTTGCCTACTATGTACGCCATGTCCGCAGCGCCGTCTTAAATGTGCTTAATTTGGATTTTGTGCGCGCCGCCAAAGCACGCGGTCTTACTGACAAGCAGGTAATGTTATGGCATGTTTTACCTAACAGTGCCATACCCATTGTTACTATTGCCGCTCTGTCCCTGCCCGTGCTGTTTACAGGAGCCATGATGGCGGAACAAGTTTTTGCCTGGCCGGGGATTGGCCGTTTTATTGTCACCTCCACTATGGCCAGGGACTACCCGGTGATTATGACAGTTAATTTATACACGGCTGCACTGGTGGCTATAGCCAACTTTCTGGCTGATGTGCTTTACCTATTTATCGATCCGCGTTTAAGAGTAAAAGCATAACCGGGGGGAAAAGCAGTGGAAGCAAAAAACGCAGGAAATACGGAGTTTCTCATCGGTATCAGTCTAATCATCATTTTATCTGCCCTGGCCCTTTTGGCACCACTGCTGGCAGCACATGATCCATACGAAACAGACGCGCAAAACTGGCTGCAGCCGCCCTGTAAAGAGCATCCATTTGGCACGGACAGACTGGGGCGGGATATTTTCAGCCGCGTACTTTACGGTGCTCGTGTTTCTTTGGCTGTAGGCACACTGTCCATGCTCATGTCTGTAGCAATTGGTTTTTTACTTGGCATGGCTGCCGGATATTTTGGCGGAGTACTTGATGGCCTCATTATGCGTTTTACCGACATTGTGCTTGTTTTTCCCTCCATGCTGCTGGTGCTGACCCTAGTGGCAATTTTCGAGCCGGCCTTATGGTTGGTGATTTTTGTCATCGGGGGCACAGGCTGGCCCGGTGTGGCCAGGCTGGTGCGCGGTGAAGTATTACAGCTGCGGACCAAAGAATTTATCCAGTCAGCCCGGATGTTGGGAGCCAATCATTTCCGTATTATGTTATATCACTTATTGCCAAATGCTTTAGGTCCGGTTTTGGTGGCGGCAACATTAAGTGTACCGGCTGCAGTAATGACGGAAGCCGGCGTCAGTTATTTCGGTTTGGGGATTCAACCGCCTATACCCACATGGGGAAATATGCTGCGCGGCGCCCAGCTTTATTTGCGGCATGCCTGGTGGTATGCTTTCTTTCCCGGCTTATTTATTTTTCTGACTGTCTTTGCTTTTCACCTGACAGGGGAAGGACTGCGCAAACAGCTGGGTTTAACCAGAGTCAGACGGAGGGGTTAAGCGGGTGCTTGCCGTAAAAGATTTAGAAATTACTTTTAGCGAAAAAAACAGTATTTTTAAAGCGGTTCGCAAAGTCTCATTTTCCGTACAGGCAGGGGAAATTCTGGGGATTGTAGGGGAATCCGGCAGCGGCAAAAGTATGACGGCTTTAGCACTTACAGGATTGCTGCCGCCGGAAGCTAAAGTTTGTGGTTCTATGAGTTTTGCCGGTAAAACAATGCATTTTGAGGACAATAGTCAATGGCAAGGCTTACGGGGCAGTAAAATCGGCATTGTTTTTCAGGATCCGGCTGCATGCTTAAATCCCTTAAAAACTGTAGGCAAGCAGGTGGCGGAGCCTTTAATTTTACATAAAGGTTTGACACCAAAAGAAGCCGAGGTGGAAACCATCCGCCTTTTTTCAGCTTTGGGCATTGAGCCGGCTGTACAGCGCATTCATCACTACCCGCACCAGTTAAGCGGTGGTCAACAACAACGAGTAATGCTGGCAGCCGCTATAGCTTGTAAGCCAATGCTTTTAATTGCTGATGAACCGACGACAGCTTTGGATGTAACAGTGCAGGCGCAAATTTTACGACTTTTGCATGAATATGTGCACAACCACAGTGCTGCACTGTTATTGATTTCACATGATCTAGGTGTGATTGCACAATTGGCAGATGAGGTGCTAGTGATGTGCGGCGGCACAATTGTGGAAAAAGGTTCAGTCTATCAAATTATGCAAAAGCCTTTACACCCATATACAAAACTACTCTTGGCCTCATTGCCACGGCTTGATGCGCCGCTGAAGCTACCTTTGGTTGCAAATGAAGGTTTGACTGCGGAAGGCGGTTGCGTGTTTGCCGCCAGGTGTCCCCATTATAGAGCTATCTGTTTGGAAAAAGAGCCGCCCACCAAGCTTTTGGCGGAAGGACGGCAAACGGCCTGCCACATTCTTTAGAATTGTTATTACCGGTTTTGGCACGAGTAATAATTTGCAGTTAAAGAGGTTATCAATGGCAAAATTATTAAAGGTAAAAAATGTGGCGTATTACTATACAGCGGAAGGTACCCGGATTCGGGCAGTTGACGGGGTTTCTTTATCTTTGCCTGCCGGTAAGGCTTTGGGTTTGGTGGGAGAATCCGGGTCAGGAAAAAGTACTTTGGGAAAATTGATCGCCGGCCTGCTCAAGCCTCAACGCGGTTGCATTTATTTTGCCGGCGAACGGATTGAAGGCAAGATGTTACCATCCATTCAGTATGTTTTTCAAAATAGTACTGCAGCCTTAAATCCACGAATGCGTGTTAAAAATTTAATTGAAGAAGGATTAATTATTCAGGGAAAATACCGGCGGCAACAAAGAATTAACAGGGTACTCACAGCCCTAAAGGCTGTAGGTTTGCCGGAAACTTTACTCTACCGCTTTCCACATGAATTAAGCGGCGGTCAAAAGCAAAGGGTTGCCATAGCCAGAGCACTGATTATGGACCCGCGCCTGCTTATTCTGGATGAGCCGGTGTCTTCTTTAGATGTAACGGCAGGTGCCCGTTTACTGGCTTTACTGAAAAGTTTACGCCAAGAAAAACATCTTGCCTATATTTTAATTTCACATGATCTTGCTGTTGTCAGGCAAGTTTGTGACTATGTTGCCGTCATGTACGCAGGAAAAATTGTAGAAAGGGGAAAAGTAGAGCAAATTTTTAGCTCCCCAGGGCACTATTATACAAAAATGCTTTTGTCGGCACATCCTTCACCGGATCCAAAGCGGCGCTGTTTACCCAAAATTATAGGCGAGCCGGTTGATCCCAGCCACATTCCTGCAGGTTGCCGCTTCCATCCGCGCTGTCCCCAAGCTACCTTTGCCTGCAGTCACCGTCCCCCGGCATTTTTTGAAATAACTCCCGGACATTTAGTCGCTTGTCACCGGACTCAAACTCAAATATTTTAAACGACCATTTACAGTAAACCTTCTGCTTGTTATAATAATTAACATATGCCGATTAGTTAGTTAGAGGGAGGAAACAATGTATAAAATAACACTTCTGCCTGGAGACGGGATTGGTCCGGAGATTACAGCAGCAACAACAAAGATTTTGGCTGCTACAGGTGTACCTATTGATTGGGAAGAACACCAGGCCGGCCAATTTGCCATTCCTGAATACGGGACACCTTTGCCGGAGCATGTGCTTGAGTCCATTAAAAAAAATAAAATAGCCCTTAAAGGACCTTTTACCACACCGGTAGGAACCGGATTCCGCAGTATAAACGTAGCTTTACGCAAAATCTTTGATACTTACGCCAATATTCGTCCGGCACGTACATATCCGGGCATCCGTACGCGTTACGATAATATTGACCTGGTTATGATTCGGGAAAACACAGAAGACCTTTACGCCGGTATAGAGCATATGGTAGGGGAAGATGCAGCTGAAAGCATAAAAATTATTACCCGTAAAGGATCTGAGCGGATCTGCCGTTTTGCCTTTGAATACGCCATAAAGAATAACCGCCGTAAAGTTACGGCGGTGCATAAAGCAAATATTATGAAATGTACTGACGGCTTGTTTTTGGAGGTAGCACGGGAGGTAGCAAAAGATTATCCGCAAATTGAGTTTAACGATCGCATTGTTGATAATATGTGCATGCAGCTGGTAATGAGGCCGGAAGAATATGATGTAATGGTGGCGCCAAATCTGTATGGTGATATTGTTTCCGATCTGTGCGCCGGTTTAGTTGGCGGCCTCGGTGTTGTGCCGGGAGCTAATATCGGCGACGGGATTGCTATTTTTGAACCTGTACATGGCAGTGCACCAGAAATTGCCGGGCAGGATATTGCCAACCCCACAGCCTTAATTTTAACGGCAGTAATGATGTTACAGTTTTTAGGAGAAAAACGTGCTGCTGCTCAGGTGGAAAATGCACTTGCAGCCGTGATTAAGGAAGGGAAAACTGTTACCCCAGACCTGGGCGGAACGGCCAAATGCATGGAGATGGCGGATGCCATCATTGACAAAATGCATCAATAGTTTTTTTGTGCCAATTCTTTTTCAGCCATTTCAATCATGCGTTTAACCATATTGCCGCCGACCCGGCCGCCAATGCGCCCGCCTACGGAACCGCAAAGGGCGGAAGG
>ERZ773359.4264-NODE-4264-length-15210-cov-4.412867_pt1 | contig 15210 bp, 15 predicted proteins | sample MGYA00374955_ERZ773359 | MGnify/ENA primary metagenome ERZ773359 (study PRJEB29098, sample SAMN04486028) | biogas fermenter metagenome | study: EMG produced TPA metagenomics assembly of the Biogas fermentation microbial communities from Germany - Plant 4 DNA1... | reverse complement strand
CGTACTTCGCTTGGCATCTTCCTGTTCAGTTTTCAAAGAGCCGGACCTTCCTCCCTTGCCGCTCCCGCGGCGGGAACTTTATCTTACCAGCTTTTTTGCAACAAGTCAACTGTTGCTTTTTGGCAATTTTCGCCTTCGGCAAAACCGCTTGCCACACAAACATTACACCAGGCGGCAAGCCGGTCTGCAGAAAAATATTGCCGCTTTTAAGCAACTTTAATGCAACTGTTTTCAGTCCGCCTGTCAGGCGCGCAGTCAGCGTTTATTAATATATCATTCCCCGCGAGAAAAAACAAACTGCATTTTCCCAACTTAGCGGGAACAGGCAGTTCTTATCAGCTTTTAGGCCCTTTTTCCATCTTGATGCTAAAATTATCTCATGTATTTTCCTGTATGCTTTAACGCGGCCGCATGGTCGGGAAGAGAATAACATCCCGGATGGAAGGAGAATCTGTGAGCATCATGATCAGGCGGTCAATGCCGATGCCAAGCCCGCCTGTCGGCGGCATGCCATACTCCAGTGCCAGCAGGAAATCCTCATCAAGCATATGTGCCTCTTCATCGCCGGCCTCCCGTTTGGCGGCCTGTTGCATGAAGCGCTCACGCTGGTCCAGCGGGTCGGTTAATTCGGTAAAGGCATTGGCAATTTCATAGGTAGCCATAAAAGCTTCAAAGCGGTATGTCATGGCAGGATCCTCTTCTTTACGTTTTGCCAGCGGTGAAACTTCAATGGGGTAGTCCATAATAAAAGTAGGCTGGAAGAGATGCGGCTCCACAAATTCTTCAAAACATTCATTAATAACCTCGCCGCGAGTGGCTTTCTCCGGCACCTCCAAGCCTTTCCCCCGGGCGGCCGTGCGCGCTTCTTCGTCTGTCCCAATGGCGGAAAAGTCTATGCCTGCATACCGTCGAATTGCCTCCAGCATGGTCATGCGGCGCCAGGGCGGTGTCAAATCCAGTTCCCTGCCCTGATAAGTGAGTTTTAATGTGCCCAAAACTTTTTCCGCCACGGTGGTAATGAGCTTTTCCGTCAGTGCCATCATATCTTCATAATCTGCCTGGGCTTGGTAAATCTCCACCGAGGTGAACTCCGGATTATGCTTGGTTGAAATTCCTTCATTGCGAAAAATCCTTCCCAGCTCATATACCTTCTCCAGCCCGCCCACAATCAGCCGCTTTAAATGCAGTTCCGTGGCTATCCGCAGATATAGATTCATATCCAGGGCATTATGATGGGTTATGAACGGCTTGGCCGTGGCACCGCCGGCTATGTTATGCATTACCGGTGTTTCTACTTCCAGAAAACCTTGGGCATTCAAATAATTGCGGATTTCCTGCACAATTTTGCTGCGTTTGACAAAAACATCTCTTACTTCAGGATTAACGATTAAATCCAGATAGCGCTGGCGGTAACGCATATCTATATTCGTCAAACCGTGCCATTTTTCCGGCAGTGGATGCAGCGACTTGGCCAGCAAAGAAATTGTTTTTGCTGCTACAGTAATTTCCCCCCGGCGCGTGCGGAAAACCTCGCCCTCAATGCCAATAAGATCGCCGATATCAAACAGTTCAAACATTTCGTAAGCCTGTTCGCCCACATCATCTTTGCGCACATAAATCTGGATTTGCCCGCTTTCATCCTGAATGTGGGCAAAAGTTACCTTCCCGTGGGTCCGAATGGTCATGATGCGTCCGGCCAGGGCAACAAGCTGTCCTTCCAGGCCGGCAAATTGTTCTATGATACCGGCGGCATGATGGGTAACGGGGAATTTTTTCCCGTATGGCTCAATTCCCATTTGCCGCAACTTGGCCAATTTCTGCCTGCGGACCAATTCATGCTCACTAAATTGTTCGCTCATCTTGCAACACCTCAAACCTTGCCACATTATGCAATTATTATGCAATTGACATAATCTGGTATTTTAAAATGCCCGCCGGCACAGACACTTCCACGATGTCATTGATTTTCTTCCCTAAAATAGCTTTACCTACGGGCGACTCATTGGAAATCTTATTTTCAGCCGGATTAGCTTCTGCAGATCCGACTATCGTATACTGGAAATCCTCGTTCAGCTCCAAATCCCGCAACACAACGGTTGATCCCAGGTTGACGACATCGGAAGACTGCGAAGAATCAATCACCCGGGCATTGCGCAGCATTTTTTCCAGGGTGATTATGCGCCCCTCAATAAATGCCTGCTCATTTTTGGCATCTTCGTATTCCGAGTTCTCAGAGATATCCCCAAAGGAAATGGCTGTTTTTATCCGGGCTGCAATCTCACGGCGTTTGATTGATTTTAAATACTCCAACTCCTTTTCCAACTTCTCCAAGCCTTTATGTGTCAGAATTACCTCTTTGCTTGGCATTATTGATTTCGCTCCTTTGGTGCTTTTTACTGTACTCTCAATTATATTCGCCAGTAATGAATTTTTTAATGTTTCTTTGAACTGGTATTTCAATTAAGAACGAATCGCCCAAACGGCGATTCGCATCACATGTCTGTTATTTCTCTTATACGGCTTGCGGTATTTTAAATTTTAGTCTTTGAGGATTTACAATTTTTTAGTCTATTATAACCACATCTCCTTTCTTTGTCAAATCTTACCCAAATACCTAATAAACACACGAAATCAGGCCTTAAGGCCTGATTTCGCCACATTTAAAAAAAATTCTTGGACGCATTACGCCGCACGGCTGCTATTTCTTCGTCAGTTAAAGCACGTTCAAAACTGCGGAAGCCGGATAGCCTGAAGTTGTGTTTTTCAGCTAAACGAGTAATTTCGTCAACTTGTTCAAGAGACAGGTCGCGCCCCAGTGTAAAAGGTTCAAAACGTTTTTCCAGGGCCAAAAGCATTGTTTCCGCCATACAGGCATAGCATGTCCGGGGCGGGAAGCCAAAATTAAAACCAAAATCCACATCTCCGGGTACATCCACCACTCCGCCTTCTATTACCAGCACATCATTGCGCACAGCAGCCGCCCTTTTGGCAACATCGCGCGGGCGGGCTACATCGCAGACTACTGCACCCGGTTTAAGATCCTCTATATCAATGACAGCTTCTGCCGATCCTGTGACCGTAATGATTATATCGGCCTTCTGCACGGAGTGTTTCACATCTGTTGATATTTTTACAGCCAGGCCGCTTTCGCGGCGGATGCGTTCCGCCAGATGGTCCAGTTTATGCCTGTCGCGGGCAAGCAATGTCAAAAAGCGTACATCCCTGGCCAGCACCCGTGCACAGACACTTCCTATGGAGCCGGTCGCTCCTATTACCAGCACCTCTGCCTGCGTCAAGTCGATACCCATCAGGTCGGCTGCTTTTTTGGTGCCTTCCAGCGCAGTTGCCACCGTATAGCTGTTGCCTGTGGTTACTGCGATGTTCAGGTTTTTGGCGACAGTAATGCCTGCATCCCCCACTACCGAAGTCATTGCCCCGAGGCCTACAATCTTGGCGCCTAGCTTTTCCGCCACTTTCCCGGCTTTAATAATTTTAGCGATAACTTGTTTTTCCGGCAGCGTCACCATCTGTTTGGAGGTCAGCGGGCAAACAACAAAATAGCCTGACGTTTCCGCATGCGGGGAACGTATACCGGTAATTTCCGATGCTTTAAACGGCGGGAGGTTTTTAATAACGGTTTCCACCATCCCTGCAGGCCATTTGCGCATAAATTTCAGTTTCCGGAAAACATCTTCCAGTTCAATCGGGTGGATGATAAAAGCAAAGTCTCCCATATTGCCTCCTAGTGCAAATCGCTAATATGTGGTGTAAAATCAACCTCTGTTAAAAGCTCATCATATTCGGACGCCTCAAGTTCGCGACCTTTACCTGACAGAGCCACAAGCAAAGCTTCCATTACATTGGTGCCAAAAGTGCGGCCGCCCAGCTCAGGTGTGGTGGTAACAAGCGTTTTTACTCCCCGTTCCCGCAGCAATTGCAGGTCTTCGGGAGTTGTTGTGTTGGTTATGATAATTTTGCCATCCAGCCGCGGCGGCATGTAACGGCGGATAAAATGATAATCACCCGCAATGATATCCGCTTCCCTGAAGAGATGTTCTGCTCTGGGGGTGTTTTCCTCCTGTTTTTTCCCTGTCGGATACAGCATGGAAAAGGGAAGCTGGGAAACAAGGGGAGCAAAAATCCGTGCAACCCAGTCCAGAGCACGCAGCGAACGCAGGGGGATTGGCACACCGACGCCAAAAACCAGGTCACCGCAGGTGATGCGGCACCCCGCTTCTTCAAGCGCTTCCGCCATGCCAAAGCGGTCAACACCGCACATCATCAAAACATGTGGCTTATTGTCCAAAAGCGGTGTTTTTTCCCTCAGATAGGCAATCACCCTGCGTTCCAGGGTATTCTTTAAACCGGATCCGTCTACGATGGGAGTTTTTTGGGCAGCTTTTACCACTGCCTTGGCATCCCGCAGGGTATAGCGCCTCTTTTGGGAGTAGATATAGAGGTCCATACCTCCCAGGCCGAATACATCGACTTTGCCGTCCAGTTCACCGATCATGGCTATCATTTTTTGCATGTCTCCATCGGTACCAATACGCTCCACGTGGAAAAGCTCGCCGCCTATTTCAACTTCCACGGTATGGTTGCGCTTTGAAGAGCCCAAACTGATACTGACAACTTTTTTCATCTCTTCCCCTCCCCGGCTTCAGCAGCCACTAAAGGCTGTAAAACAGACTCCACTGCTTGCGGATCAACGTATACATCTTCCGTCATGGGAGATTCGCCTATTTCTACAGTTATTACATCATTGTCAAGCAGGGCGACCGCCAGACGATTCCATTTTGCTGAGCAGAAAACAAGAACCGTATCGCACTGCCGCATTTCTTCAATGATGGCAAATGTTCTATTGAGAAAATCCAGGCCGTTTACATTCTCCACCATTTGCCACCGTTCCCGGTTGGTCAAAATCAGCGTGCTGTCAATGCCATAACTGGATGCCAAGGCTTCCAGTTCCACTTTGTTACTGACAGGAAAAGCGATAAAGCCGATCCTGCCGCCGCGCCGGACACTGCCCAATGTCTCCAGGCGGGAAATAAACGTCCGGTCCAGCCGCAATCTGTCAGCTACTTCCTGCTGTGACATGCCTTCACTGCGCAGGGCAAAAATCTGCCTGACCATCCGGTCCACTTTATGCAAATTAACCAGTTTGTCACCGACGCGGACAAATTCCATGGTATCCCACAACCTTGTGCACAATTTTGTGTACAATTAATTTTATCACTTAGCCGTCCGCCCTGCAACTATCACACAAAAAAAATTGCTACACCTCCCGGTGCAGCAACACAGAAATAATCTCCGCCATTTCTTTTTTGCCTGTTGCCTGCATAATCTTGTTACGCAGAGAGGCGGCCCCCTTGACACCTTTCAAATACCAGGCGAAATGCTTGCGCATCTCCCGCACGCCGATCCGCTCCCCCTTGTCGGCAACTGCCATTTCCAGATGACGCAGGGCAAGCCCCACCTTCTCCGCCGCCGACGGTTCCGGGAGCAGTTCTCCTGTTGCTAAAAAATGAACTGTCCGCCGTAAAAGCCACAGGTTTCCCAGAACGCCGCGGCCGATCATGACGGCGTCACAGCCTGTTTCCGCAAGCATTCTAGCCGCATCTTCCGGCCGGCGGATATCCCCGTTGCCAATAACGGGAATTTTAACTGCTTCCCTGACCTGCCTGATTACAGACCAATCCGCCCTGCCGCCATAGCCTTGCTCCCGCGTCCGCCCGTGAACTGCCACAGCCGCCGCGCCGCCTTCCCAGGCTGCAAGAGCCACTTCCACCGCATTGGCATTGCTTTCATCCCAGCCTTTGCGAATTTTAACGGTTACGGGCAAATCGACAGCAGCTGCCACACTTTGCACTATCTCCTTCACCAAAGCGGGATTGCGCATCAGCGCACAGCCTTCTCCCCTGCCGGCAACTTTTTTGACGGGGCAGCCCATGTTAATGTCAATGATGTCAGGATGCAGGCGGCTGCAAACAGTGGCGGCCTCGGCCATAACAGCCGGATCGCTGCCGAAAAGCTGCAGCGCCAGCGGCCGTTCCTGCTGCGTAAAAGCTGCCAGCCGCAGTGACCGCTGCGGGGAACAAAGCACCCCCTTGGCACTGATCATTTCCGTATAAACCAGGGCGCAGCCCATTTCCCGGGCCAACAGGCGAAAAGGACTGTCTGTCACCCCGGCCATGGGCGCCAGTATAACCTGATTCTGTAACTGTAGCGAACCTATGCGCATATTAACTCCTTCCCGCTGCTGCTGCAGATTAGTATATCCATATGAGGCAATCCCCCACAAGGAAAAAGCGCCTTACAGGCGCTCCTGAATCACATCGGACATATCGGGCAAGACAAATAATTCTTCCTGCGGCACGTCCAGCACGCGGGCAATTTTTCTAATCAGGTCGGCACAGGGGTATTTGGCACCTCTTTCGATTGTCGACAGCATGGAGACGGAAATTCCCAATTCATTGGCCAAATCCTGCTGTGTCAGTCTTTTCAACCTGCGCAGTGCACGCAATCTGCGCCCCAGCAATACCGACATACGCATCCCCTCCGTCCAGCCACAAAGCATGGTAAGTTAAATTGCAGATTTTTCCTACTGGGATAGGCTTCGACAGAAAAACATAAATTCCTGCCCGGAAGGAGATTATCTGACACGGCAGGAGAATGAAAAACAGCCTTGAATTTTACAATGTACAGGCACGCAATCGCAAGCCTAATCTACCGAGGAAAGGACGGTATCAAATGTCCCGTGACTGGCAGCTGAAAAATATTTACCTTTACCTCGTCTGTTTCGTAACACTGATGATGATTATTTTCGGGGTTATCTTTTTTTGCCAGAATGTAGTCAGCTATTTTGTCCCTGTTCATTATTCCTCTTATCTTACCCTTATGGACATTGAGCAGGAATACTTGCAAGCGGGCAAGGAAGTCCCTCCCCTGGAGGAATTAAAAGCATTAAGGGACAGCCGAAACGCACAGAATGAACAAATGCAAAAAAATGACCGCATATACAGACTGCGCTCCCTGGCAGGCTCCCTCGCCGTCTGGCTGATCCCCCTGCCCTTTTACCTTTACCACTGGCGGAAAATTAAGGAGGACTTATTCTCAGCAGGGGAGGGCCGGGCATGAAGCTGAAATGGACGCCTGATCAACTGTATTTTTATCTTGTCTGTTTTATTATGCTCATTACTGTCATTTTGGGTATAATTAATCTGGTCCAGGCTGGAATCGATCTGCTCCTGCCCGTGCCCGAGCCTGATTATTATAATCCAAAAGAAATAAATAATGAACTTTACGCCCGCTCCACCCTGCCCGCAGAAATCATCGAGCAGGAACTGGAAGCGCAGCAGGAGTTCAGACAGACCCAGGCACAAAAGCAGAATTTTGCCACAGCGCTTTCCCGCCTGCTGCGGGGCGCAGTACAGATCCTCATTGCAGTTCCTGTTTACCTCTACCACTGGCGCAGGATACCCCGGCTGCAGGATGACCTCAAAGCCGAGTAAAAGCATGACCAATAGCGCCAAACCGGGTTGTCTTTTACATGCAGCCTGGTTTTTTTACGGCAAACTTTTGCAGGACAGACAGGGGATAGCAAAACAAGCGAGAAGTAATACTGTTAATAAAAAGCGCTACAGGAATAAAGGATGTGTGAGTAGATGGAATTCGTGACTGCCGTTCCACCGGCCGAATTCAATACTTTCGTCGAAAACCACCCGACAAAATCACATTTCCTGCAGTCTCCCTACTGGGGAGAAGTAAGCAGATACAGGCACCTGACCCCGCACTATCTGGGTGTCAGGGAAAACGGGAAGCTTGTCGCCGCCGCCATGCTGCTGGAAAAAAAGCTGCCTTTTGGCTACAGCCATTTTTATGCCCCCCGGGGTTTTGTCCTTGACTACAGCAACGACGGCATACTGGAGTTTTTTACCCGGTGCGTCGGTGACTATGTCAAAAAAAGAAAAGGCCTTTATTTTAAAATTGATCCGGACATTAAACTGCACCAGATTGACAAAGATGCCAACCCCATAACAGACGGAGAAAACAATTACCGGCTGGTGCAAAAACTTAAGGCCCTTGGCTACAGGCACTTTGGCTACAACAAAAACTTTGAAGCAAGCCAGCCCCGCTATACATTCCGTATCAAAACAGATGACAGCTGGCCGGAAATTGAAAAAAGATTCTCCGCCTCCACCAGACAGCGGATTAAAAAGGCCATGCAATATGGCGTGGAAGTGAAGATCGGCACTGCGGAAGACGTGAAAACATTTTATCAGTTGATGGCCGCCACGGAGAAGCGAAAAAACATCTTCCAGCATGAATACGCGTTTTATACCCGCTTTTATGAAATTTTCAGCGAAGGCAACCATGTTAAGCTTTTCCTCGGCCGTGTATACCCGGCTGAAATTGTCAAAAAGATCGAGTCCGAGCTTGCACGCTGCCTGGAAGACCTGGCAAAACTTGAACAAAAAGCTGCCGCCGGCATTAGCCGGCACCTGCAGAATCAGTTGGAACAGCTAAAAAAACAAATTGCAAAATTACAGGAAGACAAACAACTTTTTACAGCCTACAGCGACAAGTATCCGGAAGGCGTTACTGTCACCGCCCAGATGATTGTTTTTTACGGGGACAAAGGCTGGGTATTATACGCGGGCAACCACGACGACCTGACGGAAAGCTTTGCCAATTACCTTGTCTATCGTGAACACATCAGATATGCCCATGAGCACGGTATCAAGCATTATGACCAGTTCGGCACCGTCGGCGACCTGCGAAAGGACAACCCCCTCCTGGGGCTGCATGAATTCAAGAAAAAATTCGGCGGCGAATACATCGAATTTATCGGTGAATTCACTTATGTGACAAACGCCCCTCTTTACTTTGTTTTTACCAAACTGGTGCCCTTTTACCGCAAAATTGTTAGACTGCTTCTACGGAGGAGAAAAAAAGATGAAGTTTGAAGAACATGGTTTCTTGCCGGTACTGCTTGGCGGGGACATCAGCAATTACAGCATGGCAAGGTCGTTTTATGAAGCGTACCGGGTCAAATCCATCGTTGCCGGCAAGCACCCCATTTACCCCACCACAGACACTGCACTGATACAGGGTTATTACGACGAAAACATTGAAACCGGCGCCGTATTCATCCGCATGATGGCGGAAATTGACCGGCAGTATCCGGGAAGCAAAAAAATCATTCTGGGCACTAATGACAATTATGTCCGCCTGGCCATAGAAAACCGGGAAGCTCTCAGCGGCAATTTTTTTGTTCCCTATATCGGGCAAGAACTCTATAATCGGCTTGTTGTCAAAGAAGAATTTTACAAGCTCTGTGCGGAATATGGGCTTGACCACCCCCGCACCTTTATCTTTGCCTGCCGCAAAGGGGCAAACACAGATCCTGACCTTCCCTTCCCTTTTCCTGTTTTCGTCAAGCCATCCGATACCGTCCTTTATTCCAAATACTTTTTTCCGGGCAAAAAGAAAGGCTACCTGCTCACAGACAGGCAGGAACTGCAAAGGGTTCTGACAGCAGTCTGCGATTCAGGCTATCCTGGCACCCTGATTATTCAGGAGTATATTCCCGGCGATGATACGGCTATGCGCGTCCTTACGTGCTACTCCGACCGCAGCGGCAAGGTGAAAGGCGCAGCCCTGGGTCATATACTGCTGCAGGACCATGCGCCCATGCTGGTGGGAAATTATACTGCCATTCTGAGCGAAGACGACAAGGCTCTCTGTGAGCGTTTTATTCCTTTCCTGGAGGCGCTGCAGGTCGTGGGCATTACCCATTTTGACATTAAATACGACGTCCGGGACGGGAAATACAAAGTATTGGAACTGAATATCAGGCAGGGGCGCAATAATTATTACACTACCGGCAGCGGCCTGAACCTGGCAGTCTGCCTCGTCCGCGATTATATTGAAAGGCAGGAGCTGCCCCTCACCTTTGCGGACAAACTGTGTGTCTGCGCCATTGTGCCCCGCTGTCTTGTCAAGAAATACGTCCGCGACCCGGAACTTTTGGCCAAAATCAGGCAGGCACGCTGGATTCGCCCCTTGCTGATGCCCGGCGACATTAATTTTTCCCGGCTGAAAAAGCATTTTCTAAATGACTTGAAGCAAATTGTCAATTACCGTAAATATTATCACCCGGACAAAGGCTAGATGAGAAACCGCCGGCAGGCGCGGCTCCCGGAAAAAAAGCAGCCCAGGACAGTTGTCCCGGCGCTGCTTTTTACATGCGGCTACTCATTGTTGTCATAATCTATAATACGGTTTTCCCACGTCCGGATTTTTATTTTGTCTTTGTCCATGGAAACAAGATATTGCGGCAGTACCGGTATTTTTCCGTACCCCCCCGGGGTGTTGATGATATAAGTGGGAATGGCAAGGCCGGAGGTGTAGCCACGCAATTTTTCCATAATCTCAATCCCCACTTCCACCCGGGTGCGGAAATGTGCCGTCCCTTTAACGGCTTTGGCATGAAAAATATAATAAGGCCGGATTAACACTTTCAGCAGATATTGATTAAGCTTTTTCATAACATTGGCATCATCATTGACACCGGCAAGCAGCACTGCCTGGTTGCCCAGAGCTACTCCCGCCCGGCTTAATTTTTTACATGCCTGTTCCACTTCCGGCGTAATTTCCAAAGGGTGGTTAAACTGGGTATTAACATAAACAGGGAAGTGTTTTTCCAGGACCCTGCACAGACTGTCAGTCACCCGCATGGGCAGCGTGGCCAGCGTTCTGGTGCCCAAACGCTTGATTTCCACATGTTCAATTCCCTCCAGTTCCGTCAGCAGCCAGTCTATCTGTTCATCGCTCAGCATAAAGGCGTCGCCGCCAGTAAGCAGGACGTCCCTAATTTCTTCATGTTCCCGGATATAATCCAGGGCCGCCTGCAGATGAGAGTGCGGCGTGATCTGATCAGGTTTGTTGATATTGCGCCTGCGCTGGCAGTGCCGGCAATACATGGCACATTGATTGGTAACATTGATCGTCAGCCGGTCCGGATAACGGCGCGTAATGGCAGGGGCAGGAGATGTCAACTCCTCCGCCATGGGATCCTCCGTGCCTTCATTATCCAAAAGTTCCGGCAATGACGGAAGGGACTGGCGCATGATGGGGCAGCCCGGGTTTTCCGGGTCCATCAGGCTTAAAAAATACGGTGAAACTGCCCAGCGGTAAACCTCTCCCACTTTGCAGATTTCTTCCACTTTCTCCGGCGGCAAAGCGAGCAATGCCGTCAATGTCTTAATATCTTCAATCCTTGACCTGACCTGCCAGTGCCAGTCATACCATTCACTGTCGCCCACCCGGAAAAATTTCTTTATTTTTTCCTGGCGCTGCAGAATTTTCTCCCACTCTGCAAACCCGTCCGGTATCAGCGGCCTGACACGAAGATAATCCTCAATCCGTGCCTTAAGTTCTGCAGCCCGGCGATTGGCCAGTTCTCTTTTTTGTTCTTCATTGTCGCAATACATGAAAAAGCCCCTTCCTGATTTAATAAGGGCGGAAATGCACCAAAACACTGCACACTGCAATCTGCCACTTACGCTGTAATTTATCTTATCATATTCATTATATCCCGTAACAGTTTTTTCGTGAACGGCCGCCGGATTCCTGCCGGGCAACGGAAGCAGTATTTACCGGCAGGACCAATTGTATATAGGTTGTATTGGCACAGAAAAAGGGACACCTGCGTGTCCCGGCTAACCAGTTTTCTGCAAAGTATCCCATTTGCCGCAGCGGCCGCCCCAGCGCGCAAGCAACTCGCCGTTTACCGAAATATTGACGATTTCACAAAGGTTGGGGCAACCGTGACATTCAAAGCTGGAAGCTTGATATTCCATGTCTGAGACGGCAAAGCCGCGAAAATGAGTATCCCCTTTTCCCTTTGTTGCAGATTTGGCTAAAAGCGCAGCCCCGATGGCACCCATCACATGAAAATATTCCGGCACAATAATTTTCATGCCCAGAGCTCTTTCAAAAGCTGCGCGGATACCCACATTGGCCGCCACTCCGCCCTGGAAAACAACCGGCGGCAGGATTTCCTTGCCCTTGCCTACATTGTTCAGGTAGTTCCTTACCAGGGCATCGCACAGCCCGGCTATAATATCCTGCACCGGGTGGCCCATTTGCTGTTTATGCACCATGTCCGATTCGGCAAAAACGGAGCAACGCCCTGCTATCCTGACCGGCGACTTGCTTTCCAGCGCCAACTCGCCGAACTGCTCAATGGGGATATTTAAACGTGCGGCCTGGTGGTCCAGGAAAGAACCCGTTCCTGCCGCACACACTGTATTCATGGCAAAATCAACGACAATACCGTCACGCAGCAGAATTATTTTTGAGTCCTGGCCGCCTATTTCCAGCACAGTCTGAACATCCGGAACCATGTGGGTAGCGGCAACGGCATGAGCCGTAATTTCATTCTTTACAGTATCCGCGCCCACGATGACGCCCGTCAGAATCCGTGCACTGCCGGTAGCGCCCACGCCGCAAATTTCAACATTTTTTCCCTTGAGCGCTTCTTCCACCTGGCGCATGCCTTCCTGGACAACCTGGATCGGCTGACCACGGGTCCTAAGGTATACATCAACCAGGACATTGCAATCATCATCAATCACAACCAGGTTGGTACTGACTGAACCCACATCTATTCCCAGATAACCTTGCAACTAACTCGCCTCCCGCTTTCTGCGTCTCTGTCTTAACAAATCCAAGAAGGCTTCCAGGCGCGTTTCAATTCCTGCCTGTCCGGTCTGCTCATCCAAAAAGAGTGTCATGACAGGAATGCCCTTCGCTTTGCTGACAGCCGGCATAATACTTTTGGCCACAATCTCCGGAATACAGGTAAAGGGCGCCAGCTGAATCACACCGTCATAACCTTTCGCCGCATAGCGGACCACTTCACCCACGCTGTTTTGGCCGTGGCCGCCCACCATCTGGTTCAGAAACGGCACCGCAGCGGCGCGAACGTCTTTTTCACCGTGTGCCAGCACATTGTCAAGCAGCCAGTTGGCCATAAAAATGGAACGGTGCACATAGGCACCCATTTCACCCAGTATGCGCTCTATATCATGATTGGCGAACGGCTCCAGCACAACATAAATTTCACCGATCAGCCCTATCCGCAAGGGTTCATAATCATGGTCAACTGGAAGACTGCGCATTGCCTCCAGGGTATCGTTGCGTGCGGCCACAACTTCTTTTACGGAATTCGCCCTGCGAATTGCTTCCAGTCCTTCATCATATATGCGGTTCAACTGTTTCTTTGCGAACACAAGGGGACGCAGTTCATGCAGCGTTCTTTCCAAATCGTCCAGTGCCTTCATTTTGGCCCAGGCAACCCGCACTACCCCTATTAAGTTGAAATAGCCTTTCGGTTTTACCAGGCGGTGCAGTTTTTTGAAGAAATCAACAGGTTCCACCAGGGGCGGTTCCATAACAATCATTTCAACGGGATAGCCCAAATCATGCAGAATGCGCTTGTGCATCTCGCCATAATAGCCGGCGCGGCAGGGACCGCAGCCCCCGGAAGTAATCAGCACCTCAGCCCCCATCTCCACTACTTCCAGATAGGTGCCCAGGACTATTTTAAACGGCAGACAGGCAAACTCGGGAGCATGCTGTACGCCCAGCGACAATGTTCTCTTGGAAGGAACAGGCGGATGAATCACTTCATGTCCCAAATTTTCCAGCAGGTAGCCGGCTACAATATTTGATGTCCCCATGTAAGGGAAAGAGATCTTCATTACATCATCCCTTTCTTCCGCCTGATTAAATCAACAAAAGCTTCCACCCGTGTAGCCACGCCGGCTTCTCCTGTATGTTCGTCAATAGTTACGGTCAGAAAGGGTATTTTACGCGTGTTGTACTTTGTTTCCAGTTCCACAAGTTTATTTGTCATTGCGTCCGGCCCGCAGCCAAAAGCTGTGACATGGACAACACCGTCCACACTCTGCTTTTGCAGGAAATACATGCACGACCAGACTACCCGGTTGCTGTAGTACCAGAAAAGGTTTTTGGGCAGGTTTTTGCTCATGCGCCGCAATTCCCGCTCCGGCACCATTTCCGGTGTTACCACGCTTATGCCGTATGACTTCAACTTTTCCAGCAGGCCTACACTGATATAATTGTCATACAAACTATACGGGTAACCCAGCACGGCCAGCCTGATGGAAGCTGTATCCTCCCCCGACTGCGGTTCATGCCCCGTATCAAGGCAGTCAAAAGCTTCTTGCGGTGTTAGACCTTGCAATAATAGTTTCCGGTAATGGGAAAAATTATGCTTTGCCCGCCAAATTGCCCGGATTATTTTAATTCTGTTGTCAGTAAAACGCTTCCCAATCCGGTATAAAAACCGGTAAAGCTCCATTTTCCCCTTTTTCAGGTCCAGTCGGGAATCAATAATTTCCGGCAGGCCGCTGATAGAGCAGCGGACCATGTCCGGCAAGCCAAGGAATTTGGGGCAAAGCGTATGTTTGCCATCAAGGGAGACAAGACGCGGCATAAAGAGGATGTCCACTTTGTTCTTAAGCGCAGCCACATGTCCGTGAAATAATTTAATAGGCACACAGGCATCATTGACAGTTTCTTTAACACCTTCGTCAAGCAAAGCCTTGTTTGATTCCGGCGACACAACTACATCTACCCCAAGTCCCTCAAAAAACGGTTTCCACAGCGGATACAGCGTAAAAAACGACAATGTTCTCGGGATACCGACTCGCACCGTGCCACCTTCTCTCCTCTTATAGAAGATAGATAAAACTCTACCTGTATGTCTTTATTCGCGAAATAGTCAATTATTCCTTCACATATTCCTTCACAGCCATCTTTCCGGGGACAGAGATACCGGGATTCCCGGTCAGTATAATCTTTCCCAGAAGATAAACTTTGCAAGGCATCCGGCATTGTATGGTTTAAGTGTACGCATAATCGCATTATTAATATATTCCGACAGGTTAAATCGTGAACTTAAGTTTCTGGCCCTGCTTTCCTGCTAGCACTTCTGCCCGGCTGTTTTGCTGCCTTGCCAGATAATGCCGCAATTAAACGGATACCCGGTGTTGCTTTTTAGTGTCCGCTATGTTAAAATTACTTCTGTGTCGGGGCGTAGCGCAGTTTGGTAGCGCGCTTGGTTCGGGACCAAGAGGTCGCAGGTTCAAATCCTGTCGCTCCGACCATGAATATACC
>ERZ773359.4263-NODE-4263-length-15214-cov-4.398179_pt1 | contig 15214 bp, 12 predicted proteins | sample MGYA00374955_ERZ773359 | MGnify/ENA primary metagenome ERZ773359 (study PRJEB29098, sample SAMN04486028) | biogas fermenter metagenome | study: EMG produced TPA metagenomics assembly of the Biogas fermentation microbial communities from Germany - Plant 4 DNA1... | reverse complement strand
CCTACAAAGAAGCTGGTTTGGATATTACAGCCGGATACAGAGCTGTTGAACTTATGAAATCCCATGTCAAAAAGACCATGAGGCATGAGGTGCTTACTGATATAGGCGGCTTTGGCGGGCTTTTCAGCCTTGAAGGAATGAACATGAACAAGCCCGTACTGGTATCAGGCACTGATGGAGTCGGAACCAAACTTAAAATTGCATTTCTCATGGACAAGCATGACACGGTGGGTATAGATTGCGTGGCCATGTGCGTAAACGACATTGTCTGCAGTGGCGCTCAGCCGCTGTTCTTTCTTGATTATCTGGCTCTGGGGAAACTTGTTCCCGAAAAAGTTGAACAAATTGTCAAGGGCGTTTCGGAAGGGTGCCTGGAGGCAGGCTGTGCGCTGATAGGCGGAGAAACTGCTGAAATGCCGGGTTTTTACCCTGTTAATGAATATGACCTTGCCGGTTTTGCAGTTGGCATTGTTGACAAGGATAAAATTATTGACGGCAGAAACATTAAACCTGGTGACAAGATAGTTGGTCTTGCTTCTTCCGGAGTCCACAGCAATGGTTATTCTCTTGTGCGCAAAATATTCGATATCAATGAACAAACCATCAACCGTTATATATATAAACTTGGCAAAACCATCGGTGAGGAGCTTATAACCCCTACCAGGATATACGTAAAGACAGTCCTATCGCTTGTAAAAACCTTTGAAATAAAGGGAATTGCCCATATCACCGGCGGTGGATTTATAGAAAATCTCCCCAGGGTATTACCTGAAGGGTTAAAAATTATTATCAATAAAGGTACCTGGCCGGTTCATCCGGTATTTAACCTCATGAAGGAAATCGGTGAAGTTGATGAACAGGAGATGTTCAATACATTCAATATGGGTATAGGTATGGCCCTTTTTGTTGGTGCGGACATCGCGGAAGAAGTTGTAAAAGCTTCCGAGTCACTTGGAGAAAAGGCATATATCATTGGTGAAATAGTTGAGGGCAAGGAGAAAATAGAGATATGCTGAATATAGGGGTTATGGTTTCAGGTAATGGAACCAATCTGCAAGCCATAATTGACAGCATAGCAAGCGGTTATTTGCCGGACTGCCGGATAGCAACAGTGGTATCCAGCAAGGAAGGGGTTTATGCTCTTGAGAGGGCTAAGAAAAACTCCATCCCGGTTGCAGTCATATCGAAAAAAGATTTTGGCAGCGCCGAAGAATATGATGACGCTCTTTTGGCACACATGAGAGCACACAAAGTTGAACTTGTAGTTCTTGCAGGGTTTTTAAGCCTTTTGGGGAAGAAATTTGTTGATGAGTACAAGAACGCCATAATAAATGTACATCCTTCACTAATCCCTTCCTTCTGCGGAAAAGGCAATTATGGAATCATCCCCCATCAGAAAGCCCTGGAATATGGCGTGAAAATAACAGGAGCTACTGTTCATTTTGTTGATCCTGAGTATGATTCAGGCCCTATTATCTTTCAAAGAGCAGTTGAAGTGTCAGATGATGATACACCCGAAACTCTGCAGAGGAAGGTTATGGAACAGGCGGAATGGATTCTTCTGCCCAAGGCCATACTTCTTTTCAGCCAGGGAAAACTAAAGGTTGAAGGACGCAAAGTAAGAATACTTCCTTAATGGTGAATTTGGATAATTATGATGCTATATCACAAAAGAGTCAGATCAAAGATTTAATGAAGACTTTTGATATAAAATAAATGGTTCAGGAAGGTAAGGAAAATGAAAGTCTTGGTTGTAGGTTCCGGGGGAAGGGAACATGCTATTTTGTGGAAATTAAAGCAGAGTCCCCGGGTAACAGACCTTTATTGTGCACCCGGAAACGGCGGAATTTCTGAAATAGCCCGGTGTGTTTCTGTTGAAGCGACAGATATTGAAGGTATTGTTGCATTTTCAAAAGAAAACAATATTGATCTTGTGGTTGTCGCTCCCGACGACCCTCTTGCAGCCGGTATGGTGGATGCTCTGGAGGCTGAGGGAATTCGGGCGTTCGGACCCCGCAGGAATGCTGCTTTGATAGAAGCCAGCAAGGCTTTTTCAAAACAGCTCATGAGAAAGTACAATATACCCACAGCCGAGTATGAAATTTTCGATGACAGCGAAAAAGCGAAAGAATATGTAAGATCCGCTTCTTATCCGCTGGTTGTAAAAGCTGACGGCCTTGCGCTGGGAAAGGGCGTAATTATTTGCAATACTGCCCAGGAAGCTCTTGACGCTGTTTCTTCAATTATGGAGGATAAGAAATTCGGTTCTGCTGGTCAGAAAGTAGTTATTGAAGAGTTTATGACGGGACCGGAAGTATCTGTTCTTGCTTTTACAGACGGAAAAACTTTGGTTCCTATGGTAAGCTCCCAGGACCATAAAAGAGTATTTGACAATGATAAAGGCTTAAATACTGGCGGTATGGGGACTTTCTCGCCCAGCAGACACTATACTGAAGAAATCAGCAAAGTTTGTATGGATAAAATTTTCAAGCCTACAATCGAGGTAATGAAGAAAGAAGGGCGTCCATTCAAAGGCGTGCTTTATTTCGGGCTAATGCTGACAGATAAAGGACCCAAGGTTCTGGAGTACAACGCGCGTTTCGGCGACCCGGAGACCCAAGTTATATTACCGCTTCTTGAAACCGATCTTCTTGATATTTTTGAAGCTGTAATTGATGAAAAATTGGACACAATAAATATTACATGGAAAAATGAAGCTGCAGTCTGCGTAATCATGGCTTCTGGCGGATACCCGGAAAAGTATGTGAAAGGCTATGAAATAAGCGGCCTCGAAAAATTTGAAAACTGCAAGGATATTATAGTATTCCATGCAGGTACGAAAAAGGAATCCGGAAAATTCTATACCAATGGAGGAAGAGTTTTGGGTGTGACCGCCATTGCCCCAAATTTGGAAATGGCAAGAGAAAAAGCTTACAAGGCAGTTTCTGACATTGCTTTTAAAGATGCGCACTTCAGGCGTGATATAGGAATAAAATAGCATAGTATCATTATCCTCACAGCATATAAACTCCTTCTTTACAAATAATAATACTGGTCGCTTCAGGGGCAATCCCGGATTCTGGCAAATTGGGGATCAATTTAAAACCAGAATCGGCAGAGGACCGGATATTTGTTTGTATGGGAGGTGAAATGCAGTGAAGGGTAACAGATCAATAGGTTGTTCAGTAACTGAGTGCAGATTCCACGCAAAATCAGAGCCTCTTTGCAGTCTGGAGAATATTCAGGTAGCCAAGAAAGTACCTGATACAGCAACTTCTGAAAGAGATACAGAATGTGCAACTTTTGAAAAAGAATAATCAAAAGGCCGGTTTATACCGGCCTTATTTAATTCCTTCTGAAGTTATTTTGCTATCCTGAATCATTAACCCAAATCCAGGAATATCACAGAACCTGATGCCATTAAGGCCATTCCAAGCATAAGCCCCAGCATTGACAAGCCTTCATGCCCATATTCCCGGGCAGAAGGCAATAGCTCATCAAGGGCTATATAGACCATTATCCCTGCAACTGCTCCAAAAACTAAGCCAAATACCGAGTCGGTAATGATTGGACCCAAAATCAGCATAGTAACAATTGCGCCAAGGGGTTCTGACAATCCTGAAAGGAAAGAAGTCAGAATTGCTTTTTTCTTGCTCCTGGTGGAATAGTAAACCGGAACCGAGATGGCAATGCCTTCGGGAATATTATGTATTGCAATGGCCAACGCAATTGACAGACCCAGGGCAGGGCTTTTTACTCCTGAAACATAAGTTGCTATCCCTTCGGGGAAGTTGTGGATTGTAACAGCAATAGCCGTAAAAATACCTGTCCTGAACAACTGGGAGGTTATTATTTTTTCGGTCGGAACAGGGGAGCTGATTTGATGAGGTTTGTGAGGTTCAGGGATAAATTCATTTATAAAAGCCATTAATACCGCTCCGAACAGGAAGGACAGAATTGCTAAGATTTTTCCGTTCTTAGAACCATGTACGGAGGTAAGATACACCTGGGATTCATGGAATATCTCCATGAAAGACAAATAAACCATAATGCCCGCCGAAAAGCCGAGAAGGAGTGACAGAATCTTTGTGCTTCTCTTTTTGAAAAAGACAACTATCATTCCGCCTATTCCAGTGGAGATTCCTGCCAATAATGAAAGCAGGACAGCATAGTATGAGGTATTCAGATTCATATTCCACCCGATAAAAGTATGTACATGCTAAATGTATGTGAATTTGCCCGCATCAATGATAAATAAAATACAATAATTTTTGCATTTATACATTTTGATGGTCACAGTATATCCCCTGATTGTGTCAAATATTTGCGTATGTTATAATAAATCACTGATTAGGCCATTATTAAATTGGTAAAGAATACTTTTCCTTATAATAAATATCACAGGGGTTGAATATGGCAAACAACAGACAAAGCAAAATCAGAAATTTCTGTATCATTGCGCATATAGATCATGGTAAATCCACTCTTGCGGACCGGCTCCTTGAAATAACCGGTACTCTTACCGAACGTGAGATGAACGAGCAGGTTCTGGACAACATGGATATTGAGCGTGAGCGCGGGATTACCATTAAGGCTCAGGCTGTCAGAATGATTTATAATGATGAAAACGGAGAAGAATATATACTTAACCTGATAGACACCCCGGGTCATGTTGACTTCAACTATGAGGTTTCCAGAAGTATTGCTGCATGTGAAGGTGCTGTACTTGTGGTCGACGCCTCCCAGGGTATAGAGGCGCAGACTCTGGCAAATGTTTACCTTGCCCTGGAACAGGATCTTGAGATATTGCCTGTAATTAATAAAATTGACCTCCCGGGAGCAAGGCCCGATGAAGTTGCCAAAGAGATCGAAGATATTATTGGCATAGATGCAAGTAATGCTCCCAGAATTTCAGCCAAAAACGGAATAAACATCGAAAGTGTATTAAAAGAAATTGTCAGGGTCATTCCCCCGCCGAAGGGCGATGAATCAGAGCCTTTGAGGGCGTTGATTTTCGACTCATACTACGATTCGTACAGGGGCGTGGTGGCCTACGTCAGACTTATGGAAGGCAGTGTGCGAATCGGCCAGACAATAAAAATGATGCATACCGGCAAAGAATTTACAGTGACCGAACTTGGTTACCTGAGAGCGGGAGGACAGGTTCCCAGTGAAGAACTCCTTGCCGGAGAGGTCGGATATATCTGCGCAAGCATCAAGAACGTAAGGGACTGCCGCGTCGGTGATACCATAACCATAGCCAGCAACCCTGCCAAAGAACCTCTTCCGGGTTATAAGAAGGCTGTGCCAATGGTTTTCTGCGGAATTTACCCTGCTGACGGGTCAAAATACGGCGACCTCAGGGATGCCCTGGAAAAACTCCAGCTCAATGACGCTTCCCTGCTGTTTGAACCTGAAACATCGAATGCATTGGGTTTTGGCTTCAGATGCGGATTTTTGGGCCTGCTTCACATGGAGATTATCCAGGAACGCCTTGAGAGGGAATACAACCTGGACCTTGTCACAACAGCGCCAAGCGTTATATACAGAATAAAGAAAACCAACGGAGAGGTTATTGAGCTTGACAATCCCACCAATATGCCCGATGCTTCTGAAATTGAGTTCATGGAAGAGCCCATTGTCAAAGCCACAATCATGACGCCTTCGGAGTATGTAGGCAATATTATGGAGCTCTGCCAGGACCGGAGGGGCACCTATCTGGGAATGGAATATCTGGAGGCCACCCGTGTTATTCTGAACTATGAGATACCACTGAACGAGATTATTTATGACTTCTTTGACGCGCTTAAGTCCAGATCAAGGGGTTATGCGTCCCTGGATTACGAGTTAAAGGGCTATGCCCCGTCCAAACTGGTCAAGCTGGATATAAGGCTCAATAACGAAGTAGTGGATGCTCTTTCATTTATAGTACACACCGACAAAGCATACGCAAGAGGCCGGAGAATGGCTGAGAAGTTAAAAGAGACTATACCCAGGCAACAGTTTGAAATTCCTGTTCAGGCATGTATCGGTAACAAGGTAATCGCCAGAGAGACCGTTAAGGCATATCGCAAGGACGTTCTGGCAAAATGCTATGGCGGTGACATTACACGTAAGAAAAAGCTGCTTGAAAAGCAGAAGGAAGGTAAAAAGCGCATGCGCCAGGTCGGCAGCGTAGAAGTGCCCCAGGAAGCATTCATGAGTGTACTTAAACTGGATACATGATATTTAAGAAGTACAGGAGTGAGTTAAGATTTTCAGCGTACAAATCTTAACATCACTCCTGCTCTATTTGGTATAGACAATATTCCATAAAAAGAGTTCCCGCTTTCATACTGTCTGAAACAGCATGCTAATGACCGGCTGAATTATTTAAGGTAAGAGGCGCTTAGTATAAAATCCAAAATAAAACCAAAGAACTTATAGAACTAATTGAACTTAAAGGTAAACATCAATGGAAAATAAGAGTATTGGATTGTATATACACATTCCGTTTTGCATAAAAAAGTGCAATTACTGTGATTTTTGCTCGTATCCGAATATGGAGGAATACTGGGATAAGTATGTTTACGCAGTATCTGATGAGCTTGTCTTAAAATCTCCTGAGTTTGAAAGTTATATTGTAGGCTCTGTCTTTGTTGGAGGGGGTACGCCTTCCCTTTTACCGCCTGAATATATTGCCCGGATCTTTGAAATAGTGCACAAATACTATAAAATATCTGATGTTTGTGAAATAAGCATAGAATCCAACCCTGGCACAATAACTGAAGAAAAGTTCAGAGTATACCGGAGCATTGGCATCAACAGGCTCAGTATCGGGCTTCAGGCATGCCAGGAGCACCTGCTTAAAAATTTGGGCAGGATACATACCTATAAGGATTTTATAACTGCGGTTGACCTTGCCCAAAAACACGGATTAACTAATATAAATGCCGATATAATATTTGGAATACCCGGCCAGACCTTCAAAGACTGGGAGGAAACTCTCAGCAATATTACTTCCCTGGGGCTGACACACATTTCATGTTATGACCTTATTATAGAGGAAGGAACGTTGTTCGGTGAAATGCAGGAAAAAGGTATTCTCAGGGAGATGGACCATGACCTGAACAGGCAAATGTACCACTTTGCGATAGATTACTTTTCGTCAAAAGGTTATGAACAATACGAAATATCCAATTTTGCGAAACCTGGTTACCAGTGCCGTCATAATATGAATTACTGGGAGAGAGGTGAGTATATCGGAATTGGTGCAGGCGCCCACTCCTTTAGCGGTAACAGAAGATATGCCAATATTCAGAATGTGGAAGAGTATATCGAAGGAGTAGAGACCGGGAACCTCAAATTATCCGAGGATTCCTGTCTTACAACGGAGGAAGCTCTTGCCGAAAAAATGATATTGGGACTTCGGATGAATAAAGGAGTTGATTTGGGGATTGTATCGAAAGAATTCGGGATTGATGTTGAGTCAAAGTATAAAAAATCAATAGAGATCCTGTCAGAGGAAGATTTGATAACGCTGAAAGGCAAAGTATTGTGCCTGACAAATAAAGGGCTGGATTTGGCCAATAAAGTCTTCGTTGAGTTTCTTTAAACTCAAGGACTTAACAGAAAAATGAATGGGGGTCATATAGATGGATATTAAAGATAGAAACATATTTGACGGAAATAACGGATTACTTCAGGAAAACAAAGCATATTTGGAGGATTTTTTAATAGAGGTACGAGAGATTATTGAAGATATAGAACTGGAGATGGTTAACCTCCAAATGGATCCCCGAATCAAAGACAGCCTTAATTCTATATATTGCAGTTTCAACACACTCAGGGGGATGGCAGGACTGTTAAATAATCCGCTTTGCAACAAAATAATTAATGCCACTGAAGAGCTGCTTGATACAGTAAGAAATAATAGTTCTTTATTTAACAAAAACATTTTCAACAGAATCCTTGATTCTGTGAACTTTATTAAGAAGCTGTGCACCGATACACCGGTTATCTTTGATTATAGATTTATCGCTGAAGCGGAAGAACATATTCAAGCCGTAAGTAAAATTAACGATGATATTCTTCAGGATAATGCCCAAAGCGGGGACAATTCAGGAAGTAGCAGGGCGGATGCCAGCTATGGCTCAAATGAGCCGGTTTTACGGGAAAAAAAGGTTGATGCGACAGATATAATAAAGGAAATCAGAACACAAAAAATAAGGACCAACGGTAACACCGACCAATATGTAAAAATCCCCCTGGAACGTCTGGACCAGATAATTGAAATTATCCGTGAAGTCGAAAATATTTATGATTCATTGAAAAACGAAATTACCCTCAGGTTCGGAACCAATGATTCTCTGACCGAAGGCTGCGCAAAATCATACTACCTCATAAATGATATTAAAAAGATTCTGACCGAACTTCGGATGGTTACATTGCATCAGGCTTTCCAGAAGCTCACCAGATTGACATGTTCATTTATTGAAGAACACCAGCTTGAAGTCAAATTTTCCACCATAGGTGAGAATGTGGAAGTTGACAAGGATATAGCTGATAAGCTGGTACTGCCATTGGGCGAACTTATCAAATTGCTTCTTGAAACCAGAATATCGGTGACCGACAAAACAGAACTTTGTATCAGCAACATTGAAGTAATGGCTTATGAGGAAAACGATCTGGTGAACATCGACATCAACTCAGACATGGATTTGAACCCGGAGGATTTCGGCAGGGCTGAAAAACTCAAAGATATCAGGCAGCAGCTAAATTCACTGAATTGCGCTTTAACATTAGGCTCCAATGCCGACAAAGGGTTAAGAATCACCATCTCAATACGGGAATGATGTTTGTTTTTGATTTAAAAGACATAAAATATCCGTTAGAATAACGGATATTTTTTATTGTCCGGAATATTGTCCACAGGCTTCAGAAATGAATCTGGCGCGCCTTGGGAAAGCTATCTTTATACTTGACAAAGGATAGCTGTAATGTTATTTTTATGATAGCATTAGCACTCATTACAGGAGAGTGCTAACAACGAAAGGGGAGGTGAAATCATGGTCTGGGAAAAAGAGCTCAATGAAAGGAAGCGTACAATTTTAAAGTCTATAATTGACGATTATATCAAATATGCTCAGCCGGTGGGCTCAAGGACTATTGCCCGGAAGCTTGAGCTTGGATTGGGATCGGCTACCATCAGAAACGAAATGGCCGATTTGGAGGAATTAGGCTATATCACCCAGCCCTATACTTCTGCCGGTCGTATACCTTCCGATAAAGGATATCGTTTTTACGTTGAGCATCTTATGCAACTCCATAGTCTTGCATATGAGGAAATGGAAAAAATCCAGGCAGCTATGAGTGAACAGATTGAGGAGATAAATGAGCTCATTAAAAAAGTGAGCATAATTATATCCAATATTACAGGATATACTTCCTTTGTGCTCTCCCCGCAGTTAAAGAAAGTTACCATTAAGACAATAAGATTGATCTATGTGGACGAAAAAATGCTGTTGCTTGTTGTTGTTGCCAACGGCGGAATAGTCAAGGACAAGATTGTTAAACATCAGAGCAATCTGGACGAGGACACCGTTCACAGACTGAGCAATTTTTTGAATAAGGTTTTCTCAGGCAAGACTGTTGTTGAATTAAGTGAACAGAACTTCCTTGATATACAGCTTAATCTTAAGGTACCCAAGGAAGCTGTTAAGATTATTCTTGAAGCAATTGAGGATTGCATCCGCAAGATTGATACCATAGATGTGTATCTTGACGGAGTTACCAATATATTAAATTTCCCTGAATTCAGCGATCTTTTGAAGGCAAGGGAGATACTGGAACTCCTTAAGGAGGAAGAAGTAGTTATAAACCTGGTTAAGAATCCTCCTCCGGGAAGTAATCTTGATTATAAGATCGGAAGCGAAAATGAACTCAATGAGTTGAAGGAACTCAGCGTCATAACCACTGTATACGGCAGTGACGGAAAGAACTTAGGCACATTTGGCGTCATAGGGCCTACCCGTATGGCCTATGGCAAAGTCGTGTCTTCAATAAAATATATCAGAGAAGTATTAAACAAGGAGCTCCTCAAAATACTTGGGGATGACTCCTTATAAGAAAGGATGTTAAGGGCATGCTGAATGACAACCAACCTGAGTTGAATGAGAAGAATACGGCCGATGAGATGACGGGGAAGGCCTCTTCTGAGGACCGTATTGAAAATCAAAACTCAGATGGCAATACAGAGAATGACCTTGTTCAGAAACTCGAGGAAGAGATAAAGAAAAAGGAAAAAGAATATGAAGAGCTCCTGGACAGGACTCAAAGACTTGCAGCCGAATATGACAACTTCAGAAAGCGCACTCAGAAAGAAAAAGAGAAGCTCTATGATGATGCGGTATGTGACGTTGCTTCCAAGTTTTTAGGTGTTGTCGATAATTTGGAAAGAGCCTTGCAGGCCGTTCAGGATGGTAAGGAAAATGGCCTCAGGGACGGAGTAAACCTGGTGTACAGGCAGATTGTGGACGTGCTTGAAAAGCTCAGTATTAAACCTATTGAAGCGGTAGGAAAGCCATTTGACCCCGAACTTCACAATGCTGTAATGCATGTTGAAGACGAATCCCTTGAGGAAAATGTAGTTGCAGAAGAATTCCAAAAGGGGTATATTTACAAGGATGAAATTGTAATAAGGCATTCAATGGTTAAAGTAGCAAACTAAGGACTTTCTTTGACTTAAAATAATAATACAGGAGAGTGTTAAAATATGGGAAAAGTAATAGGCATAGACTTGGGAACGACCAACTCCTGCGTTTCCGTTATGGAAGGCGGGGAACCAATTGTTATACCAAACGCTGAAGGCAACCGTACGACTCCTTCTGTGGTAGCTTTCTCAAAAACAGGGGAGAGACTTGTTGGCCAGGTGGCAAAACGCCAGGCTATAACAAATCCTGAAAGAACAGTTATCTCCATAAAAAGAGATATGGGTACCGACAGAAGGGTAAAAATTGATGATAAGAGTTATTCACCGCAAGAAATATCTGCTATGATTCTTCAGAAACTCAAGGCAGATGCGGAGGCATATCTGGGTGAGCCTGTAACACAGGCGGTAATTACAGTTCCGGCATATTTCTCCGACTCCCAGAGGCAGGCTACAAAAGATGCAGGTAAAATAGCAGGTCTTGAGGTTTTAAGAATAATAAACGAGCCCACCGCTGCTGCATTGGCTTATGGACTTGACAAAGAATCAGACCAGAAAATCCTCGTATTTGACCTTGGCGGAGGTACATTTGACGTTTCCATACTGGAAATCGGTGATGGTGTATTTGAAGTCCTTGCAACCAACGGTAATAACCGTCTGGGCGGCGATGACTTTGACCAGAGGATAATTGACTGGCTTGCCGACGGATTTAAGCGTGAAAACGGTATAGATTTAAGAAATGATAAAATGGCTATGCAGAGGCTCAAAGAGGCTGCAGAAAAGGCTAAGATCGAACTGTCAGGCGTAAGCCAGACAAATATCAACCTTCCTTTCATCACTGCAGACGCTACCGGGCCTAAGCATCTCGATATGAATCTGACCCGTGCAAAATTTGATGAATTGACAGCTGATCTGGTGGAGAAAACAATGGGACCCACAAGGCAGGCCATGGCCGATGCCGGACTTACTCCCGATCAGATTGATAAAATACTTTTGGTTGGTGGTTCAACCCGTATTCCTGCCGTTCAGGAAGCAGTAAAGAAATACCTTGGCAAAGAGCCGTTCAAGGGAATTAACCCTGACGAATGTGTCGCTATCGGAGCTGCTATACAGGCCGGCGTGCTTTCAGGTGAAGTTAAGGACCTTCTGCTTCTGGACGTTACTCCGCTTTCACTTGGTATTGAAACTCTTGGTGGCGTATTTACAAAGCTTATTGAAAGAAACACCACCATCCCCACCAAGAAGAGCCAGATTTTCTCTACGGCTGCCGACGGTCAAACCAGTGTTGACATCAAGGTTTACCAGGGTGAACGTCAAATGGCTGCCGACAACAAACTTTTGGGCAACTTCCAGTTGACCGGTATTCCACCGGCTCCGCGCGGAGTGCCGCAGATTGAAGTTACATTTGACATTGACGCCAACGGTATTGTACATGTTTCTGCCCGTGACCTTGGTACCGGCAATGAACAGAACATTACCATCACTGCAAGCACCAACCTGAGCGAAGAAGATATAGACAGAGCGGTGAAGGAAGCCGAGAGATTCGCAGAAGAGGACAGAAAGAGAAAAGAAAGCATAGAATTGAGAAACAACGCAGACTCAATGGTTTACCAGTCTGAGAAGACATTAAAAGAACTTGGCGACAAGTTAAGCCCTGAAGATAAATCAAAGATTGAGGCTGAGATTAACAAGGTTAAGGAAGCCTTGAAGGGTACCGACAATGAAGCTATCAAACAGGCTACTGAATCCCTGACCCAGGCTTTCTACAGTGTTTCACAGAAAGTGTATCAGCAGGCCAATCCTCAGGGAGCAGGTCCTGATGGTGCAAACTTCAATCAGGGCACAAATGCAGGTCCGCAGGACAATGTATATAATGCTGACTACAAAGTGGTTGACGAAGACGATAAGAAATAAGCAGGTGGTATAGGCTGCCTGTATATTACAGGATTTTTTGAAACGGTATTTGCCTGCTGTGTTGCCGGCATTTACCGTTTCACGTTTATATCAAAAGACCTGTTTTGGAGGGCTTAATATTGGCAGAGAAAAGAGATTATTATGAAGTGCTTGGAGTATCTAAAAGCGCTTCTAATGATGAAATAAAAAAAGCATACAGAAAACTTGCAAAGAAATACCATCCGGATGTAAACCCGGGGGATAAGGACGCTGAGGCTAAGTTTAAAGAAATAAATGAGGCCTACAGTGTACTTAGTGATGAAGAAAAACGTGCAAATTATGACCGCTTTGGCCATGCTGCCTTTGATGGGACCGGAGCCGGAGGATTCAGCGGTTTTGACGGTTTTGGTTTTGGCGGTTTTGAGGATATATTTGAGACTTTCATGGGCGGAAGTTTCGGAAGAAGCAGGCAAAGAAGAAACGGGCCAGTCAGGGGAAGCGATCTGAGGTACGACCTCGAGATAAGTTTTGAAGAAGCAGCTTTCGGTACCGAAAAAGAGATTTCCATATCAAGGCTTCAGAGCTGTACTACATGTAAGGGTACCGGCGCAAAACCCGGAACTTCCACTGAAACCTGCCGTCGCTGCAATGGAACAGGACAGATAAGATACTCCCAATCCACCCTTTTCGGCCAGTTTGTTAATGTAAAAACATGTGATGTCTGCGGTGGAGAGGGTAAAATTATAAAAGAGCTGTGTGAAAGTTGTCATGGTAAAGGAAGAGTTTCAAAGACTTCCAGGATCAGTATTAAAATACCTGCAGGTATTAATGAAAACCAGACCATCTCACTGGAAGGCCAAGGCGAAGCAGGGTTAAGAGGAGGCCCTTCGGGTGATTTATATGTAACCATACATATAAAACCTCACCCGGTATTCAAAAGGGAAGGTTATGACGTAGTTTGTGATATTCCCATCTCCTTTGTACAGGCTGCACTGGGTGCTGAAATTGATATTCCTACAATAGAAGGAATTGAAAAATACAATATTCCTGAAGGGACCCAGACAGGCACTGTGTTCAAACTTAAGGGAAGAGGAATTAAATATCTCAGAAGCAACAACAGAGGCGACCAGTACTTTAGGGTCAATGTTGTTGTCCCCAAGAAACTTTCCCAAAAGCAGAAGGAGATTCTGCGCCAGTTTGCAGACGTAAGCGGGGACGAAGGTCTGGATGAAAAAAAGAGTTTCTTCAATAAGATGAAAGATCTTTTCAAGGAGTGATTCTTACTCCGGTTTATAATGCTGATGGTTCTTCTGTTATTTTACAGCATACTTATCATTAATTTGTTTAAATTAAATAGGGCTTTTATTATAACCCACAATTATCGGGGCTTTATTAAAGCACTACTTGGAAAGCAGGTTTTATATGAAATGGATTGAAATTGAAATTAACACTACATTGGAAGCGTCTGATGCCATCGCAGAACTTCTGAGCTCATTAGGCGCTTCAGGAACCGAAATGGTTGATCCACATGCTTTCAGGCAAGTCCTGGACAGCAATGAGTATCTGGATTATGCCGATTTGGGCCTGATTGAAAACTACGGTGAAGAGGTTATAGTAAAAGCCTGGTTTTCGGATGAGAGGAATGCTGAAGAGCTTGTTAAAGAAATAGAAAATTCACTGAAGGAAATGTCGTCGTACCTGAATACGGGAAAAGGTGAGATAAAAAGCAGGTTGCGTGACGATTCCGAATGGAAGGATACCTGGAAGGAATATTTCAAACCCTTTAAATTAACCAACAGAATTGTTGTCAAACCCACCTGGGAAGATTACAGCCCCCAGGCCGGAGAAATTGTACTTGAACTGGATCCGGGTATGGCGTTTGGCACAGGCACCCATGAGACCACCAGAATGTGCGCAAAACTGGGAGAGAAATATGTTGAGCCCGGTGACAAGGTACTTGATCTGGGTTGCGGAACAGCTATACTGGCTGTTTCGGCAGTTAAACTTGGTGCAGGTTCTGCCCTTGCGGTGGATATAGATGACGCAGCAGTAAAAGTAGCACGGGAAAATGTCCAGAGAAACGGACTTGCAGACAGCATCCGGGTAATGCAGGGTGAACTGAAAGACATTGATAAAGAGTCCTACGATTTAATTTTTATTAATATCATTGCAGATATTATCCTCTCTGTTTCAACAGAGATAAAGAATTACACCAAACCTGGAACCAAAATTCTGTTGTCAGGAATTATCAGAAGCAGACGGGATGAAGTTGTTGAAACTTATACTTCTCTGGGCTTTTCTCTCAAAGAGGAGACAGAAGAAGGGGAATGGGTGGCGTTGGTTTTTAATGCATAGGTTTGTTGTAAGTCAAAAAGATATTGAAAATGGCTGTATAATTATAACCGGTGATGACCTTAAACATTTAAGACAGGTATTAAGACTCGGCACGGGGGATAAAATAGGAGCTTTTGACGGTCTTGGAATGGAATATGAGGCACAGTTGACCGAGGTAAGCAAAGACCGGGCGGTGGCAGTAATATTATCTTCCTTTGAAGCCCAGTCCGAACGGGCCACTCGTGTAACTCTGTTCCAGGGATTGCCCAAAGGGGACAAAATGGACCTGATTATTCAGAT
>ERZ773359.4262-NODE-4262-length-15219-cov-11.185109_pt1 | contig 15219 bp, 16 predicted proteins | sample MGYA00374955_ERZ773359 | MGnify/ENA primary metagenome ERZ773359 (study PRJEB29098, sample SAMN04486028) | biogas fermenter metagenome | study: EMG produced TPA metagenomics assembly of the Biogas fermentation microbial communities from Germany - Plant 4 DNA1... | reverse complement strand
TTCGGAAGTTAAATCCTGTTTCTTGGGCTATTCTTCTCAATGATTTACCTTTTTCATTATGTTCAAATCTGATATGATATATTTGTTCCATTGTTAGCATCCTTTCTTTACCCCCTTTAGATTCAGCATCTAAAAAGGTAGTTTATTTTAAGGGTGCTGGCAATGGAGTTTCTGTTGTGTGCTGGATTTCCATTGCGCTGAATACACAGATTTCTTTTTTCAAAAAAATTCCTGGCTCTAAAGTTTTGGGAGAAGCTGCCGATAATATTTATAAGAGGAGGTAAGAGTAGATATGAAAATGGTACAGGTAAGAAATAACCAGACGGCATTCTTCAACTATCGGAATTTAATCATTGTTCCTCTTTCAAAAAAAAGCTCCTCTTCGGGAAGTAAGGAAGAAAAAGATTCATCGAGAAAGGGTTAGTCTTGCTGTACGAGGAAGAATCGCTGAAGGAATTAGAAGAGAAGGTTTGGGGTTCCTTTTCTGAAGCAATATTCTTAGAAGATTTAGCCCGTAAGTTAGGAGCGGAAATAGTGGATGTCTGGGAAACCGTCCTTCATATGGAAAAGGAAGGATTGATTTCCTTTTATAATTGGCAATATAAGACCGTAATCTATAAAAAAGGGAGGGAAGAACCTTGCCTAAAGAATTCCAATTAGTGGCTTTTCAGTTGGGAGAAGAAACTTATGGGGTGGATATATCTCAGGTGGAAGAAATCATTCGTTTGCAACCTATTACCAAGGTTCCCGGAGCTCCAGACTTTGTAGAAGGAGTAATTAATTTACGAGGAAGAGTAATCCCGGTGATTGACCTCCGGAAGAGATTTCACCTTCCTCCTCGGGAAGAAACTAAAAATACGAGAATTGTGGTAGTAGAAGTTCCTCCTAATACGGTGGGAATGATTGTAGATGCCGTGGATGAGGTTTTGAGAATTAGTGAAGAAAAAATAGAAGCTCCTTCTCTAATAATCTCTTCTATCGATACTGAATATATAAAAGGAGTAGGGAAATTAGAAAACAAGCTTCTTATCCTTTTAGATTTAGCCAAAGTGTTAACTAAAGAAGAAAAAGGTGCTCTGCAAACTATGAAAGAGGAAATGGAGAAAAGAGAAGAGGGAGAGGTGGAAAATTGATTTTATCCCTGCGAGGAAAACTGCTCTTAGGGTTTGGCTTATTGATTGTTCTTTTATTAGTGGCAGTAGGATTGGGTTATTACTCCATTAATGAGGTAAATAACGCTTTTCTTATTCTTTCTGAATTGCAAGACTACGAGGAGGCTTCCCTAGAAGAAATCAGCGCCATCACTGCCCGTATAGACCGGATCCAGAGCACCCTGCTTTTAGTGGGTCTTTTAGCTTTAGCTGCAGGATTGATTTCTGCCTTTTTTCTCTATCGCAGTATTTTAGGACCCATACTTGAATTAACCAGGGGTTGTGAGATGGTGGAAAAAGGAGACCTTCGTCAGGAAATAGAAGTTAAAAGTAAAGACGAGATAGGGAAAGTAGCTCGTAGTTTTAACTCTATGATTCAAAAGCTACGGGAGCTCATAAGTCAGGTGTTGAGAGTTTCTTCTGCTCTGGCTTCCTCAAGTGAAGAACTCTCTTCCTCGATTGAGGAGATTTCTCAAGCTACAGAAGAGATTGCCAAGACCATTTCCCAGGTGGCACAGGGCTCTACCGAGCAGAGTACCGAGTTAGAAGCCATTAGCCAGGAGACCCAGAAGATTTCTCAAATTACCCACCACCTGAGTGAAGCCACTCAGAGGAACCTAAATTTAATAGCAGAGATGAAAAAAGGACTGGAAAAGAACCGGCTCTCTCTTTATGAAATTGAAAAAGCCATGAAGGTAACGAGCACCGAAGGAGAAAATAGTGAAAAAGAAGCTAGGAAAGGGCAGGAGCTTCTTTTTCTTTTAGCCCAGAATATCCAGGAAATCTCCCGGGTAACGCAGGAAGTAGCTCAATCTATCTCCACGCTGGAAGTGAGATCCCAAGAAATAAGTAAAATTGTGGATTTAATTACCGGTATTGCCGAGGAAACCAATCTCTTAGCTTTAAATGCTGCAATTGAAGCCGCCCGAGCAGGAGAGGCAGGAAGAGGGTTTGCCGTGGTGGCTAGTGAAGTCCGAAAATTGGCTGAACAATCAGCTCAAGCAGCACAGCAGATTTCTGCTTTAATCGAAGAAGTAAAGAACGACACTCAGATGGCGGTAGAGAGAATGGAAAGAGCTGAAGACCGGGTCCAGGAAGGAGTGAAAGAATCAGAAGAAGTGGCAAAGAATTTCCAGAATATTCTTGCCACCGTTCAGAAAGTGATACAGAGTGTTAGTAATTTAGGCCTGGTATTTGAAGAAGCGAAGAATTCTCAGAAAATCACGGAAAAAAGCGCTGAAGAAGTAGCTGCTCTTTCTGAAGATAATGCTCAGATGATTCAGGAAATTGATAGCCGTATTCAAGGAGTAAGCAAGAGTATAAGCTCAGTGGCTCTTGTATCAGAAGAAAATGCTGCTTCTTCACAGGAGGTTTCTGCATCTACTGAAGAACAAAGTGCTTCCTTAGAAGAGTTAACCTCTGCTTCCCGATTTCTGGCTCAGTTGGCTCAAGAATTGAGAGACCTGGCAGCTACTTTCCAGGTATGAATACCTTGGGGGAAGAGCTCTGTACCCGGGGTTTTAGACCTCATTATTACTACTCTGGGAAAGCAGGAGACCGGGAAAGAAATTATATAGAGCATCATTTACTGGACACTCAAAGCGATATGGTCAATGAGAAGCCGTATTTCTGAATCATCTTCTGGATTCTTCCCCCGGGCAATGGCCTCGGAGACTTTCTGCTGAAGAAGAGGGAAAGACTCTGCCTGAAGGATGCGATTAGCTTTATAGGTAATTATAATATTCGGGTCTTTTTTCCCGGAAAAAAGATGTAGGAGAACAAGACTCATTGCTGTAGAGCGAGCATTGGCAAAAGAGAGGTTATACCTTTCTCCTTTTTTCACTCGTTCACAGATATCAAGAATTATCTGGTTATCTTTTTGAAATTGAACGAGATACGACCTTCGGGGAGGAACAGGTATTTCATAAGAACCGTCCATTCCCGTTTCCCCTTCTGCGACCACTCTTCCGGTGTGAAGATCAATAACAGTGATTGATGCCCGGGAAAAAAATCGCTCTTTGACCTGGTTTTCTGAGGTAATAAAAGGAACAAAAGCCCTACCCTCAAGGATAGCTTCCTCTTTTTCTCTGGCACCAAGGGGGGAAATGGCTAAAAGAAGAAAAAAGCTCACTATCCCCATCACAGTCCAGCGACGCATAATTTCTAATACCTCCCTCTCAAGGTATCTAAGTATCTAAACAAGATAGCTAATTTACAAATGAAATACTACCACCGACTCGAAAATACAGCAACTATTTTGATAAGATTCTTTTTAAGAAAAAACAGACAGCCTACGGCGTAAGATTAAAAGACTAAAAGAAAAACAGAAAATGCAAAAAACTACTGAGGAAGGGAAAACAGAACTATGAGGGGAAGGAAGACCCCCTCATAACCCCGACTATAGGGGGGCAAACCCCCTATCACCCCCAAAAGACTAAAAGACAAAGAATATAAAGAACAAAAGATTACTGAGGGAGAAAAAGCCTCCCTCAGTGGATGCCTGATAAAAGCGCTCAGGCATGACGGAAGGGGAGGTCATTCCTGAACGCCTCCACCATCACCTTGCCCGTCATTCCTGAATGTCTCTATCAGGAATCTAAATAATGGGAGGTGACGCCCCTACAGTTCCAAAAAAGAAAGAAAAAGGGCAAAAAACCTTTGGATTCCCGATAAAAGATTTCGGGAATGACGAATGATGTGGATGCCTGATAAAAGCGCTCAGGCATGACGGAAAGAACTATGAGGGGGCGCTGCCCCCTTATAACCCCCGAAAAAACAAAAAACATAAAAAGCAAATACTACTGGTGGGAAAAGCTCCACCAGTGAATCTGGAAAAACAACGCTGGGAAAAACATCCCAGCGTGCCTACGGCGCTTCTCCCATCCCGTTATCGCGAGGAGGAACAGCCTACGGTGTAAATTGTTGATGCCACAAAGCGCATGATGATGTCTGATAGAGATTGTCACGCCATGTGATAAAAAGAGGATCATGGTGACCCCCGAGGGGCAGCGCCACACAGGCAAAATCATGGACTCCCAATGACAATATAGGGGAAAGCCCCAGCGTGGGTAAAGTCCTCGTTTTTCTTCTGCAAATTTCTTTTTAGAAACCGGCAGACATCCCTCTTGAGGCCATTTGAAAGATAGGGAGGAAAAGAGCAAGAGCGAGCAGCAAAACAGCTCCTCCAATTATCACCGTCAGAACCGGCTCAATTACGGTGGAGATACGGTCAACAAATATTTTAATTTCCTTGTCGTAAAGCTCAGTTACCTTACCTAAGGTGAGCTCTAAACTTCCAGTTTCTTCTCCCACTGCTATCATCTGCGCCACAAGGGGTGGGAAAAAGGGGTGATCTGCTATTCCTTGTGAGAGGTTACTTCCTCGCCGGATATCTTCGGCTATTTCCTGGATAATATCTCCCACGTAATAATTGCCCACCGAGCTTGCAGTAACTTCCAGAGCCTGCACCATAGGCATTCCGCTACGCAGGAGTCCAGATAACAACCAGCAAAATCGGGAGACTAAAAGTTTGTGAAAGAGCTGTCCAAACAAAGGGAGTTTGGGTTGCAGGCTGTCCCACCACCTTTTGCCTTGTTCGGATCTAACATACAGAAGAAAAGCCAGAATCGCTCCCCCCAGTGATCCATAGACCAGTAACCAGTTCTGGCCAAGAAAGTCCATCACGTTCAGCATAAACTTAGTGAGAGAGGGGAGTTCCATCTGAAAGCCTTCAAACAAAGCTACAAATTGGGGAAATACAAAATAAACCATGAATAAAGAAACAGCAATTATAGCCACTATCAAAATTAAAGGGTAATAAGTGGCTGACTGGATTTTGTCCCGGAGATCTTTTTCCCACTCCAGGTAATCGGCTAACCGCTGCAGGCTCCAGTCCAGGTTTCCTCCACTTTCTCCCGATTGCACCATGCCCACAAATACCCGGTTGAAAACTTGAGGATAATCAGCTAGAGCCTGATAAAAAGAGTAACCCCTTGCTACCTTCTGGGCCACCTCTCCAACCACCTCAGCCAGATATTTATTGGTAGATTGGTCGGCCATACTCCGCAGCGCCTGTAAGAGAGGAACTCCTGCCTCGAGCATAGTAGAAATTCCCCGGGCAAATACGGCTAAATCTTGAAGTTCTACCTTTTTCCCGCCTCCTCCCAGCTTTATCTCTCGTTGGAGGGTGGCTTTGCGAGCCTTTTCTTCCTCCAGAGAAGTTATAAAAACTTCCCCTCGCCGGAGGATGTCTGCTGCTTCTTGCTCACTTGAGGCTTCTATTTTGCCCTCCAGTAACTTACCGGTTTTATCGCGAACTCGATACAGATAGGCTGGCATGTTATATTCTGCTCCTCATTTGAGAGAACTCTCGAGGATCAATAGAGCGAGTTTGTGCTTCTTCCCAGCTCACGTGGCCATCACGATAAAGGTCCATCAAAGCTTTATCCATGGTAATCATTCCTTCTGTAAGAGAAGTTTGCATAATATTATAAATCTGGTAGCTCTTCCCCTCCCGAATCAGGTTACGAATGGCGTTGTTGGCTATCATAATTTCTATTGCTGGAAGTCTGCCTTTTCCATTTGCCCGGGGTAGAAGTTGCTGACTTATAATTCCCTGGATGCATCCAGCCAGCTGAATTCGAACCTGAGTTTGCTGGTGTGGCGGGAAAACGTCCACTACTCGGTCTATACTCTGAGGAGCGTTACCAGTATGGAGAGTAGCAAGCACCAGATGACCTGTTTCCGCTGCTGTCAGGGTCAGGGCGATGGTTTCTAAGTTTCTCATCTCTCCCACTAAGATAACATCGGGGTCTTCTCGCAGAGCGTGCACCAGAGCACTCTCAAAAGATAAAGTGTCAGAACCAACTTCTCGCTGGTTTATAATACTTTTTCGGTGATGGTGGAGATACTCAATAGGGTCTTCCATAGTTATAATGTGGCAGGAGCGAGTATTGTTGATGTACTCTATCATAGAGGCCAGAGTAGTGGATTTTCCGCTTCCGGTAGGCCCAGTAACTAAAACCAGCCCCCGGGAAAGAGAGGCCAGCTTTTGCAGGGTAGAAACAGGAAGATGGAGTTCTTCCATAGAAGGAATGTCATAGCTCAGGGCTCGTATGGCTAAGGCTACTGAACCTCGCTGTTGATAAATATTGATTCGGAATCGGGCAAACTGAGGAATTCCCAGAGAAAAGTCCAGCTCTTTCTCTCTTAGAAAATCAGAAAACCGTTCTTCTCCCGCTAAAGACCAGGCAAAATTTTTTGTATCTTCGGGAGTAAGCGGGGGATAGTCCAGGAGAGTTAGTTTTCCGTCTATCCTCAAAGTGGGTGAAATACCTGCAGTCAGGTGAAGGTCAGATGCCCTTCTTTCTACCGATTCTTTAAGCAAATCTGATATTTCTATATTCATTTTCCCTCCTTAAAATCTGGCTACCACCCGATACATTTCCTCGAAAGTGGTAATTCCTTTCAGGACTTTCTGAATAGCGTTCTCTTCCAGAGTTAACATTCCCTTCTCTCTGGCTTTTGCGGTAAGCTCTCTTTCTGTAGCATTCTTTAAAATTAAAGATCTGATATCATCATCTATTACCAGAACTTCGTTTACCGCTTCTCTACCCCTGTATCCGGTTTTGCTACACATGTTACATCCTTCGCCCCGGTGCAAAATTAGTTTTTCCTCCTTTCCCCCGGTTAACTTAAGGGCAGTTTCTCCCTCTACTTCTAATTCTGTCCGGCAATGTGAACATATTTTCCGCACCAGGCGTTGAGCCACCACTCCTAAAAGAGCAGAAGATATAAGATAAGAAGGAACTCCCATTTCTTGCAGGCGGACAATGGCTCCCGTAGCACTGTTTGTATGAAGGGTGGAAAGAACCAGGTGTCCTGTGAGAGCAGCATGAATGGCAATCTCAGCGGTTTCCCGGTCACGGATTTCTCCCACCATAATTATATCAGGGTCCTGACGCATTATAGAGCGGAGAGCGTTGGCGAAAGAGAAATCGATTTTGGGGTTTATCTGTACCTGATTGATGCCCGGCAGTTGATACTCCACCGGGTCTTCAACGGTTATAATATTTAACGCTGGCCGATTGATGAAGTTCAAAGCTGAATACAAAGTGGTGGTCTTTCCGCTTCCGGTAGGACCGGTAAGGAGAACCATTCCGTAAGGATATTTAATGAGACGAATAAATTTCCTCAGGTCATCGGGCTCGAACCCCAGTTTATCCAGCTCCAGTAGCAGAGCAGACTTATCCAGAATTCTCATTACTATCTTCTCTCCAAAAATAGTAGGCAGAGAAGAAACTCGAAAATCTACTGTCCGATTATCTACTCTGATTTGAAATCTGCCATCCTGGGGAAGGCGACGTTCGGCAATGTCCATTCGAGAGAGGATTTTTATCCGGGAGACCAGAGCCGGATGGACTCGAGAAGAAGTAGAGGAAATATCATGCAGGATTCCGTCAATCCGGAAGCGAATTCGGACCTCTTTGTCTTGAGGCTCTAAGTGAATGTCGCTTGCTCCTGCTCGAATAGCCTGAAGAATGAAGGTATTCACCGCTTGAATGATGGGGGCTTCTTCTCCCAGAGCTTTTAATTGACCGATTTCTACCTCTTTGGTCTCTTCTAAAAATGCTCCTTCTTTTTCCTCTACTTCCCGGAGGATTTCATTCACTGACTCTTTAGCACCGAAATAGGTGTTAATAATCCGCTCGATTTCTTCGGAAGGGGCAATGGCTGCTTTTATTTCTCGCCCGGTCATAAGCCGGGCACGGTCTATGGTTACCACATCCGTCGGGTTGGCCATGACTAAAATTAAAGCTCCATTTTCCTCGCCTACCGGAATTACCTGTCGTTCCCGGCAAAACTTTTCAGGAAGAAGCAAGGCCGCCTGAGGGTCGATGAGATAAGTATCCAGCTCAATAAAGAGAGCTCCCAGTTGTTCTGCGAGAGTCTGATAAACTTCTTTAGTGCCGATAAAGCCCATTTTCTCTAGGATTACTCCTAGTCCCTCTCTGGTTTCTCTCTGAACCTTTAAGGCTTCTTCTAATTGCTGGGGAGTGATATATTTATGAGAAAGCATTATTCCTTCCAGTTTTCTGAAAACAGCGAACTCTTACGTTTGCGTTGTCATTTTTAGGCATTACTCTTCCCTTTTATTCAGTTTTCTTTTATGAGATAGGAATTCTATTCTGTGGAGTGTCAGCTATGATAGCATACAAAAATCATCCTTTCAATTCAAAGGAACAGTCTGACGATGGAGAACAGAGCTATAAGGGGGATAGCTCCCTATTACCCTCTTGAAAAAAAGATAGAAGACTAAAAACTAACACTCCTGAGGGATAAACTTACTATTATTCACTTAAGAGCATTTAGATATCTTGCTACTTATTTCAGGCATGACAGATCTCTTTTTCCTCCCTTTCTTTTCCGGTATTCCTTGAGCTTTGGGATAACATTTCACAATGACTCGGGAAAGTCCTGTTTTTCTGCTTCAAGAGGTGGGTCAATTTTATTCCGACTTTCCCGGGTCAATTATACGCCGGCTGTGATAAGATCGGGGAATATGTGAGAATCGCGATGACAAAATGGAGGGAAAGCTGTTTTAAAAACCTGTCTTTTTTTATGAAAATTTCCACAAAAGTGGATTGTGGCAAGGGATTGACTTTATGATAATATTAGTTTGTAATTCGAAAAATTAAATGATTCCATTTGAGGAGATTGGAAGGATGAGTTACTACATGCGGAAGATAAACAAAGGAGAGAAAGGCTTCACCTTAATCGAGCTAGTTATAGTAGTGGCTATCATCGGGATTTTGATGGCAATAGCTATTCCTAACTATATGAGGGCAAGGCAAGTTGCAGCTATAGCCGCCACTAAGGCTAATCTTCGCAATCTGGCTACTGCTCTTGAGCTTTATGCGTTAGAAAATAATTTAAACACATATCCGCCAGAAACTACTGGCACTACTAAAGGCATAAACGACGCGTTGAAGGATTATTTTCCTGGTAGCTCTCCTAAAAATCCAAAAAATATGAATTACAAGTATATCTATGAAAGTAAAGGTGCTAGTTTTACTATCTATGACCCTACTAATTATGCTACTACTAGTGGTACATACCTTTTCTATGCGGTTGGACCGGGAGGAAGCATTAAGGAGCTAATTGTCAATACTACTATTGGTCAGGAGATTAGTTTCTAGTAATTTTTATGACTTAATTTCTTATTCTTGGGCGAAAGGTAGGGAGTCCCGAGATTATCCTACGGTATGTCTGGGGTATAGAACTATGGGGCAAAATTTCCAATAATCTTCTGGAGAAGAAAATCAGAGGTATAAAAGATATACAAACGAAAAAAGAGAAAAAATAAAAAGCATAAAAACAGGAGTTGATGAGAGAGACGTTTTTTCTCCCTGATGTTGTGGCAGCTTCATTTTTTTCTTTTTTTGTGGGAGGGTAAATGTTTATGTTGGGAAATTGGTTGTTGCCCGTTCCTTTTTTAATCATTCTTCTTTTCATTTCCTGGGTAGATTTACGGGAGAAGAGAATCCCCGATGGGCTGGTTTTTTTAATTGTAGTCCTGGGCATTATATCTTTATTTTATGGTCAATCTATCTTTTCAGCTCTTCTGGGAGGGGTTATTTATTTCTCTATCCTTTTCCTTATCCATCTTGCCTTCCCGGAGGGAATGGGCTGGGGAGACGTAAAGCTCGCCGGAGCTCTGGGGTTTTTCCTGGGGTGGCAGAGGGCACTTCTTGCTTTTTTGCTCTCTTTTGTGGGGGGAGCAATAATAGGTATAATTCTAATAGTTCTCGGGATAAAAGGGAGACGCGATCCTATCCCTTTTGCTCCTTTTATGGCTGGAGGAGCAATAATTGCTTTTTTCTGGGGAGAGGCAATAGATTGGTATTTGAATTTAATGTGGGGAGGATTCTAATCAGCGGGTAGTTTATGCTAAAATAACACCCAAGTATTTTTTTAAAGAGGCTGCTATGCTAGGTATTGATTTAGGTGCTTACTCCGTTAAGTTTTGTCTGACTCAGAAAAAGGGAGAGAACTTTGAGCCAGTCTTTTTAGGAGAGATGCTTCTTAGTCCTCAATCTCTTTCAGGGGGAGAAATCAGAGATAAAAGTGTTCTGGTAGGCAATTTGCGGCAATTCTGGCAGAAAAATCGTCTTCCCCGGGAAGTGGCACTTTCTTTCTACCATACCCAGATGGTGGTGCAGAATATATCTCTTCCTGAAATGCCCGATGAGGAGATAGAAAATACTCTGCGGTGGGAAGCAAGCTCCATAATCACCGGAGAGGATAGCTTTCAAATCGGCTGGCAAACTCTGGAAAAAAAAGAAGGGCAGCAAAAAATTCTCTTTGCTGCTTCTCCTTCTTTGATAGTGGAAGAATATCTTGACGTTTTTAGCCAGGCTCGTCTTGAGATAAAAGCACTTGAGCCCCAGGTATTGAGTTTATTACGGGGATTTTTGAGCTTGTATCCCGATTTAATGGGTTCCTCATTTTCGGTGGTGGATCTAGGTTTTGCTAAAGGAGGTATTTTGTATTTTTCTACTGGAAAACTAGTTTTTTCCCGATATTTTAACTGGGGTTTGGGTAAAGCGTGGGACTATTTAGAAAGAAAATTTAAACTTTTGCCGGCAGAAATAATGGAGCTTTTTAACCGGAGCACTGAAGAAGGAGATGTCCCTTACCAGATGGAAGAAGCACTTTCTGAAGTGAGTAAAGATCTGATAACTGAACTCAGGAGATCTTTCTCTTTTTTACAATCTGAGTTTGGTTCAGACCCCGATCAGAGGATTTTTTGGAGCGGAGGAGGAGCACGGATTTCTTTTCTCCGATGGATTTTAGATGAAAATTTACCAGTAAGTGCAGGAAACATTCCACCTCTTGTGGTGAAAAAAGAAGAATTTCCGGCGGAAGTTTATCTCGGTGCTCTGGGAGCATCGCTATGGAGCTGAAGTCAGTTTATCCGGTTAAGATTAACCTTTTACCGCATCAGTACATAACAAAGAGAACTCCTGACTGGGTGCGTTTATTCTTTATAATGATTTTAATTCTTTTATCTTTTCTTTCCTGTTTCTTTTACATTAATCTCGATGTCAAAACTTCATCTTTGGGCGGTGATATAGAATTTCTTGAGTTAAAGTTAGCAAATCTTCAGGAGAGAGAAAAAAGGATAGAAGAAGTGCAGACTCAGATAAATGTGAAAGAAGAAAAAATGAATACTTTGAAACATTTGATTAAAGGTGAACCTGATTGGCTGAAAATTGTATACATCCTGGGAAGATGTATGCCTCGAGACCTCCATTGGGATAGAGTCAGTTTTGACTCTTCTTCTTTTAACTGCCAGGGGCAGGTTTATAGTATTTTTAGCTTGTCTCAGTTTATCTGTTCCCTTGGCCAGTATAGAGATCTTTTCTCTCAGGTTGATTTTGAATCTTTGATTCTTGGAGAAGAGGGAGCTTACCATTTTGAGTTGTCAGGGAAACTTGAAACTCCATGAGTCTGGAAAAAAATTGGCCGATTTTTCTTCTGGTCTGGGCAGGAGTGTTAATAGGCTTTTTTTATCTGGTTCTAATTCCCGGGGGGGAGAGGCTGGAAAGATTAAAGGAGGAGAAAAGAAACATGGAAGATCAGGTGATTGTTCTGGAGAGGAAGGTGAGAAATTCAGAAGGGCTAGAGAAAAAGTTGACCGAGCTCCACGTGGCTGCTTCACTTCTTGAGGAACGGCTACCAGAAGAAAAGGAAGTTTCCAACCTCCTTTTGGTGATTGAAGATTCTGCTCTGCGTTCTGGAGTGGAAGTTCAATCCCTGAAGCCTCAATCTCTTGAAGTGCAAGAAAATTCTGATAAACCTCAATCCGACTACCTCGAGGTGTCATTTGAAAGCGATCTTGTAAGTGACTATTACGGATTTCTACTTTTTCTCAATTATCTTCGCCAGTCTCCTCGCTTAATTCAGGTAAAGAATTTTAATCTGGAAGAAGACGAAAACGGCAATTTATTGATTGCTATGAAGCTTTCTACTTATGTATTTTCTCGGGTGGAAACAAATTAAGAAAAAACCGAGATTTTTATTGGGTGTTGGAGCTCTAACAGTGAGTCTCGGATTTCTTATTTTTTTAAACTTTCGCTTTTGGAAAATATTAAACTCTCAGCAAAGGAGCAGTCTACCGGTGCTATCTCCTGTTTCGTCTTCATTTGCCCTTTCTTCAAATCTAGAAGAAGCCAAGGAAGAAGAACTGTTTCTTACAACTTACTCTGAGGAAGAGTTAGTCGACTTCCGGGATTTATTTCGCTCGATGATCCCAATTGTTGAAGAAATAAAGGAAGAGGTAGTGGTAGTTTTACCTGAGGGATATGGGGAGGAAGCGGTTTATGCCCCTCCCCAAGAATTTGTTTCACCTCAAGAAGAAGTAAAAGATAAGTTTCTTCCACCCGTTCATTTGCAGGGAGTAGTGGTGTCTGATTCCCGGCAGGCAGTGATAGTGGAAGTAGGGGGTAAAATTCAGATTTTGACCAATGAAAAAACTTCATCATCGAATATAAAATTAATTAAAGTAGAGGATAGGGAAGTGGTATTAAACTATGAGGGGAGGGAAATCACATTAACTTTAGAAAAGTAGCTCGGACAGGGATTATAGTTTTGCTTTTTCTGGCTTTTTTCTCGGGGGGTGTCTTAGCTCAAGAACTCCGGGATTTATTCTGGAAAGTAGATGGAGAGATTATCAAGCTCACTTTTAAGTTTAGCGAAGGCACGAGCTGGGTAGAATCTTCTCCTGACTCCTACCATATCGTGGTAGATATTGAAGGAGCAACGAATGGTCTCGGTTACAATCAAAGGCCTATGGGGATTGGACCTCTCCGAAATATTATGTTTATAGAAAAAGATGATGCTCTTCGCCTGTGGGTGGAGCTCCGGGAAAAAGTGGACTACGAGATATATGATGAAGTTGGTGGCTGTCTGGTGAGTATGATTTTTCACTTACCTCCTGGAAGAGGAGAGGAGAAGCTTTTTTCTTTTGATTTTCGAGATGCCGAAGTGAAAGATGCTCTTCTTGCTCTAGCGAAAGTGGCCGGAGTGAATATGGTAGTGGATGACTCAGTTACGGGGACAATAAGTGTTTCTTTTGAAAACCTCACTTTTGACCAGGCTCTGGGCTATATTATAACCATGAGAGGATTGGGCCAGATAAAGCTGGGTAATAACATTGTGGTAGCCAAGCGTAATATATTAGAGGAAAATTTTGGTCTTCTGGAAACTCGCCGCTTTGAGCTCAAGTATATCGATCTGGATAAAGCTAAAGAGACTCTGGGTTTGGTAGTACAGGGAGAGGGTCGGATAATAACGGATCAATCTTCCCGGGCGATTATAGTAAAAGGGAGGCAGGAAGAGCTAAATCAGGTGGAAGAAATGCTAAAGGAGATAGACTGTCCTCTGGAAGTCAAAACTTTTTACCTCTCTAATAATCTTTATCGGGAAGAGGGAGATCTGGAAAATATAAAAAATCTTCTTAAAATCGTTGTTCCTGAAGAAGAAAGGCTGGGTTTTGATGCGGGACAAAAAGCGATAGTGGTGAAGGGAACTCCGGAGGAGATAGAAGCTGCCTCACGGCTTCTTAATAATTTAGACCGTAAACGGCCTCAGATTATGGTAGATGTAAAGCTGGTGGAAATTGACCGGCAAAAAGTAAAGGACTTAGGATTTACCTGGGAAGTGGGAGGAGTAACAGGTGCAATTGCCTTTGGAGAACTATCCTTAGGGGGAACTATGGAGCGGCAAGACTTGGTGGAGGTGACTCTGAACGCCCTGACCAGAGAGAATAAGGCGCATCTCGTGGGTAACCCTCGAATTTTAACCCTCAGCGGAGAGAAAGCTACTATCACTGTGGGTGACCGTGTTCCTTACCGCAACATCCAGGGTGTAGATGAAGCAGGACATGTAATCCCGGGAGGAGTGGAGTTTCTGGATGTGGGAGTGAAGCTGGAGGTTACTCCGCTTTTAACTGAAGACCAGATGATATTAGTTGAGGTTAAACCGGAGGTGAGTTCCTCTTCTGAAAGAGAATATTACCTTGCCGGACAACGTTATACCGACCCTCAGGTCAAAACTCGCTTGGCAGAAACCACTGCTCGCTTGAAAAGCGGAGAAACCCTGGTAATTGGAGGATTGATAAGGAGTGAGGATATCGAAAATATTACTCGTATTCCCATCCTGGGCGAAATTCCTCTCATCGGGGAGTTATTTGTTTTGCACAATAAAACTCACGAGGAGACAGAGCTCATAATTTTTATCACTCCTCATATCATTGAATATTAAGGAGGGGATAACTTGAGAAAGAAAAGACTCCTGGTGGAAGTCATTTTTATCCTTCTTCTGCTGACTGTTCTTTCAGGATGCCAGTGGTTTTCAGATAATCCTATGTTTCCCCGGGCGAAATTTATAGTTACCGGCGAGCCCACCCACTTGACTCCCAGCGAGGAAGAGAGAGTGGTTACCGTTAAGTTTCAACCTATCAACAAAGTAGGAGCGGTATTGTCGAAATGTACCATCGTTTACAAAAAACCTGATGGAACTGTTATTCCTTCTCTCACTCGCTCTGTGGCCTTAAACCTTACTATTTATGACCCTAACTGGACTGCTGTTGATGCTTTGGTGGCAGATACCGAACCTACTTCGGTAACGATAGAGGTGCTTGATATGAAAACGGAGGGCTATTTAAAGAGTAATAAAATTCCCCTGGTGATTGCGGAACTAACTTTCTCGGGAGAAGATTTAGCCGGGCATCCTTTAGAATTGTCTACCGAGGTTTTTGTCCAGTCCTTTGAGGGGCTTATAAAACAAGATGATATCACCATTTATGTTCATTGTTCATCTCCGGAAGGTGGAGATACTTGTGCTGCCTCCGGCGGAGAAGCTTATATGATAGTGGATATTAAAGAACCTCAACTGGTTAGTAGAGTAGAATACTTTATAAATGGAAAGCCAGCTGGGTCCAGCACCGCTCCTCCTTTCGTATCTCAGCAAGTTTCGGTAGCGAGCTGCGAGGGTATAGCTCAGG